>Ga0209048_10006152_pt1 | contig 11263 bp, 10 predicted proteins | sample FrelakmetCRP12CR_FD_187146 | JGI IMG/M metagenome (GOLD analysis project Ga0209048, IMG submission 187146) | Freshwater lake sediment microbial communities from the University of Notre Dame, USA, for methane emissions studies - CRP12 CR (SPAdes)... | ecosystem: Environmental > Aquatic >... | reverse complement strand
CCGGTGGCCTCCCGGCCGGCGTCGTGCGTGTGGTTCGCCGCCGTGCGCCCGCCTGTCCCCGACAAGCTCATCGTCCTCGACGGCACCGGCGGAGGGCCGGCGTTGAACGTCGCCGTCATGACGAACGTGGCGCCGGATTACGGCCCGCCCGGATCGGCGCTCGTCGCCGCCGCCTGCCCCGGAGTCGCCGCGACCGATCTCGAGCCCGTCGTCCGCCGCCAACTGCGCGGCTGGTGGGGCGATCAGGTCGACGGATGGCGACACCTGCGAACCGATTCGATCGCCCACGGTCAGCCCGACCAACGGCCCCCGTTCCACCCCAAGCAGGCCGTCGCCCTCGGCGACGGCATCTTCGTGTGCGGCGACCACCGCGACACGCCGTCGATCCAGGGCGCGCTGTTCTCGGGCCGTCGGTGCGGTGAGGCGGTGGCCGCCTCGCGCTCCTGACGCCTCGATCGCATGACGAGACGAGGCGACGGTGACGCCCTGCCGGCGGACGGCGTTCGACGACCGAGCCGTGCCCGTCAGTCGGCGGCGCCCCTCCCCTACCTCAACACCTCGTCGGCCGGGACGATGGTGCGACCGAAGGGCCACAGGGCGAGTCCGGCGAGCTTGAATGCCTGGATCCCGAACGGGATGCCGATGATCGTGACGCACAGAAGGATCCCGGCGGTGATGCTGACGAGGAAGATCTCCCATCCCGCGACGATCAGCCAGAGCACGTTGAAGATCACCTGGAGCACACCACCGCCCTCGGGGCTCCGCACGACGGTCCTGCCGAACGGCCAGATCACGAAACCGGCGAGCTTGAATGCCTGGATCCCGAACGGGATGCCGATGATCGTGAGGCACAGGAGGGCGCCGCCGACGGCGTAGCCCGCGGCGAGCCAGAGGCCGGCGAGCACCAACCAGAGGATGTTGCCGATCAGCCTCATGACGCCAAGTGTGCCCGGACCGGCCGTCCAGCGCCCAGGATCTCCTCGTGCCCGGCGGGGACAGCGGCGTGCCGGCGCCCGCGGAGAGCCGGCGTCGGCTCCGACCACGCGGGCCGGTGGGCGCCCGGGCCGTCACCCGGCGGTGATACCGCCGTCCGTCGACAGGATCGCCCCGTGGATGTTGGCCCCCTCGTCGGACGCGACGAACGCGAACAGCGCGGCGACCCCCTCGGGGGTGCCCTGTCCCCGGAACCCCATGAAGCGACCCATGAGCTCCCAGTCGACGTCCGCCGGCATCTGGAACGTGGCGGTGAGCTTCGTCTGGATCCCGCCCGGAGCGAGGGCGTTGACCCGAAGCGGTGTCTTCACGTACTCCATGGCCAGGGCGCGGGTCAGCTGGATCACCGCGCCCTTCGTCATGCAGTAGACGACGTTGTAGGCCTCCCCCATCAGGCCGGCGTTGGACGCCATGTTGACGATGGACCCGCCGGTCTCGAGGAGGTGCGGGACGGCAGCCTGCGCCATGAAGAAATAGCCGTCGAGGTTCACCGCCATCATCCGCCGATAGTCCTCCTCGGTCACGTCGGTGAAGTGGTGAGCGGCCCCGATCCCGGCGATGTTGCCCAGCACGTCGAGCCGGCCGAACGTCGCGAGGCACTCGGCGACGCACCCCCGGCACTCGTCGGCGCCGCTCACGTCGCCGGTGCGGAACCGGAGGGCCCCACCAAGGTCGTCGATCATGGAGGCCGTCGTGGCGAGGGCGGCGGCGTCCCGGTCGTGGCCGAACACCTCGGCCCCCTCGGCTGCCAGCCGCAGGGCCACCGCCCGGCCGATCCCCGAACCGGCGCCGGTGACGAGCGCGACCTTGCCGGTGAACCGCCGATCGCCTCCTTCGGCCATCTCCACCCCCTTGGCTCCACCCCGTTGGCCCCTACTCCACGATGCCCGAGCAGCCCGGTGCCGTCTACGGTGGCCGGCATCGCTCAGGAGGGGCCATGGGCACGATGCGGTTCAACCACATGGAGCTGACGTTCCCACGGGGGACGCTCACGGACGAGTTCCGGCGCGACGTCGACGCCTTCTACGGACGGCTGTTCGGCTGGGACACGAAGGACACCGAGATCCTCGGCCAGCGCGCCCACCTCCTCCTGCCCGACGAGGGGCAGTTCATCCTGCTGGCCGAAGGGAGGTCGCCGCTCTCGTCGCCCGGCTACGACCACCTGGGACTCCTCCAGGAGACGCGCAGCGAGGTCGACGACCTGCTCGCCGAGTGCACGCGGTACGCGGAGAAGGACCCACGGGTCCAGCTCATCACCTACGACGATCTCGTGTACCCAGACCTCACGGTCCACGCCTTCTACGTCAAGTACCTCCTCCCCATCTTCTTCGACGTGCAGTGCATGGAGCGCACGCCCGGGACGGGCCCGGACCGGCGCTGGATCTACGCCTGATCCACGCGGCGAGCGACGGCCCGGCGCCGGCCGACCTGTTCGCGTCCGTGCTAGGCAGGCCCGATGAGCGGAGACCCCACCCCCTCGACTGATCCCGACAAGGTCGCCGTCCTCGCCCTGCGGGTATGGGGCTACAAGCAGGGTGAGGTCCTCGCCCTGATGATCCACCTCGGTGACCGGCTCGGCATCTACCGGGCCATGGCCGGCGCCGGTCCCTCGACCGCCGCCGGTCTGGCGGACCGCACGGGGCTCCAGGAACGATGGCTGCTCGAGTGGTTGCGCAGCCAGGCGGCCGGGGGCCTGCTCGAGTCGGGGGACGGCGAGCAGTTCGAGCTCACCCCGGAGGCGGCCGCCGTCCTCGCCGACGAGGAGTCCAGTCTGTGGTTCGCGGCCGGCGCCTTCCAGGGCGGCGTGGCCGCACCCGACGTCGTCGAGCGCCTCGCCGACGCCTTCCGCACCGGCGTCGGGCTCAGCTACGACGACCTCGGCCCGTCCGCGGCCCACGCCGTCGAGCGCATGCTGGGCCCGTGGTCGCGCCTCGCCCTCGTCCCCTGGATCCTCCCGGCGCTCGAGGGGGTGGCCGACGGGCTCCGCAGGGGCATCAGGGTCGCCGACGTGGGCTGCGGCGCGGGGGTCGCGGTCCTGACCATGGCGGCCGCCTTCCCGGCCTCGACGTTCGAGGGCTTCGACCTCTCCCAGCACGCGATCCACCGGGCCCGCGCCAAGCTGGACGAGTCGGGGCTGGGCAACGTGCGCTTCCACGTCGCCGAGGCGGAGGACCTTCCGCCCGAGCCGACCTTCGACCTCGTGCTCACCTTCGACTGCATCCACGACATGGCCCGGCCGCAGGCGGCGATCGCGGCGATCCGCCGGGCCATCACCCCCGACGGCGTGTGGCTGATCAAGGACATCCGCTCGGGCGCGACCTGGGAGGAGAACCGCCGCAACCCCATGCTGGCCATGATGTACGGCACGTCGGTCGCCACCTGCATGTCCTCGGCGCTGTCCGAGCCCGGCGGCGCCGGGCTCGGCACCCTCGGCTTCACCCCGCACCTCGCCGAGCGGATGTGCCGGGACGCCGGCTTCACCCGGTTCCGCCACCACGACTTCGATGATCCCGCCAACCTCTACTACGAGGTCCGCCCCTGAGCGCCCGGCGCTCCCCGGGGGCTGCGGGCCTCAGCCGGCGAACTCGAGGGCGAGGTGCGCGGACCGGAGCCCGTACACGAAGGAGTTGGGCATCTCCACGACCTCGCTGCCCGGCTCGAGGCGAAGGCCGCTGACCCGCCGCAGGAGCTCCTCGAAGAACACCCGGATCTCGAGGCGGGCGAGCGATGCCCCGAGGCAGAAGTGGGTGCCGAAGCCGAACGCCAGGTGGTTGTTGGGATGGCGGGCGACGTCGAGGCGGTCGGGATCGGCGAAGTGCACCGGATCCCGGTTGGCCGAGCCGTACAGGAGCACGAGCTGCTGGCCGGCCTGCACCCGGTGGCCGCCGACCTCGGCGTCGGTGGCCGCCACCCGGCACATGTTGTGGATGGGGGTGACCCACCGGATGAACTCCTCCGTGGCCAGGGTGAGGTCGGCGCCGCCCCGGAGCAGCGCCCACTGCTCCGGGTTGCGGGCCAGCTCGACCAGGACGCGGGCGATCACCGTCCGGGTGGTCTCCGCCCCGCCGTCGAGGACCAGCAGGCAGTCCGAGATGACAGCATCGAGGCCGAGGGCCTCACCGTCGATGGCGGCCTTCGTCCACGCGGTCATCACGTCGTCGGCCGGGCAGCGCACCCTCTCCTCGTAGAGATCCGAGGACGCCTGGGCGAACTCCATCGCCGCCATCACGCCGTCCTCGCTGAAGTACCGGGGGCCGCCGCCGAGGACGATCGTGCGCTCGGACCAGGACTGCAGATCGGGCCAGCGGTCCTCGCCGAAGCCCAGCAGCTCCCCGATCATCATCGCCGGCAGCGGCGCCGCCAGGTCGGCGACCACCTCGGCGTGCCCCCCCTTGGCGGCGACGCCGTCGATCAGCCGGTTGACGACACCCCGGACGTGGTCCTCCCACCGGGTCACCGCGCGGGGCGTGAACCGCCGCGAGACGAGGTTCCGCCGCTTGTGGTGCATCGGGTCGTCGAGGCCGATGATCGCCGGATCGGCAGGGATGTTGGGCCGGTACCCGCCCTTCCGCTGATCGGAGTTGATGAAGGTCTCCTTGCGCTTCTCGACGTCGACGACGTCGTCGTAGCGCGAAACGCCCCACAGCTCGTTGGTCGCGTCCCAGTACAGCGGCGCGTGCTCACGCATCCAGGCGTAGGTGGGATAGGGGTCGTCGACGTAGAAGTCGCCATCGAGCAGGTCGATGTCCCGCATGTGTCTCCTCCCCCTCGTCGTGTCCGCCCCGAACCTAGAACCTGTTCACGGCGGGCTCAACTGCCGACCCCGGCGGGGGGGCGTTCCCGGATCGGCGTACCCTCGGCCCGTGCACGGCCACGGCCATCCCATCGACGCCTCCGCGCCGCCACGGTGACCAGGCGCCGACACTGGCGCACCCGGCGGCTGGTCGAGTGGAACGTGGTGGCCGCCCGTCATGGCGCCGTCGCCGTCGCCCAAGGGCTCGGGGCCCGGCTCCGCGGCGAGCCCGGGCCGGGCCCGGTGATCGCCGCCCGCCAGCTCCGCGAGACGCTGGAGCAGCTGGGACCGACCTTCGTGAAGCTCGGCCAGTTCCTCTCCAGCCGCTCGGACCTGATCCCGCCGGAGTTCCAGGTGGAGCTCGCCTCGCTGCGGGACCACGTGCCCCCCCTGCCAACCTCGGCCGTCCGGGCGGGTCTGGCCCGGTCGCTCGCCCCTCGGCACCCGTCCGAGGTCTTCGCCGACTTCTCCCTGGCCCCCCTGGCCTGCGCCTCCATCGGCCAGGTCCACCGGGCGACCCTCGCCGACGGGCGCGCCGTGGCGGTCAAGGTCCGCCGGCCGGCGATCGACCGGAAGGTCGAGTCGGATCTGGCCCTGCTCGGAACCATCGTCCGAGCCCTCGGCCGGCGGTCCCGGTCCGTTCGCCAGCTCGGCCTGGCCAACGTCTACGAGGATTTCGCCGCCATGCTGCGCGCCGAGTTCGACTATGAGGCGGAGGCCGCCAACGCCGTGTCGATCGGTTCGGTGTTCGCCGCCAACCCGGGGGTCGTCGTCCCGGGGATCGTCGGTGAGCTGACCGCACCCGGCCTGCTGGTCATGGACCTCGTCGACGGCGTCACCCTGGCCGACCCGCGGGCGCTCACCGCCGCCGGCGTCGACCGCCCGGCCATGGCGGCGGCCGTGGTCGGTGCCTACCTGACCATGATCCTCGGCCACGACCGGTTCCACGCCGACCCGCACCCGGGCAACCTGTTCGCCCTCCCCGGGGGACAGCTCGGCATCGTCGACTTCGGCGAGGTCGGAACGGTCAGTCCGTCGACCCGAGGCGTCGTGTCGGGTCTGCTCGCAGCCCTCGCCGCGGGCGACGCCGCCGGGGTGGCGACCTCGGCGCTGGCCATCTGCCGCCAGACCCGCCCGGTTGACGCCGACCGATTGGCCGACGACCTCCACACCCTCCTGGCGCCGCTGGCGTCGGGCACCCTCGCGGACGTCCGGCTGGGCTGGCTGATCAAGGGGGTGATGGGCATCCTGCGCCGCCACGGCCTGCAGCTGCCTACCGACCTCGGCCTGCTGCTCAAGACCGTCGTGGAGTGCGAGGCGACGGCCAAGGAGCTCGACGAGGGCTTCGAGCTCACCGGCCTGCTCGCCATGGCCACCCGCTTCAGGGCCGGAGACCCCGGGACGGGGGCGACCTGAGCCGGTCGCGGCCCGAGCCCCCGAGCCCGGATCGAGGGGCTGCCCGGCCAGACCGGCAGACCGACCGGGAACCGAGGTATGCTATCAGGCTCCCTTGGAGCCGCCCCCCCGAACCGAGCGCACGGACCCGTGGCGCACGGATCGGCTCCACCCCCACCACTGCGAACCCTGGAGATGCCTTCTGTGGCCAAGTCGACCAAGCAACGCGCCGAGCGCGAGGACGAGGACCTTGTCCGGCTCTACCTCGGCGACATCGGGCGCCACGAGCTGCTCACGAAGGATGACGAGGCCCGGCTGGGCGCCCTGATCGAGGAAGGCCAGATCGCCCGCGCCGAGCTGGAGTCCGGTGAGAAGCCCACGCCCGCCCGCCGCCGGCAGCTCCGTGCCGCCGTCACCGCCGCCGACGAGGCGGCCGAGATCTTCGTCAACGCGAACCTGCGCCTCGTCGTCTCCATCGCCAAGAAGTACCAGGCGTCGGGCCTTCCGCTCCTCGACATCGTCCAGGAGGGCAACCTCGGCCTCATCCACGCCGTGGGGAAGTTCGATTACCGGAAGGGCTTCAAGTTCTCCACCTACGCGACCTGGTGGATCCGCCAGGCCATCACCCGAGGCATCGCCAACTCGGGCCGGACCATCCGGCTCCCCGTCCACGCCGGCGACCAGGTCACCGCTCTGCGCAAGATGCGCGCCCAGCTCGAGATCGAGCTCGGCCACAAGCCCTCCAACGAGGAGCTCACGCAGGCCCTGGGCTGGCGGGACGGCCAGGTCGAGGAGGTGCTGCGGTTCGCCGCCGAGCCGGTGAGCCTCTCGGCCCCGCTGTCCGAGGACGGCGACGACGAGCTCGCCGACTTCGTGGCCGACCCGCTGGCGGCCAGCCCGTTCGACGCGGCTGCCGACGCCCTCCTGCCCGCCGAGGTCGAGCGTCTGCTTTCCCCTCTCGACGAGCGCGAGCGGATGGTGCTGCGCCTGCGCTACGGGCTCGACCGCGGCGAGGCCCGGACCCTCGACGAGGTCGGCGAGCTGTTCAACCTCACCCGTGAGCGGATCCGCCAGATCGAGAACCGGGCCCTCTCGAAGCTCCGCCACCCGTCCGCCGAGGGCGATGGCGGACGGTCGCTGCTCGCCGGCTGACGGCAGGGCTCACAACTGCGGTTGGGCGGGCTGGGGCAGCAGCTCCAGCCACGTCCGACCGGGGTGCAGGTCGAGGGGCTGCCCGACGGGGCCCGTGAGCCGCATGACGTCGTTGACGGTCGGGCGCGACCAGGTGCCCTGCAGGACGACGCCGTCGCGCAGCACCCAGCACGGGCCCGAGCCGAGGACGACGACGAACGGGTCCTGGGAGCGGGCCCGGTCGTAGATCCCGGTGCCCCGGATCGCCACCGAGAGGATCACGACGTCGTCGGCACTCGCCATCGACCCGTCGGCCAGCTTGTGCACCTGTCCGTCCTGCACCCGCAGGTAGAGCTGACGGCCCGGGTCCCACAGCCAGCCGACCCGGTGCGACGGGGAGAAGGCCATCGTCACCTGGGTCGCGGCCCGGGCGTCGGACGGCGGCGTGGCGCTGAAGCCGAACAGCGGTGACGGCGCCGGTCTGGTCCCCTTGGCCAGTCCCACCTTGTACAGCGCGGGCGTGCTCGAGTACACGTTGTAGGGCGAGGGTCGGCCCCGGACCCGCTGGAAGCCGGGGCTGCCGGCATCCTCCGACACCAGGATGGCGTTGCCGTGATCCAGGGTGGGCGCGATCTCGCCGGCCGCCGCGCCCGAGTAGGCGAAGATCCCGCCGTTGAGCTCGTGGAGCAGGTCGGCGTCGACCGGCCGGGCCGACCGGATGGGCCCGACGAGTGCGGCGTCCTGCGAGTGGAACGTCACGAAGAAGCGGGTGAGACCTCCCTCGACAAGCTCCTCGGTCACCACGTCGGCGCTGTTGAGCCCGGCCTGGGGGCGGGCCGGCGGGGCGTTGTCCACCTTGACGGACAGGGCCGGGCGCTTCGCCAGGGCGGGGTCGTGGACGGGCGTCCCGGTGAGCGGGAAGCTCCCGTACGTGACGGCCGAGGTCGTGCTGGTGCTCGTCGGCCCACCATCGTCCGACGTCGACGGGGGCGGCGTCCGAGGACGTGACGACGAGCAGGCCGCCAGGGCGACGGCGCCGAGCACCCCAAGCGCCGCCAGGCGGCCGGCCCGAGGCCTCCCGGTGGGCCGACCGGGGCCAGGGGCGGCGCCGGGGTGGGTGGAGCCAGCCGGTGTCGTGATGTGATCTCCTCTCGGCGGGCGCCCGCACTGCGACACCCGGCCACCCGCATCTCGGTGCGGCCCCGGGTCGCGGTCGGCTCGGCGGAGCTCTCCGCTGTCGGCGTTCGGCGTCGGATCCATGATCGCGTCCGAGCCGCGACTCGTTGGTTCACCCCGCAGGGCGGTCCACCACCGGCGGGCCGGGGCGCGGCATGGTGTCGGGGCGGATGCCCACCCCTTCTCGTGATCCCCGAGGTCGATGACGCTCCCGCCGTCCCTCGGCACGGATCACCGGCTCCTCCGAGGAGGCCAGCTGTGCCTGCCACCACCACCGCCGTCCTTCCGACCGCCGGCGCCACGGCGACCACGACGGTCGTCCTCGACACGTCGGTGCTCGTGGCGGACCCCGGCGCCGTCTCCGCGTTCGACCGGTGCGAGCTGCGGATCCCCCTCACGGTCATCGAGGAGCTCGACGGGCTGAAGAACCGGCCGGACGGGGTCGGCCAGACGGCCCGGGAGGCGCTGCGCCGGATCGAGGCGCTCCGGGTCGAGGCGGGCGGGTCCCTCGTCGATCCCGTCGCCCTTCCCCACGGGGGCTCGCTCGCCATCGCCCTCAACGGGGTCAACCACGTGCTGCTCGCCGAGCACTACCTCGACGCCGCCACGGCCGACAACCGGATCATCGGCGCCGCCCTGGGTCTCCAGGCCGACGGCCGCACCGTCGAGGTCGTCTCCAACGACGCCGCCCTGCGCATCAAGGCCGCCCACCTGGGGTTGCGGGCCAAGGAGTACGTCCCCTCCCCCGCCTACGGGCGGGACGCCGACTCGCCGGGCTGGCGCACGGTCACCGGCATCGATCCGGCGGTGATCGACCGGCTCTTCGCCGACCGCTCCGTCGAGGTCGGCGCGGTCCCTGGCGCTGACGGTCTCCACGAGAACGAGTTCGCGGTCCTGCGGGCCGGGCAGCAGTCGGCGCTGGCCCGCCGTCGGGGGGAGCGGCTGAGCCTGCTCCGCCACAACCTCGACGCCTACGACCTCAAGCCCCGCAACATCGAGCAGCGCCTGGCCCTTGACCTGCTCCTCGACCCGGAGGTGGCGGTCGTGGCCCTCGACGGGCCGGCTGGGACCGGGAAGTCCCTCCTGGCCATCGCCGCCGGGCTCGAGCAGGTGTGGAACCAGCCGTCGGCGCGCCGCTACGAGCGGCTGGCCATCTACCGGCCGATCGTCGCCGTCGGTCGGCAGGAGCTGGGGTTCCTCCCCGGCTCGATGGAGGAGAAGCTCGACCCGTGGATGGCGGCGATCCACGACGCCGTGGTGGCGCTCAGCGACGGCCGGCGCAAGGACACTGCCGACGAGACGCTCGACCAGATCACCAGCGAGGGCCGCCTGACCATGGAGTCGGTCACCTACCTTCGGGGGCGGTCGCTGCACGGCAGCTTCGTGCTCCTCGACGAGGCGCAGAACCTCGAGCCCAGCCTGGCCAAGACGCTCCTCACGCGGGCCGCCGAGGGCACGAAGGTGGTGTTCACGGGCGACACCAGCCAGATCGACGCCCCGTTCCTCTCCGCGCACAACAACGCCATGTCGGTGCTCACCGCGGCGTTCGGCGCCGGGCGGGGCGGCCGGCTCTTCGGCCACATCCGCCTGACGCAGGGCGAGCGGAGCCCGCTGGCGACGATGGCGGCCGACCTTCTGTAGCGGTGAGACCCCCCTCGGGGCCCGCGATCCCGCCGGCGGGGACGAGCGACCCCGGTGGCGTGCGGGGGGCGGCCATGCCCGGCGCCATCGGGCCCTCGCGCGACGCGGTACCGTCACCAGCGGTGGCACATCTCGAGAAGCGGACGGTGTCGCTCCACGGGCACCGGGTCGTCTACCGCACCGGAGGGCCGGATCCGGCCGCCGGTCGGCCCGTGCTGGTGCTGATCCACGGGATGGCCGGCAGCTCGGCCACCTGGCGCGAGGTGCTCCCGGCGCTGAGCCGGGACTACACGGTGATCGCACCCGACCTGCTCGGCCACGGCGAGTCCGCCAAGCCGAGGCACGACTACTCGCTCGGCGCCCACGCCACCCTGATCCGGGACCTGATGGTCGCCGTCGGCGTCGAGCGGGCGACGATCGTCGGGCAGTCCCTCGGCGGCGGCGTCGCCATGCAGATGGCCTACCAGCATCCCCAGCAGTGCGAGCGACTCGTTCTCGTGTCGAGCGGGGGTCTCGGGCCGGAGGTGTCGTGGATCCTCCGGCTGCTCGCGTTGCCGGGAACCGAGTACCTCATGCCCGTCCTGTTCTCCTCGCTCGCCCGCGGGGTGGGCAACTCGGTGAGCCGGGGGCTCGAGCGCCTCGGCGTGCGGGCGCCCCACGCCGAGGAGGAGTGGCGCAGCTTCGTGTCGCTGACCGAGCCCGAGAGCCGAAACGCCTTCGTGCGCACCCTCCGCGCCGTGGTGGACGTGAGCGGCCAGGCGGTGAGCGCCCACGACCGCCTGTACCTCGCGGCCCGGCTGCCCACCCTGATCATCTGGGGGCGGCGGGACCCGATCATCCCCGTCGACCACGCCCGGGCCGCCCACGAGGCCATCCCCGGCAGCCGGCTCGAGATCTTCGAGCGGTCCGGCCACTTCCCCCAGACCGAGGAGCCGCTCCACTTCGTGGAGGTCCTCACCGACTTCCTCGACACCACCGCGCCGCTGCACCTCGACGAGGCCGAGTGGCGCGAGCTGCTCACCGCCGGCAAGCCCGGGTAGGACGGCCGCCCGGCCCTCAGCGGGCGAACACGATCGCGAACGCCGCGGGGACCGACGACGGACCGTCGACCGTCGCCACGGCCGCACCCACGGC
>Ga0209048_10006151_pt1 | contig 11266 bp, 10 predicted proteins | sample FrelakmetCRP12CR_FD_187146 | JGI IMG/M metagenome (GOLD analysis project Ga0209048, IMG submission 187146) | Freshwater lake sediment microbial communities from the University of Notre Dame, USA, for methane emissions studies - CRP12 CR (SPAdes)... | ecosystem: Environmental > Aquatic >... | reverse complement strand
CCCAGGCACCGCCACCAAACTTCCGAACAGATTTGGATCGCAATTGAGGGTAGCGGAACGCTGCTTCTCGACGAAGACCGCACGGCGCACTTTGAGAAGAGCCAGGTGGCTCGCTTCGAGGATGGCGACGTTCACGGATTCGAGAATACGGGTGACGCGCCATTTGTCTACATTTCGGTAACGTCGCCTCCCATCGACTTTTCGTATGCATACAAGGTTGCAGCCTAGCCCCACCTTCGCAATACTGAAGTCGACTTGATTGTTTTTCGGACTGCCAGAGCGGGCGGGTGTTGGGCTTCCATTGTTCTTTCGCTTCGGGTATGCTACATGAAGAAATATGCATATATTCGAACGAGAAGTCAGTGGCCGCCGCTACCGCATCGCCGCTCAGTCGGTGTGGGACGCGAAGGAAGGGCGCTCCGTTGCACGCCAGGTTGTGCTGGGGCCCGCTGCGCCGCCGTTGCTGGCCGACCTGAGCGCCACGCGCACGGTGGGTACGCGCGCGCTGGGCGACGTCGGCGCGTTGGTCTGGGTGGCCGAGCAGCTTGATCTGGTTGCACATATCGATCTTGCCTGCGGTGGGGTCGGGGCCAGGGGCGGCCCGTCGGTGGGTGAGTTAGCCGTGGCGGTGGCGATTCAACGCGCGTGTTCGCCCGGACCCAAGCGCGACCTCGGGGAGTTTCTCGATGCGAGTCTGCCACGCGTGTCGTGCTTGCCGGGATCGGCGTTCACCGGGCAGGCCTTTCATCGCGTCGCCCAGCAAGTCAGCGAGCGCGAATTGGAGCAAGCGCAGGTGGCGATCGCGAAGGCGGCAGTGGCCCGGTTTGAGTTGTCGGCCGACGTGCTGGCCTTTGACACGACGAACTTTGACACCCACATCGCCACCCTGACGCCTGGCGAACTGGCGCGGCGCGGACATGCCAAGAGCAAGCGCAAGGATCTGCGGGTGGTGGGGCTTGGCGTGCTGGTCAGCGAGACGGGGCACGTGCCGCTGCTGTATCGGACCTATAGCGGCAATGGCTCGGACCAGGCGGTACTGGCCGCCTGCCTCGGGGGACTGAGGCAGTTGCACGAGGCGCTGGACCGTGGTGAGGCTCGGCGCCGGCCGGCGCAGCGTACGCTGGTGCGAGACGGCGGGTTCTGGAGCCCGCAACTCGAGCTGGAACTCGATGCGGCCGGCTACTACAGCCTCATCTCGCTGCCGCTTGGCCACAAGGCGGCGGAGGAAGCGCTACAGAGGGCGGCGCAGCGCGGCGCGATGAAGGCGCTCTCGGGCAAGCTCAGCGAGGTGCGAGCCGCGCGGATGCGAACCCAGGTCGGCGAGTTGGACCGCACGTTGGTCGTGGTGGAGAGCCTTGAGCTGCTCGAGGGGCAAAAGCGCGGTGTGGCGGCCGCCCTGCGCAAGGCCAAGGTGGAGCTGCGCACGCTCGAGGCGCTGATCCGGAAGGGCCGCATCACGCGCCGCCGTCTCGAAGATCGAGTCAAGAAGGCGCTGGCCCGGGAACATCTGTCGAGCTTCGTGGTGACCACCATCGCCGGAACCGACAAAGCACCCACTCTGCGCTGGGAAGTGGATGCCGCCAAGCGGCGCGATCTGGAGAAGACCCGGCTGGGCCGACGGGTGCTGTGCACGGATCGCCACCACTGGAGCACGGGGCGCATCGTCCACGCCTTCCGAGGTCAGTGGAACGTCGAGGAGTTGTTCCGCAGAGCCAAGAAGGGCGGCGTGGTCCCCTGGGGGCCGTCGCATCAGTGGGCCGATGGATCGATCCGACTGCACACCTTCGCGACCGTTCTGGGCCTGATGCTCGTGAGCCTGGCAAGGATCGCGCTCGCGCCGGACGCTTCAGCCCGTCGGATGCTGGAAAGCCTGGCCGGCATCAAGGCCACCCTGGTGCGCACCACGACCGGCGGCCCGGGACGGCGTCCCACGGTGATGCTGGCACCGGAGCTCACGGCCGAGCAACGCCGCGCGGTCAAGGCATTCGAGCTCGATAAGTGGTTTCCCGACATTCTTTCATGTACTACCGCTCGGCCCATAAAGTCAAACTCCACAAGCTAATGCAGTCACTTTCACTTATCGCTTTGCGAAGGTAGGGCTAGGGCGACCGGAACGAAGATCCGCTGACCGTCACGTTCGATCAGCAGCGCGACGTTCTTGGGATTCGATTGCAGCGTGCGACGTATCTGCCCGACCGATTCAAGCGGCTTGCCATTGATCGACAGCACCACATCGCCCGGCTGGATTCCGGCACGCGCCGCGGCGCCGGTCACCGCTTCGACCAGCAGGCCCTGATCGGCGCCGACGTCGCTACGCTCGTCGCGGGTGAGCGGACGCACCGCAAGGCCAAGGCGCCCCTGTGCAGCGACGGGCGTGCTGGCCGCATCGGCCGTGTCGAGATCGCGCCGGCCGAGCGCGACATCGATCTCGCGGCTCGAATGGTCACGCCAGATCGCAAGCTTCATGCGGCTGCCCGGCATGGCCAGGCCGACGCGGCTGGAGACATCGCCGGCGGTGGCGACGGGCTGGCCGTCGATCGCAGTGATCACATCGCCCGACTTCAAGCCCGCCTTGGCAGCGGCCGTGTCCGCCTCCACGTTCGACACCAGCGCGCCGTCCGGCCGTTTCAGCCCGAAGGATTCGGCGAGCGACTGATTCAGATCCTGCAGTTCGACACCGAGTCGGGCGTGCTCCACTCGCCCATGGCTGACGATCTGGTCCCTCACATTGAGTGCAACATCGATCGGAATCGCGAACGCCAGCCCCTGAAAGCCGCCGTTTTGCGAATAGATCTGCGCATTGATGCCAACCACCTGGCCCTGCGCGTTGAACAAGGGCCCGCCGGAATTGCCCGGATTGACCGCGGCATCAGTCTGGATGAACGGCACGTAGCTGTCGCCCGGAAGCGAACGTCCCTTCGCGCTGACGATGCCCTGCGTGGCGCTGCGCTCGAACCCGAACGGCGCGCCGATCGCGAGCACGTAATCGCCGACCTGCAATTGCGCCGTATCGCCAATTGCGACCGCGGGAAGATTCTTCGCATCGATGCGCAACACCGCGACATCGCTGGCCGGATCAGCGCCGAGCACCTTGGCGTGAAACTCGCGGCGATCGTGCAACTTGACCGTGACTTCCTTCGCATCACGCACGACGTGCGCGTTGGTCAGGATCAGGCCATCGGCCGAGACGATGAATCCTGAGCCCTGACCGTGAAAGGGCACGATCCCGCTCGGGTCATGCCCGCGCAGGCCCGGCAACCCGCGGAAGAACTGGAAGAAGGGATCATCGGATAAGTCTGGTGGGGGACCGCTTTTGACCTTGCGTGCGCCTTCGACGGTCACACCCACGACCGCGGGGCCGTACTGTTGCACGATGGCGCGAAAGTTCGGCGCTGCTACGCCCGCCAGCAGGGCGGGTGTCGGCGAGCTCAAGGTCGTTGCGGTCGTTGCAGCGGATGGCGAGGTCGTCCCGGACTTCTGCCCAAGCAGGCCCGACAGGCTCCATGCGCTGGCACTACCCACGCTGAGCAAACCTACTGCAGCGAGTGCGACGGCGATCGGTTTCAGTTTCATCACGACTCCTTGCGTTGAATGCAGTGCGGTGATCCGCATGCATCAACCCTAGGCGCCGACGCTTAAGGCAGTGTTAGCTGAAGGTTTTGCGAAAGTTAGGCGGCGAAGCGCACCGAGGCACGCAAGCCCCCGAGCGGCGAGTCCGCCAGCGCGACGCGGGCGCCGTGCTGTTCTGCGATCGTCTTGACGATCGCCAGGCCGAGCCCGGAACCGGACTCTCCTCCAGCTTCGCGGCGATAGAAGCGATCGAACACCCGCTCCCGCTCGGCAGCCGGGATGCCCGGGCCGGCATCATCGACCTGAATGAAGTTCCCGTCGGGCGATGCACCCACCTGCACGTCAACACGCGCGCCTGCAGGCGAGTAGCGCACCGCGTTGTCCGCCAGGTTGCGTGCGACGATGCGCAATGCAGCGGCATCGCCGCGTACAGTCAGACGCGGCTCGGCGTTCAGTTCGATCGTCACGCCGCGCGCCACGGCGATCGGCACCACGTCGGCAACTGCGAGCCGCACCGTCTCTGCGAGATCGACCGCAGTGAACGATGCTGTGCCGGCCGCCGGATCGTTGCGCGCCAGCGTCAGCAGTTGTTCGACCAGATGTGTAGCACGATCGATGCCTGCACCGAGCGCATCAAGCGCATCGCGCCGCACGCCCTCGCTGGTTGCGCGCTTCACCGCCTGCAGCTGCAACTTCAGCGCCGTGAGCGGCGAGCGCAGTTCATGGGCTGCATCGGCAACAAATGCGCGCTGCGTATCGAACGCAGCGCGCAACCTGTCCAGCAGCGCATTGAGCGAGGCCACGAGCGGCGCAACCTCGGCCGGTGCATCGGCTGCGGCGATGTGCGGCAGCGAATCGGCGTCGCGACGGCCGACATCCGCTGCAAGGCGTTGCAGTGGCTGAAGCGATCTGCCCACCAGCCACCACACCGCGGCAGCCAGCAATGGTACGAGCGCGAGCAGTGGCAGCACGCTGCGCAGCGCGGCATCGACGGCCAGTTGCTTGCGGATCTTGTGCGGCTGCGCCACCTGGATCACGCGGTCCCGCGCGGCCGCGCTGAACACGCGCCAGCTTGTGCCGTCGACATCCACGTCGGAAAAGCCCAGCACCGCGCGTGGCGCCAGGTGCGTCTGGCCGCGCGAAAAGTAGACGCTGCTGCCATCGACGGCCCAGATCTGCACCACAAAGTCGAACTGTTCCTCCGAGAGTGCGGCGCTCTCGTCGGAGGAAATTGAACTTTGATCGCGCAACGACAGCGCCATCTGGCGCAGGTGATAGTCGAACAGCGCTTCGGTTTCGCGCAGGACATTGCGATAAGTGGCCACGCCAATCAGCACAGCCACAAGCGCAACGACCGACAGCAGGGACACCAACAGCCGGCTGCGGATCGACTTCATCCCGATCCCTTCGGCTTGCCCACGTAATAGCCGACACCACGCACGTTGTGGATGAAGTCGGCGCCCAGTTTGCGCCGCAACTGATGAATGTAGACCGTGACGGCGTTGCTTTCGATTTCCTCGCCCCAGCCGTACAGCCGGTCTTCCAGTTGCGCGCGCGACAGGATCGCTCCCGGCCGTAGCATCAACGCCTCGAGCAGCGCGTATTCACGCGCCGATAGCAGGACCGACTCGCCGCGCACGGAGACGTCGCGCATGGCCGGATCGATCCGTACGCCCTCGCATTCGATCGCGGACTGCGCGCGCCCGATATGGCGTCGCTGCACGGCGCGCATCCGTGCGGTGAGTTCGTCCAACTCGAACGGCTTGACCACATAGTCGTCGGCGCCGGCATCCAGGCCACGGACACGATCGGCCACCGCATCGCGCGCGGTCAGGATAATCGCGGGCGTTTTATCGCCGCGGCCGCGCAGCGTCCGCAGCACGTCCAGCCCATCACGCTGCGGCAGGCCAAGATCGAGCAGCACCAGATCAAACGTCTCGGTACTGAGCGCGGCGTCGGCGGCACGCCCATCGCGCACCCAATCCACCGCGCAGCTTTCCTGGCGCAGCGCCGAGCGCAAGCTTTCGCCGATCATCACGTCGTCTTCCACCAGGAGTATGCGCATGTCCCCCCATTCTGGACCAGGACTGTGCGGCCGCCACGTTAAGCGAGCGTTAGTTCATGGCCGCGTCCATTGCCTGCTTCCATTGTCGAGCATAGCGATCGGGCAAAAAAGCAGGAGCGGGGGGCCCAACAAAGAAGAACGCGGAGTCGAATCTCGACGCACCGCGTGCTGGCCCGGCGCCACAACAGTTGGCGTCGAACACGCCGAGACACACCGCCCGCGCAGCAGCCCGGAATATCAGGTGTTATGTACGTTGCCCGCCCGCATCTTCACGACATTTCCTCGGCTGCCGCGCAATGCGGATCGCGGGCCGTGCGTGCGTTCGCCTTGAAGGCGCGACGGCTTCGTGAGATGGATCGAGACAATCAAGTCGCGGATGCTGAACACTGTCGACGAACGCGCTAGAGAGATTCAAATCCCCGCTCTCAGCCCACTGCGGACGCATGAGGGTCGACATTGAGTGCCTGGGAGCAGGCGCCGAGCTCTCCCGTCGCGCCTGCGCCGAGCTGGAAGCCGCGGCGTCACGGCGCGCCCTGCGCATTGCAGGCGTCTGGCCTGCTGTCGATGGCCAGCACACGCCAAGTGTGACGCGCGATCATCAGATCCTCATTCGTGGGAACGACCCAGACCGATATCTTGCTGCCCTCCCGGGTGAGTCGGGGGCCGGCGGCGCGGTTGGCGGCCTCGTCGAGTTCCACGCCGAGCCACGCTGCGGCGTTGCAGACACGCTGTCGAACCTGCGCGGCGTGCTCGCCGATGCCGGCGGTGAACACCAGCGCATCGATGCCGCCCAGCGCGGCAGCCAGGGATCCGATCTCGCGCGAGATCCGATACACGAAAAGCTCGATCGCCTCGGCCGCATGCGGATCGCGGCTGGCCAGCAGCGTGCGCATGTCGCCGCTGAGAGCCGACACGCCAAGCAGACCAGACTCGTGATACAGCATGTTCGTGACCTCGCTTGCGCCCATGCCTTTCTGTTCGATCAGGTAGAGCACGACGCCAGGGTCCAACGAGCCGCAGCGCTCGCTCATCGGCAGCCCGTCGAGCGCGGTGAAGCCCATGGTCGTGGCGATGCTCCTGCGGCCATGCAGCGCGCAAAGGCTGGCACCGCTGCCCAGATGCGCGACTACCACGCGCCCATCGGCGATCTGCGCCCCCGTGACCTCTGGCAACACGCCGGCGATGTACTCATAGGACAGCCCGTGAAAACCGTAGCGGCGCACGCCCTCGTCGGTGAGCGAGCGCGGCAGAGCAAAGGTGGTGGCGACCGCCGGCTGACCGTGATGGAACGCCGTGTCGAAGCAGGCGACCTGAGGCAGCGCCGGATGCAGGCGGGTCAGCGCTTCGATGGCGAGCAAGTTGTGCGGTTGGTGCAACGGGGCCAGGGGAATGAGTCGGCGAATCTCGGCCAGCACCGCTTCGTCGATGCGCACGGGGGCTGCCAAGCGTGACCCACCGTGCACGATGCGATGTCCTGCCGCCGCCAGCTGTGCGCAGGGAAGCGATGCTGAAGCCAGCGCAGCAGCAAGCCCAGCGCGGCTTCATGCGTGGCGCCGGGTGGCAGCTGCGACACTTCGAGGGCGATCCCGGAACTGTCTTCCGCTTCGAACCGGACGCTGTGGCCGATGCCGGAGAACTCGCCGCTGCACAGCAACGCAGGTCGGCTGGGTTCCTCGTGCTCGCCGTACAGCGCGAACTTCAGGCTCGACGACCCGGCGTTGATCACGAGGATCATCTCCCTCACGGCTTGGCCCCCGTCCGGTGACGCGCCACCAGCAAGGCGATCGCACACGAGCCCAGGCGCGCGAGTGTCTTGTCGGCGCGGCTGGTAAGGATGATGGGCACGCGCGCGCCGAGCACGATGCCGGCCATCTGGGCATCGGCCAGGTACTCAAGCTGCTTGGCAAGCATGTTGCCCGACACCAGGTCGGGCACCAGCAGAATGTCGGCGTGGCCCGCCACCGGCGATGCGATCCCCTTGGTGCGAGCCGCTTCCTGCGAGACGGCATTGTCGAAAGCCAGCGGTCCGTCCAGCACGCCGCCGATGATCTGGCCGCGCTCGGCCATCTTGCACAGCGCGGCGGCATCCACCGTCGACGGGATCTTCGCCGACACCGTCTCCACCGCTGACAGGATGGCCACCCGTGGGTTGGGGATGCCCAGCGCATGGGCCAACTCGATCGCGTTTTGCACAATGTCGCGCTTGTCCTCGAGCCCGGGCGTGACATTGACGGCGGCGTCGGTGATGAACAGAGCCCGCGGATACGTCGGCGCATCGATCGCGAACACGTGGCTGATGCGCCGCGCGGTGCGTAGCCCGTGTTCCGCGTCGACCACCGGATGCAGCAGCTCGTCGGTATGCAGGGCGCCCTTCATCAGCGCCTCGACCTTGCCGGCGCGCGCCATCTCGACCGCCATCGATGCCGCCGCGTCGCTGTGTTCGGTCGGCACGATCTCGAAGGGCGACAGGTCGAGCCGTGCTTGCTGTGCTGCGGCGCGGATCTTTTGCTCCGGTCCGATCAGCACCGGCACGATCAGCGACTGGCGTGCCGCCTCGACTGCACCGAGCAGCGACACGCTGTCCACGGTATGCGCATTCGGCATCTTCTTTGTCGACGTTATGGACACACAGCTTGCGCACATCGCTTCCGTCGTCAAGCCCGGCGGGAAGGTCATGATTTCCAGTTTCCAGGAGACACATTATTTCCATCCCCTCAGAGAGATGATGCTCGCCAGGCTAAGCGCTTAGGCGATTGCGATTCCTCCCCCCGAACTGGAAACAGGTTGCCAACGAAGGCGCTTGCAGCGCGCTCTTCAGCAGAGCTGGCCTGACGAATACGCGGGTCGAATCCAGGAATGTGGGCTATTTCCTCGATTGCGCGGAACGGTGGTGGGACGTGATCAGGAACGCCGGCTTCCGCCGCGTAGTCAGCCTGCTGCCGGAAGACGATCGAGAGCGATTCAAGCGGGAGCATCTGAAGGAAATCGAGGAACTGAAAACGAAGGACGGCATCTGGCTCGATGTCGGCGTGCTCTATACAGTCGGGCCGAAGCCGACGTGACAGAGAGTCAACTTCAGCGATCAGCGGACGCGGTCGGGCAATCTGAATTTGAAGCACTGTGAACGTCCGCTCTTCTTCGGGTCGACCGTGCGGAGCGGGTCGATTGCGCTCCGTCGACCCCACAAGCAACAGTCACTCGCGCAGCACTTCGCGCCCGGCGGTAGCAAGAATCTGCGAACGACCGCTTCTATCGAGATTCAGTGACTTTTTGCACGCCGTCGAGCGACGTCGGCTCCACTTCGTGACCGGTCACTCCGAATGACGCGTTACGAGCGCGTGAATGCCGGCTCCTGGACGGAAGCGTGAATTCGCAACCCAACCCGTAAGCTTCCCTTCGCGGGAAGTCGTCTGATTCCCCGCAGACTGCTTTCGGCAAGCATTGGGAACGAACGCTCCCGGCTATGACGGAGCCGTGGAGCGCCGCTCGGCAAAGGTCAGCAACCTGTGCTGAACCGGTCATCGATTTCGTCGAACCTGTCGACAGCCCTCGACCCAAGGCGTCACTTGGGGGGACGAAAGAGCGCCCGCTCGCGCGTCGAGCAGGTGAGGCAGCCTCTGCCGAATTCAGTGATGACGCGTGACCGTCAATACGCGAGTCGCGGGATCTGCACGCGCTGGTCATGTTCGTTGTCGATGCTGACAAGCCCTTTGCGTCGTCGGCAACGCTGCCGTAACCGCGCCGCCGGCCGCTCAGCTCCAACCTTGAGCGTCTGCTTCCGGGAACAGTCAGAACGACCGCATTCGGACGATTCGAGCAGCAGCAATGGGTCGGTTCCGCCAGTTCGACGACCTGACGAGCTGACGTTGTAGAGGACTTCGCTGCAGAAGGTTTGCCGTTCGCTGAAAGTCAGCTTCGGTGATTGCTGCACGGAGCGCACCACGTCACGCTGTGTCAGCTGTACCTCGAGACCGGTCATAGCCAAGGTCGGCTCGAGAGCGCGCGGACGACGGGAAGTGGCCGCGTGCTGCCGACCAGACCGCAGTTGCGCCGCATGATCGTTTGGCTGCTCCCCGCTCGATACCGGCCCATCAATTGCGGCAGCGTGATCTGATCGGGCCCAAAGATGTTTCCGTCGACATCAGCCGCTCAGTGGTGGGTGATCAGACTCCGTTGTCGTTTGTGGATGCGCGCCGCCGGATGCCCGTGTAGCCCGCCACCGGCGTGGGTGTTGACATGGCACCCCTCGGACCGTGCCTCTCAAGGCGACGCAGAGGAGGTCACAGTGTTGCAATGTCCGTACAATTGACGTACACTTCGACTAGTGAGCATTGACCTGTGAAGGAGGCGGCGATGATAAACACAGCTGAGGAATCTATCGATCGCGGGCGCGGCGCGCGCCTCGAGGCGCGCGTGTCGCGTACCCAGAAGAGCTTGCTGCAACGCGCGGCCGCCTTGTCTGGCCGCACACTGTCCGAGTTCGTTGTCGCGAGCGCACAGGCGGCGGCGACCAAAGTGATCCAGGACCACGACATCATTCGACTGTCGCAGGCCGAGCAAACCGCGTTCGTGAGGGCGTTGCTCAATCCACCAGCGCCGAGCCGGCGCCTTCGCAAGGCCGCCGCAGCCTACAAGAAGAGTCGAGGGCTGTAGAGTGCCCGTTCCGGCGCGCTTGGTTGCGCGGCTATCCAGGCAGCACGACCGAACCAAGTTCGACTGCGGCGTCGACGTCCTCAATCAGTACCTGCGGCAGCAGGCTCGCCAGGACGCCGAGAAGCACGTCACGGCGCCTTTCGTCCTGATCGAGCCTCCGAGTGCCGAGGTCCTCGGTTACTACACCCTGTCCGCGTCGGTCTTAGATGTTGGTGAGATCGCGCCAGAGTTGGCGAGGAAGCTGCCGCGCTACCCGCAGCTGCCCGTCACGCTGATCGGACGACTGGCCGTCGACGCGAGACTCAAGGGCCAGCGCTGTGGCGAGTACCTGTTGATGGATGCGCTGCATCGCAGCTTGACCCACGCGGCAGAGATCGCCGCAATGGCCGTCGTGGTTGATGCGAAGGACGACGCGGCCGCTGCCTTCTATCGACATTTCGGTTTCCAACCTCTGCAGGCAAGTGCTCGGCGGCTGTACCTGTCGATGAAGACGGTGGAAACGCTCCTCGGCTGAGCACGCCAGGGCTCCCGCGCCGCCCTGGCCCGCTAAAGGACGGACCTCTGCCCAGCGCGATTCAGGTTATCGGCCCATACCGGATAAAGATCGAGGATCGAGCTCAACGACTTCTTTGGAGAAGGCGTCGAACCACAGCTTTGCGCCAGTGTGAACGTCTCCAAGCGGTCGGCAACGCCGCTTCGATCCCTTAACCAGCCGAATTTCGATCAGCTTTTCGTGCCGGCTGGCGTCACGAAAATCTGGGCGTCTGGTTTGGAGATTTCTGCGCTGCGCTTGGGACGCGGAGCTACTTCTGCTGTGTATTGAAACCGGTCATTCCCAATGTCGCGTTACGAGCGCGTGAATGGCAGGTCATCGCCGGAGGTCAGCCAGAGTCGCGCGCCAATCATTTCGTCACCGGCTGCAATGCAGCGCACACCGGTCGTTCGCAGCGCCGATGACCGCTGACATCCAGAAAGCAG
>Ga0209048_10006150_pt1 | contig 11266 bp, 11 predicted proteins | sample FrelakmetCRP12CR_FD_187146 | JGI IMG/M metagenome (GOLD analysis project Ga0209048, IMG submission 187146) | Freshwater lake sediment microbial communities from the University of Notre Dame, USA, for methane emissions studies - CRP12 CR (SPAdes)... | ecosystem: Environmental > Aquatic >... | reverse complement strand
TACATATTTGCAAAGGGACTTGGGCCATTGATGTCGCCGGTTTTCCGTTACGGAGCTAAATGGCTGGTCATCGAGAAGCCATCAAATCCCCCGTCCGACATATTCAAGAGAGGAGACGGCGGGAATTTGAAGTGACGGCAAGCGGCAGGCAGTTGAGGCTTTGCTCACCACAGGTGTCACCGGCATCTCTACCGAGAAAGTATTTGTTTAAGCTTGATCTAGCGCCATTGAGGGCGCGGTCTAATTCCCATGATTTGAGCAATTGGTTTTCGTTTGAAAGAAAGCGGGTCTTGATATGGTCGGCAAAAAGTAGATAGTGCTCGGCAAGGCAATTTTTGCGGGCGGCTTTGAAGAACATTCCGAACCTACCAACGCAATAAAATTTGGGCAAAGCCGGGATATTGGATGCCCATATATCGGGCGAAATGTGTTTAGTAATAAGATCGGGCACGAATAATCTAAACACTGTTATCGCCAATACGGCTTTGAGGCCCCAGGTGGTGTAGAGATAGTAGTAGGCGTAATGGATCGGGTTATCCCCGGACTTGATAACGCTGATTTTCCTTTTTACGGGCGTCAAATGCATTGAGCAGGGCAGGTTTGGTCTGGTTCTTAAGAAACCAACCAATTCGTCGGTGGTTGACACGTAGCGGGTGATCGAGCCGAACTTGATACCGCGCATGTCTGCGAAATTTTGCGTCGATTAGAGTTTCTTGAACCGTTCAAAATATGCCAGATGCGCCGCTGCGTGGAAAAACGCATCAGGGTTGACGTTCAGCTGTTTAATTTCGTTTTTGCCGATTGCATCTATTATTTTTGGCCGGAACGAGTCGGCCAAATAGATTCTGGTTGCGGTCATTATCGATAACTGTCCCGCCGCTCATTTCCTTATCCAGTGAGCCGTCGAGCAATCGCGGTATTTAGGCGTCGCAGATGCAAGTTTTGCCGCGCGTTGCGCGACAGGATCGTTCGTCGCCTCGAATAGGATGGAAAAACTGAATTCGGGGTAAACCCCGCTGAAAATATTGGGAACAGTGTCGATATCGAAAGGATTGATGCCGCGCTCGGCAAGCGAAATCATCTTCTGGTGATTCTTTTCGGCAAAGCTGGTGATGCCAAGAAAATTTAGCAATTTAAGGAACCGCTTCCTCTTGCCTCGGTCCATCTATCGTCAATTCTGCAAATCTCTTGAAAACCGAATCTGGAGTAAGGGAACGATTCCAGCGCCCTACAACTTAAGGAGGCTATACGGGCGTGCGGTCATTCTTGTCGTCGAAGCTGACGACCGAGGCGCCACATCACCACTCATTATTTTTATTTTTCCAAGCAATATTCATCGACGGCCATTCCGACATGTCTCGCGCGTGCAGCCGAATATCCCAGCATGACAGATCCAGGTTTCAGTTCGGTGATGTTATGAACCACGCCCGCGGGCCCCAGCATGCGGACGTGCCAATCATTTTGCAGAATTATCGACGCCGTATCGCCATCGGCGCTGCGCGTTTTGATCAAAAGAAGCGGTCGCGTTTCGATCTTGACGCGGCCGACCACCAACGGACGAGTGTTACCGTTCGCCTTGACCGCGGTCACCATATCGCCCTGGCATAGCTCACTCAAATAGTTGGTCCGATCGACGGACGAAAGAATGTACGAGCTCACTGCGCCGGCGTTAACCCGGAACGGTCTTGTAGGCATGTACGGAAGCGGGTGAGTTTCACTGCAGCTCAGAAGAAATCCGCCGCCGAACGAACCCACCAGCAGGCCCTCATCAGGGTAGAAATTGGAGCAGGTATCGACACAGACGCGATCTCCCGTTCCCGCGTTGGCGATTTCGGTCACGGAAAATTCTTTTAGCTCCAACTCCCCGCGTTTTGGACCGCAAAGTCGCCCAAGCGCTTCCACATCGGCGGCCGATCGTGGAGCCATGATCACCCCGTCCGGGCCCGATTCCAAAACGCTCATGACCACCTTTGCTTCTTCCAAGTCCGACACGAAAGTCATGATCTTCGCGTCGCGACGCGAACCCGCGGCAAGCACAATCTCAAGTGGAATTTTCGTCGGATCCTTGAATCGAATGACAGTCAATAGCCCGGCGCGTACCGCCGTGCATGCCTCCTCCAATGTATCCATATTGGCGACATCGACGAGGATGCCATCTTTTTTGCCATGCCTCATACGCGACGCCAGTAACCCGGCGCCGCCTCCGCCGTGCGAGTGCACACAGATGTCGGCGCCGTTTCTCTCCGTGCCGATGCCGTGGCCTGCTTCTTTAAATTCAACCCACTGGATGCCGGCTTGGCGTGTTCCGATTTTCTTGTCGGCGTCACCATCTGTGACCACGGCTTCAATCTTATTCTTATTCGCCGCACTGATTATTTCGGCGAGCTCGTCGGTCTTGCAACCCCGGATATCGATCCACGCGGTCGTCACAACATGCTCTCCCGAACTGCAAGGCTCGTCGAATATGGTCTTAGCGGGTGATGGCGATTGCCGGTTGCCTATGGACACCCGGGTAGTTTGCATCAAGGATTTTTCGGACCTCACGCACTTTGGCTGCCGGATCGTTTGCCATGAAGATATTACGTCCAGCCGCGAGTCCGCGTGCACCACTTTTCATGGAGTCTGCGACGAAAGCATTAAAATCTTTATCCGACACTTGGGGCCCTCCGGCGGCGAGCACCGGAATTGGACATGACTCAATAACGCGCTTCATATCCGGGATTGAGCCGCTGAGTGGCAACTTGACGATATTGGCTCCGAGATCAACGGCCAGCGAAGCCGCGTGAAGTAGGGTTTCCAATTGTGGCCGGTCCTTAATTCCTGGTCCACGAGGATAGATCATGGCCAATAGTGGAAGGCCTACGCGATCGCATGAGTCTGCCACACTAGCCATCATGCGGATCTGTTGATCTTCTGTAATTGAGCCGACATTGACGTGAACACTCACGGCGTCCGCGCCTCGTCGCAGACAGTCTTCCGCATCCCCGACCTGATATTTGAACGAGGGATCCACAGAGTACTTGGTCGACGCGCTGATATGGACAACGACGGAAAGCTTTGCATAAACGTATTCGCTGAGCAGCCCTACGCGACCCTTATGGACAACGATCGCGTCTGCGCCATTGTCCGCCAATATTCCATGCAACCTGTCGTATCGACGCGCGTCGGTAAATGGCCCGTCGGTTACGGTGTGGTCTAAGGGGACGAGAAAAAATGGCGTTTCCTCGCCTTTGAGTAGCCGCCCAAGGCGCAGGGTCCGTCCAGCCCTGATCATTCTTACTCTCCTTCAATGAAGGCGCCCCGTCGCCCCAACCCGGTGTTCGATTACGTGCGATGTCGCTCGCTATGCAGCAGTCTTTCCCACATCATATTAATTTTCGAGTTGTAATTCTGCTTTACAAGCAGGCGCAATTCAAGTGCTAGCCGCGCCGGACCCAGCTGGACGATTGAGATCTTCGGGGTAAGCTTATCGGATGAAATTCTCAATATCAGAGAGACTTGCCCAATTATACCGCAAGGATGCCGAAACGCCCTGGGTCATGCCGGCTGCATGCCCTGCAAGCATAAAATACAATCTAAAATTTCCAGAAGCCCACGATCTGCACCCGCAAACGCAGAATTCCCGAAGGCGCAGGCGTCGCCCACCTAGCGCCATGGGCGAACGCCAATGATCGTTTACTGACGAGGTTGCGCTCGTTCAGTCGTCGTCGTCTTCGTCGTCGGCTCCGAAGGAGGCCCAGGGCGGCGACGGGAACTCGCTTACAACAATCACGACCGGCTGTGCGTTGGCCTTCAGGGTTCCATCTTCCGTCAGGTCCTTAACGATCTTTTCGACGTGATTGAACAGCTTGCCTGTCCCTTTACGAAGGCGTTTGACCGCGGCAGATGATTGTGGTTCGCCGAGATCGACGACCACGATCTGCGACTTGCTAGCGTGCTCCCGAGACTCCCGATGCTCGGGCGTGCTCGTTGCCGTAGTTGCCATTCTCAATCCTCCTCATCTTCTTTTTTGTTTCCAAACGGAGAGGCCTTGCGCATCTCCTTCATCGCTTTCCGGCGCGCTTTCATGAAATTGCCCGGGCTATCGTACAGCCAGGCATTTCCTTCTTTCGCAGCAGAGTCGAGATGATTCTGATAGGCCTCTTGCGCAGCAATCATCTGCGCCTTCAACATATGTCGGACGCTCCGTTCAAGACGTTTGAAGTTCGGCTCGCCGGAGCTGTCGTCGCTATCATCGTCGTCACTGCTGTTATAGATGACCTTTGCCTCGCGATCGTCGCCGCTACCCTGAACAACGGTGACACGTTTGACGAGCTTGTCCATGGTGTCCTTCCTACCGTGGGAGTGAAGGTTCAGTGAATTGTTTGCCTTGTGCGTCGGTCTGATTGGCGTCCCGCAATTGATCGGCAAGCGCTTCGAACGCCCGTCGGTCGTGACTGGACGAAATGAACAGCTCGCTATTCGAGGCTACCATCTTGTTCCTGCCGCTACCGCAGGCTGCACAGAATATTTGGCCGTCCGGCCAATGGCAACTTGCGTGCAGCGCCAAGCTTATAACATCGGCGAGCAGTTGGGCAACCGGGCATTCTCACCCTGCACCCTGAGGAAAGGCCGGATTCCGGCCTTGAATCCGCTGCCACCCAATTGGGCAACAGCAAGGCGATGGAACATAAACTCCCCGAAGACGGGCTGTGGCTCAGGCCTTGTTTTGACGAATGAAAATTGAATAATGTTAGGCAGGCGTTGTACTCAACCCATCTGACCTGCAGCCAACCAGCGTTATTGGTGACGTGTGGAAAAACGGTCGAAAGCCTTCCTGTTCATGATTGCTCTCGGCCTGGCTTGCGGGCCGGCACAGTCCCAATCGCAGTCTTTGAAGATTGCTGGTACCGCCGGGCACCTCTCGGAGTGGGAACTGGAGGGTGCCGTTACGGAAAGAATTCAAGCCGGCGGCAGCGAGTTTTCTGGACCAGTGATCTGGAAGCATGTCGGTCTGTGCAGTGTGAACGGTCCGGAAGAAAAATCCGGCAAAATAAAGTTCCAGATTTCCAGAACGGGCTCATCGTACCGGATCAATGCGACCTTATCTTTCGAGTCCGTTCAGTGTACCTATAGCGGAAAAGGTTCTTATAGCACGAGCGGCCTGATGGACTGTTCAGATGCCAAAGGTGTTCCTCTCGCGCTTTCATTCAAGTGATCAAAGAAATTTTCGGTCGCCAGCGTCGGTGCGAACGCTTAGAGCGAAAAATTTTAGCCTCTGCGCAATCAGCCGAACGCCGTCACAGAGTCCGGCCGGCCCGCAACCCCAACTCGTATCCGGGCCGCGACCGACGAAACGGTTGACGAAATTTCGTGCCTCGACATGGCACGAAATGTTGTCATTGATCGGAATTGAGCCTGGTGTCGGGCATTTTCAGCCGGATAATAATTCTGCGGATGCCCAGCAGGATTACCGCGATCAATGTCAACTGAACCCAGCCAAAGGATGTTGCCTGTTCGAAAATCGAGGCCCAGCCGATTTCCTTATCAAACCATTGCGTTGAAACGAAATTTGCGATTAAGCCGAGGCCAAATATAAAACCCATGAAAAAACCGAGCTTCAGTAAGAGGGCAGCGATATACGCGATTTTTCCGACAATGTTCCTGAAATGTACGATTGGGTTTTCGACGTTCCGCTGCAATTGGAAAACCAACTGGGTGATCGTATCGCCGAATTCTTCTATTTTCAGATAATCCATATCCGTAAGGCCACGGCGCCTTTGTCGGAAACTTTTTTTCACGCGTTGGCGCGCCTCCATAGCGGCCTCTTTCGCGTAGGCCTCCCACTCTTTAGTCACATTCAATTCTTTGTTCAGCCGCATGATGACGGCGTCGTAGGCGAACGTCGTTCTGAAGAACTGGATCGTATCGGCGCCTGCGGGGATGGAGAATTTGCGCGCAACCTCGAGGAAACGAAGCCAACCCTGGGCCGCGCTCTTCTCCCACCACTCGGCATCTTCGCTCTTCATGGCGTAGACCGCATCGGCGTAGATTTTCTCGAACTCATGGCGAATGCTTTGCACATCCATGGGCGGAAGCGGTCCGAGGAGACTTAACGCGCAGTTGACCATACGCCCGATGTCACCCTTGATCATGTGATGCTGGAATTCGCGCACGGTTTTTCGGGTTTGCGTTGTGAAACGGCCGATCGCTCCGAAGTCGATGAAGCAAATCTTGTTGTTGGGCATGACAATAAGATTTGCCGGATGTGGATCGGCGTGGAAAAAGAGCTCTTCCTGCACTTCGCGTTGCATGATCACTACGAGCTTGCGTGCGAGCGATTTAGGCTCGATGCCCAAGAGGCGTACCTTCGCTAAGAATTCCTGATCGTTGCTGTCGACGGCCGCCATGAGTTCCCACATCCAAACGCCCGAGACGAACTCGCTCACCATGACTTCTTCGGTGCAGTACTTGAAATAGACCCGGGGCGCGGTGACGTCCTTGTCGCGCTTTGCCGCCCGTTGCCGGAATAGGTCGGTGTAACGGGCCTCGGCGCGAAAGTTCATCTCATTGAACAGGATCGACTCAAACTCCCGCCGGAAGGATCGGGTAGCACCCGGTGGAATGAAGGTGAGCGTCTCCCCTAGGATCAAGATCCAATCCAGCGCGCGCAAGTCGGCGGCAATCAGCGGGCCAATCCCAGGTCGCCGCACTTTCACTGCCACGCGTTCGCCGGTCTTCAGTTGAGCCTGGTACACGCAAGCCAGCGATGCGGAGCCGATCGGATCGGGGTCGAAAACCTTGAACACATCGCTGAGGGGCCGCCCAAGGTTGCGCTCAATGACCGCGATGGCTTCAGACGTCGGAAAGGCCGCCGCCCGGTCGAGCATCTTGCTCAGCTCGGAGCAATATGCGTAGGGCAGCATATCGGCGCGCATCGACAGCTGCTGTCCAAGCTTGGCAAAGGTTGGGCCGGCGCCCTCGAAAACGCGACGCAGGCGGGCGGCGCGAGCCTGTACGCTTGAGCGACGCAGAAGAACATCACGAGCATTGCCAGAATAGAAACAAATAAAGCACCAAAGCCAGACGAACAGCCTGCTGATGGCCCGGATGATCCCGGCCTTGAATATGACGCGGCGCGCCCTTGGCAAGGCCACGTGTAGCTGGTCAATCGAAACAGAAAGCGGGCGGCGTGGCATTGGGCGGACGACGTTCGTGTCGTCCGGCCCAATCGGCCCCTCTCCTTGTTCCGAATTTGCGGTGTTCGCCGGGTTGGCGCGCCGAAAACTCAAAAGGCGACGGACATTCATTTGCAACTCATGTTCTAGATTAGATTCGGTCAGGGTCGAAGTGCTCAACCATTGTTAGTGGGCCGGCCATCGGCTGAGCGCTTTGATCGCGCACGCGCTCAAACATATGCATCATAGGTTCGGCCCTCCAGCTGGACCGATATTCATTCATGCTTTTGTGACAAATTCAAATACGGCATTTGCACCACTGCGCCTTCGCCGACATCGCTGACGCAGAACCACAATTGACACTAATGCGCATTGTGGAGGAATCAAATGCTCGTCATCCAATTGAATTGTGGCCGACCCCATCGCCCTTCGGCATGTTCGAGGGCCCCTCCAAGACTGGACGGCAGAATCTGGCGGTAAAAATGTCTTTCTTTCCGCGCGGAAATTAGCGAAATTAAATGGTGACGGTCGTGGGGCGCTTCGGCCAGGCGAATAAGACCGACCTGTCGCCCCCTTGCGAGGTGCCGGCGCTCTGGTCACTTGGAATGACTTGGGCGCTGGGCTCAATTCTCACTTCGGCTTCGTTTACGAGGTTCCGCTGTTAAGGCAAATCAGATAATCGTGACGGATACGCGACGGCGATCGGGTAAGGTCGTTTTTCGCTGACATGTCCGATCAAGCAGGAAGGCGCTGATGGCGATCAACATTTCGGCGTGGTCGATACGCCATCCGCTTCCTCCGATCGTCATTGCTGCGGCAATCGTCGTGCTCGGGTTCATCAGCTTCAACAAGCTGCCGGTGACGCGCATGCCGAACATCGATGCTCCGGTCATTTCGGTCACGATTCTTCAATTCGGCGCTGCCCCCGCCGAACTTGAATCAAAGGTCACCAAGGCAATAGAAGACGCCGTCTCGGGCGTCACAGGTGTCCGCCATATCAGCTCCTTGGTCACCGATGGAATATCAAGCACGACGATCATATTCCAATTGGATACCAATACCGACCGCGCGATCAACGATATCAAGGACGCGGTCACGCGGGCCCGCGCCAATCTGCCGCGCGGCATTGACGAGCCTCTAGTGCAGCGGGTCGACATTGCTGGTCTGCCGATTCTCACCTACGCCGCGATTGCACCTGGAAAAACACCTGAACAGCTTTCTTGGTTCGTCGAGGATGTGGCAGTCCGCGGGCTGCATGGCTTGCCCGGCGTCGGCAGCATCGACCGCATTGGAAGCGTGGAACGCGAGATACGCGTGGGCATCGATCCGGTTCGACTGCAAGCGGTCGGTTTGACTCCACTCGACGTGAGCCGGCAGCTTCGCGGCAGCAATGTTGACCTCGCTGGCGGACGCGCCGAGATCGGCGGACGCGACCAGGCTATCCGCACGCTTGCGGGGGCCAAGACACTTGCCGAACTCGCAGCGACAAGAATTGGTCTGCCGGCCGGTGGCGAGGTGAGGTTGGATGATCTGGGTCTCGTGACCGATACGGTTGCCGAGCCGCGCACCTTTGCCCGATTCGATGGAAAGCCAGTGGTGGGGTTCAGCATTTTGCGCGCAAAAGGCGCAAGCGACGTCGCAGTCGCGAAATCAGTGGCGGCACGAATTCAGACCATAAAGGCGGAGAATCCCGATGTCGATCTCAAGCTGATCGACACATCGGTCCCGCAAACGCTCGGAAACTATGAATCGGCGCTGGAAACGCTTTACGAAGGTGCTGCCCTTGCCGTGATCGTGGTTTTTCTGTTTTTGCGCGACTTCAGGGCGACCATTATCGCGGCGATCACATTGCCACTGTCGATCTTTCCGGCCTTCTGGGCCATGGAGGCCCTCGGATTCTCATTGAACCTGGTGAGCCTGCTCGCGATCACGCTCAGCACCGGCATTCTCGTCGATGACGCCATCGTCGAGATCGAAAACATCGTGCGTCATATCCGGATGGGTAAGTCGCCCTATCAGGCTTCGCTTGAAGCTGCTGATGAAATCGGCCTTGCGGTCATCGCCATCAGCTTGACGATAGTTGCGGTGTTCGTGCCCGCGAGTTTCATGCCGTCCATCCCGGGCCAGTTCTTCAAGCAATTCGGCATAACGGTTTCAGTACAAGTATTATTTTCTCTGCTCTGCGCGCGATTGATTACGCCGATGCTCGCAGCCTATTTCCTGACGCCGCATCAGCATGAGGAGAAGACCGATGGACGCGCGATGGCCGCTTATATGCGAATCCTCGCCTGGGCGGTACGGCACCGATTCACCACTGTCGCCATTGGTTTGACTTTGTTCTTTGTATCCTTGGCAGGCGCGCGCTTCCTGCCCTCGGGGTTCCTGCCGGCCGCAGATATTTCGCGGTCATTGCTTGCCGTTGAGCTGCCGCCTGGCTCGCAACTCGCCGACACTGAAGCGGTAACCGACGCAATTGCCAAACGCCTGCGCAATCGGCCGGAGGTGGCGAGCGTCTTCGTCGACGGCGGAAGAATTCCAAATGGCCCCGTCGGGGTCCGCAATGCCGCGTTGATGATCAACTCTGTGCCGAAATCGAAGCGATCACTCTCGCAGCAGCAGCTCGAACACGCGATTAGTGAGGATCTCACAGACATACCGGACATTCGCTATTGGTTCCTTGACGAGAATGGGCAGCGCAACGTCACGCTCATTGTCTCCGGCAACGACAGTGGCACGGTGGCAAATGTGGCAACCGAGCTAGCCGCGCAAATGCGGCAACTCCCAATGATTACGAATGTCTTATCAGGAGCAACGCTCAACCGCCCAGAGCTGCGGATTTACCCACGCCGGGATTTGGCTGTTCGTTTGGGTGTATCGACCGAAAGTCTATCGGAAACAATTCGCGTATCGACCATCGGAGATGTCGGCCCGGCGCTTGCAAAGTTTGATGCCGGAGATCGCACCGTCCCTATTCGCGTACTGCTCGAGGAAAAGGCACGTGCCGACCTGAAAGTTCTCGAACAGATTCGTGTCCCATCGCAACGCGGCGGGGGGGTGCCGCTCAATGCACTTGCCGACATTAGCTTCGGCGAAGGCCCCGTCAGCATCACGCGATACGACCGCCGACGGCAGGCGAGGGTCGAAGCCGATCTCGTCGGCGGCACCCCACTCAGTAAGGCGACCGATGCCGTCAAGGCCTTGTCGGTGATGAAGAACCTCCCGGCCGGCGTCACGGTCAATGAAGGCGGCGATGCAGAGCTTCAAGCAGAGCTATTCTCTGGATTTGGCGGTGCCATGCGAAATGGCCTCATGATGGTCTATGTGGTTCTCGCCGTGCTTTTCGCCAGTTTGCTGCAACCATTGACCATCTTGTTCTCTCTCCCCTTATCAATTGCAGGCGCGATCATGGCGCTTTTCATTACAGCCTCCCCCATCACCACCCCGGTGGTCATCGGCATCCTCATGCTGATGGGCATTGTCACCAAGAACGCGATCATGCTGGTCGACTTTGCGGTGGAAGCAATGCATAGGGGTGTTGACCGCACAACCTCCGTCATAGAGGCCGGTCAAAAACGCGCTCGACCCATCGTAATGACAACAGTCGCCATGACGGCGGGCATGGCACCGAGCGCCTTAGCGTTTGGCGCCGGCGGCGAATTTCGATCTCCGATGGCGATCGCAGTCATCGGGGGACTCATTGTATCGACATTCCTATCGTTGCTTTTCGTGCCGGCTTTTTTCATCGTCATGGATGATTTGGGGCGATTATCATCGCGTTTGTGCGGACGTTTCATTGGACGGGCGGATGAGCCGGAGCAGGACCACGCCGCAAGAAATGCGAGTCAGGTCACAAAATGAGTGTCGATCCTGCGGACCGGGTGCGCTACGCTACGTCGCGCACGATCATCGCGCCGAAAAAGCCTCCGCGCAGAGCATCTGGTTGGCTCGTAAAAAGCAAGTCGACCGCGGTTGTCGCTACAACGGCCTCGACTTGCGCTGACAGCAGCGCTGGCGATCTAACTCTTCCGCGGTATGGAGCGCCCGCTCAATAGCGTCGCCACCCCCGTTGAGTCTGAGTTTGGTAACGCTTTTGGCCTCCATAGTGGCGG
>Ga0209048_10006149_pt1 | contig 11268 bp, 10 predicted proteins | sample FrelakmetCRP12CR_FD_187146 | JGI IMG/M metagenome (GOLD analysis project Ga0209048, IMG submission 187146) | Freshwater lake sediment microbial communities from the University of Notre Dame, USA, for methane emissions studies - CRP12 CR (SPAdes)... | ecosystem: Environmental > Aquatic >... | reverse complement strand
ACATAAAATAGATAAATATATAAGATTTATAGAAAATCCTATAGAGTTGATAAATTTTGATGGCGCACAGCAAATTGCTTTGCCTTTGGTCGCGAATTTCGCTAGGTCGAAAAATTTCAAGTTCGTCCCAAGGGAGACTAAGCAGTCTTCCGAATTATCATGGCGGAAAAGTCGCGGCCTTATTGAAGCCACAATTGAGATTTTATCGGCATTGCCATTCCGATGATATTTCTATTTCTGAAAAGACGTGGCTCATTGAAACCAGCCGATGCATCGGGTTCGTCGCCGAGGTTTCCAATGATAGCTCGAGCGTAAAGTCGGCCAAGGCAAGGAATTTATTTACTCCACCGGCCTGGGCTCCATTATTCCTTTTGCCTCTGCAGAGATAATTGTCTTCTTTTCATTATCTTCTCGTACCACCTGATAGATGCCCATCACAACCCCTACCATGGCGGGAGCTAAAAAGAAACCCACCATCCCGGCCATGAGGCCCCCACCAAGAAAAGTGAGCAAAACCAGCAAAGGATGAAGGGACGACTTGGCATAAACAATATAGGGCCTGATAACCAGCTCCACTACATGAACCAGAATAGACGCTGCCAGGAAAAAGAAGAGAGCTTCCATGGGGCCATATTCAAAGTACATGATAATTGCCGTGGGTATAAAGATCAACCAAGTTAGGAATGGAACCATTCCTGCCAGGAAAACAATGCTTGCCATCGCCCAGGGCCGTGGAACTCCAAAAAGATAGAATATGGCCACAGATGTCAATCCTCCTGCGATGGCCGTGTAAATGCTTCCCATGTATATGCCGCATAAGGTACTATCTATCTTCTCCAGGCATCTCCTTTCGAAATCCATCCTCTTTGGACCCAGAAATGCCAACGCAGCACCTTTTAGCCTCACTCCATCCATCAAGAGGAAGTAGCAGACGCAAAGTGCTATCAAGAAATTTAAAATGCTCAAAACAATGGTTGTACCCAAGCTGAAGAATGGCAGGCCGGTTACAAGACGAAGGCCAATCCCTGCAAGATTCTGCATGCTTCGCGAGATCTCATCAAGTACTGTTGGCGGAATATGCAACCACGATATGAACCCATAGGTGGCGGCAAGAATCTCACTTTGACGGTATTCCAGCCATTTCAACTGGGTTATCATCTCGATGATCCCGATGCTGAAGATAATAGATAGAGGAGCTATGATGCAAATAGTTGCAATAAAGGCGCCTAACTGTTTGCGTTTTCCGAATATATTTCGAACGGGCCTGCCGACATAGAAGAAGACCATTCCCAAGACGATGCCCTCAAGAAGCGGGTAAATGAAGAATGATACCATGACCAAAAGGGCCATTGTGATTAGAAGCAGAGCATCTTTCTTGCCAATTCGGCAATGAAGATCGAGAATCATGAATTGAAATAGCCCTTTGGGATTAGCAGGATATGTATCTTTGGGATGCAGGATTTTCAGGATAGTCAAAAGGCGCACCGCAGCGGCGGCTGGATATGGTTGATAAACACAAACAGGCAATCATCCAAAATACCAGGATTCAGAGATTCATCGTGGAAGATGAGAATCGATATTTAAAGAGAGATTTTTCATGCGAAAATGAATCGCATCATTTCATTTGATTGCGGTACTATGATGGCTGTATCGCGATCGATGGCAATTTGATTGGCTGAAATAATGGAAATCGGACTCAATCGGCTTTGATATTCAAGGTATCTCTTTCAATATAAATTTCTCTCTTCAGAAAATGCTTCGCAGTCCAGATATTGGTCATTGTGTGCCTGGAGATCTCACTTGTCGTGTAGCTTCCTCCTACCAAAGCAAGGTAAGGGATCAGCTGATCTGCCAAATGCATGTCAACCGCTTTGCCTGACGATAACTCTAAAACGAGTTCTTCCGCGGCCCTCTTTCCCACTTTTTCCGCAGGAAGTCCTCTCTCTCCAATAGCGCTCGCGCCCTTCCAGCCGGACCACAGGGATATACCGCTTCCCGTGGAGGGAGAAGAAAGCGATTCTACGCCAATCTCAGCCTCAAAGCCTGCCTGCATCAATATCTCAAGTGCGGAATCTGCTTGTCTCTGGGCCACATGCAAAGGCAGATTGGAGCAATGGGAGATGCCCTGCAAAGCTGAAGATTGGGGTTTCAAATGGCAGGGCTCAAGGTCACAGGGCTCAATTTGAAGATGCACGGACCCCTGACCCTTGGGATAGTACCCTCGTTGCCTGATGTCCAGGCCGGCCTTGGCTCCAAAGCGCTTTAGAGCAGGCAAAAAGACCCGTTTGAAGTAATCAACGGTAGGAGCCCACTGCACATCAGTGCCGCCTTGCACCTGCAGAGAAATCGAGCCATTTGCCTTGAGCATCGCCGGAAGAAGGCACTGCATGAGAAGAGTGACGCTTCCAGCCGTTCCAATATTCACATGATAGCTTCCGCCCAAAACCTCCCCCGGCTCGAAGGTTATCTCGGAGGAGCCGGACGCCGCTCCCAGGGTTCTGCCGCTGCAGATTTTGGCCAGAGCCAAAATGGCCTCTGCATGCTGAGGGGCGAGCCCAGGCCTGGGCCTGCCTTGCCGGATTTTCTTGATGTTTACCGGATTACCGGTTACGGCCGAAAGTGCTACTGCTGTCCTTAGAATCTGGCCGCCGCCTTCTCCATAAGAGCCGTCTATCTCAATCATCTGACGGCTTGGGCATACAGGCCGCTGAACTCATCGTACTGATTCGTGATACGGCTTGTAGCCTCTCGAAGCACTATTACCGGATCAACACCTTTTGTCTTGAGACGAAATACCGGGTTATCCATGACCGGAAACTTGGTGTCGTAGGAGGCTATTTGCACCCGCTCATCAGCCAGAAGCTCGGTTCGAAGCAAGTTGAGGAGAGTATGCCCTTCCCCATCGAATTCGATGATCAACTCCTCATCAGTCTTTTTGATTATTTTGAGGTTCACTAAACCACTCCCAATCCATAGGCTGAGCTGAGCTTGCGACTCTCGGTATTGGAGCAGTTGGGGCAAACTAATTTGCCGTCTTTGCGCATGAGCCCTGTCATGCATCGGCTGCAATAGGCCTTGATTACGCCCAAATCTTCGTCTCCGGTGGAAAGCCTCATTTGCCTCTCATCGATAATCTTTGCTTTGAGAATATCCCTGACGGAGAAGAGATGACGTAAGTCCTTGACATAGGAGTTGCGTACATTAGAGATGTGAATAGTAGCCTCCTCATCGGAAATAGGCCGGTTCTCATATCCTTTCTTAAAGGCCAAAGAAATGATCACCAAGCTGTCCTTCAGGTCAATTACCTCTCCTACCACAATGTCGCCCTGGCAGAGCCTGGGTGGGGCATTGGTCTTGGGTATCACATTAGCGGCTCTGGTCATGGGATCGATCTTGACCAAGCCCGCTGTTGAAGCGAAAATCATTCCTCCCTTGGCGTAAGTGCAATCGCCGGTAACGAATTCCTCGGCCGATCCTACTACGTCTCCTGGGAGCACAAAGCTGCCGTCCATAGTTTATTCCTCAAATAATATTTTCAAATAATGCGCGAATTCTTTATTACGTTTGCTGCTGACATGTTATCCTGTAAAGCTCAACCTCAAAGGTCTTGACTTCTTTGCTGTGAAATTCGAAGCATCTCTTCATGCGAAAGGGAATGCGATATATCTCCACTATTTGACATGGTTCTACAAACCTTCTAATGAAGCCTTCGCTTCCACGGTTATGCAGAGAATAGACCACTCTTGCGGTTTTGACGGCCTTTCTGAGAAAGGCGCGATCTCCATGGCTCGCCTTCTGGGCACCAAAGGGAGGATTCATGATCACAGTCTCTATTCCCTTCAATGTCAATAAGTTGATGTCGCCTTGGATGAAGTCCACCTCTACACCCATTTTGTCTGCATTGCGCCTCGCCACAGATAAGGCCTGGGTGTCAACCTCCACGCCAATGGCCTTCGCGCCCAGAAGGGCAGCTCCCACAGCCAGCATGCCTGTTCCGCAACCCAGGTCGCATACCACTCCCATGTCTCCGTGCATGTACGCCAAGTAGAGCATCTCTGCAGCGACGCAGGCCGGGGTAGCGTATTGCTCCAGCTCGGGAACCGGATTGTGAAATCCCTCCATTCGCTCCAGCAATATCTCTAGTTGCTTCTTTTTCATCTTTTTGATAGCCCTGATACTATTTCAAATCCACCATATCAAATATCATGCTATATCAAATAGAGCACTACCTCCAGGGCCAGGAGCAGGACCGCGACCACCAATAGAACCTTTAAAAGCATTATGGCGTTGTATTGGCTGAAAGGACCCTCATCGACTAATTTCTGGGAGGAAAACACGGGCGAACCGCTGAAAGATTCTTGCTTGGGAGAATGGACTGATTTGCCAACTCCGTTTCCCTGAATTTCTTCAGCGTGCTGTTCTGTGATGATCCGGGAAGGTCCTGCTTCCGATTCAATTTTGGCCTTTTGCATCTCAGGACTGAGGATCATCCTTACCATAGGCTCATCAAGATGGAGCATGATCTGGGCCGAGGAAGGGCATGCCATTTGTGTCTTCGCTGCAACGAGATAGCCAGCTGCGCTCGCGAAGTGCATGTTGGAAGGCTCGACTTTGGCATCCTCAAAAATCGCCTCTTCTGCACTTGATCCATCTCTGCAAAGAACCAGGAGAGGCCGGCAGGCCTTTATGATGGAGTTCGGCTCAGGCTCTTTGTCCGATCGATCCGCTTCGATATCCTTAGCGGCTTTGAGATCGAGGGGGCCATCCACCAGATTGAGGGACTCATCCCAAGAATAACAGGCAGTAGTGTCATCCACTTCCTGCAGCGTGCTATTTGCTAACACCCAGCCGATGAGAAGGAGCGCACTCCTATGCGGTCTGAAGTCCATAACATCGGAGGTGCTTGATTGGGAGTTCGTTTCGCGTCGAGCCGCGAGAGCATTCTCCCATCCTTCAATGATATTAGCTGCCCTATCGGCCTTAGAAGCGCTATCGTTTCCATCTCCCGTATTTTGTGAGGCGAACAGCCGTTTCGCGGCGCGCAGGTCGTTGACCGTCCTTATTAGTTTCTCAGCCGGGTCCCTTCTGGCTTTCTCTGCCTCGATGCTTGCGCCTAGATTCTGCAATGCGTTTGAAAGGCATTTGACAGCTTCGTTTGAAATGCAAGCTCCGCCAAGCAGATACTGCGTTGCATTGGATAGGGCCTTGGTAATTCCCCACGGCTCGCTTCCGATAGAACCAACGGACCAGACCTCTTTCATGCCGCAAAGCGTCCTTTGCAGGCACCCCATCTTTGCTTTCTTCGGGCCATCTGTGTAGGCCGCAGCAGCATCGAGTGCTGCCGCTGCCCTCTCCACAAGGGCAATAGATTGATCGGAAGCAGATTGATCGGAAACAGACTGATCCTCAGGGACTATTTCCTGGATCTTTGCCAGGCAAGAACGGCATCTGGTTATTCCAGCGGCTGCTTTGATGCTTGGCAGATCGCGACTTTGCATTGAGTCCAACTCCAGGTAGCGATCCGAAGCCTTTGCATAGTATTTTGATGCTGCGCCTCCAGATATTGACTCTCCTTGTCCGTTTTTGGGCTCAATGGAGGTAAATGTCCTCTCATGCAAGCATTCTCTGGCCAAGGTGCTGTAGGTAGCCGCCAGGGCTGAGATAATATTTTGATAAGCAGGCTGTGCGCTTCTCGGCACAAATTTGACGGCCTTCTCCAGACACTCCCGAGCAGCAGCAGGTTGATTCAGCTGCAAATGCATCCTTCCCATGTTGCAGAGCACAATTGCAGCACCGAAGTTATGGCCCAGCTCTTCAAAAAGCTCAAGGCTCCGATTGTAGCAACCGAGTGCATTGTCCCATTCTTCTCTCTCGAAAGCATTTCTTCCTAATCTGTCCAGGACCCAGGCAGAGCTTTTCTTGTCGCCGAGCCTTTGGAAGTCTTTGAGGCTCTTTTCGAAATATCTTTTTGCAAGCTCTTTCTCACCCATCTCGGCAAAAATCCTTCCCAGACTGCCCATCATCTGAGCAATGCCTAGTTCATCTCCTCTCTCCTCGAAGGTCTTCAAACTGCGATAGCAATTTTCTATAGCTTTGTCCCATTTCTTGCCGCGTCTATAGGCTGAACCAAGGTTCCCCAAGACATGCGCCAGCCCGATGCTGTCGCCCGCGCGTTCAAAGCCATCGGCCGCTTTCTGATAATAAATCACAGCTCGAGCTAGATCTCCCTGGCAAGCATAAGCCTGGCCCAAGTTGCTCTGCAGAACTGCGCGTACACTTTCATCTCTTGTTAGGGAGAGGGCTTTGTTGTAAGACCTAATGGCTAGACTGAGCAGTCTCGCCTTCCGGCAGATATCGCCCAGGCGCTTGATTTCATAGACATCTTGGAGTGAATTCAATAGTTGCATGCAGAGATCTTTATCGATCTTGCCCTTCCTCGAATCTTCGAGCAGCTGACGCATTAGTTTTGGGCAACTTCCCTCTATCGACCCGGCATCTATTTTTTGAAGAGTGCCTACTCCTTTGGAAAATGACTCATAAATCTCCTGAAGAACAACTAATTGATCCATGGATTATAAGATTACTTATATCTTTATATAGTTTTTGAGTAGGCAAAAATTTTAGAATTTCTATCTTACTTTTAAGGTTATCGATTATCTCAATTATCTTGGTCTATATTTCTTCTGAACTGTGACAATATAATAAGAATAATTAGGATAGTAATGATAAGAATTCTGCTGGAAGATCAGTTGGATTGTGATTGCATCTTTCGCTGTCGCCATCAATCCATCCATTAAACTCCTTTTTCCAGGCTGAAGAAACCTTTTATATCATGGCCGTGAGCAATTTTTGGAGATTCGCCGATGGAGTTTACTGCACAGGAAAAATACGGGTACAAGCGTCTTCTCGACGATCTGCGGTCCAAGACGGGGAGAGGCACTGAGCTGATCTCACTTTATATTCCGCCGGATAAGCAGATCTCTGATGTCATGGCCCAATTGCGAGAGGAGTACGGCCAGGCGGCCAATATAAAATCGAGGGTGACGCGGCTTAGCGTGCAGGGCTCTTTGGAGTCCGCCATGTCCCGGCTTAAGCTTATTCCCAAGCCTCCGCAAAACGGCGTGGTCATCTTCATCGGAAGCGTGGACATCGGTGCCAATAGAACCGAAATGTACAGCGCTGCCATGGAGCCGCCCGATCCAATTATAACATACAGATATCACTGCGACTCCTCTTTCCTGCTGGGGCCGCTTGAGGAGATGCTGGCGGATAAAAAGACCTTCGGGCTCATAGTCCTGGACAGGCGCGAGGCCGCCATCGGGATCTTGAAAGGCAAATATGTTGAACCGCTGAAGCATCTCACCTCCACGGTACCGGGCAAACAGAGAAAAGGCGGCCAATCCAGCCATAGATTCCAACAGCTTCGCTTAATTGCCATTCATGATTTCTATGGCCGAATCGGAGAGTCCGCCAACGATGCTTTTCTCACCATCGATCCCAAAGACCTGCAGGGTATCCTTGTTGGTGGGCCATCGCCTACAAAGGAGGAGTTTGTGGATGGCGGATTTTTGCATCATGAGCTGCAGCACAAAATTCTGGATGCATTGGATGTCTCCTATACCGATGAATCCGGACTCTATGAGCTGGTGGACGCTGCTCAGGAAAGGCTCCTAGACCTGGAGGTAACTCAGGACAAATTGGTCATGCGCCGGTTCATGAAGGAACTGGTAAGCGACAAAGGCTTGGCGGCTTATGGAGAGAAAGAGGTTCGTCACAACCTGGAGTTGGGCGCGGTCGAGGTGCTTCTTCTCTCTGAGGACCTGCGCAAGACACGCGCTAAGATAGTCTGCAGCAATCGAAGCTGCGATTTTTCCGAGATGCAAACCCGCACTTCAGCATCAGCTGCTGTGGGCAACTGCCTTAAGTGCGGCAGCCCTCTCTCTGTGACAGCAGAGGAGGATATAGTCTCCGATCTATCCAAGATGGCAGATCAGAGCGGAGCTGAAGTGAAGATAATATCCTCGGAGTTTGAGGAGGGTGCACAGCTCTACAAGGCCTTCGGAGGCATTGCCGCCATCCTCAGATACAAGACCAGCCACATTTAGAGGCGATAAGAATGATCGAGGTCGCTGTCTACTCTTCTGTCAGACCTACAGAGCGCGTGGAGAAGGTCGCATCTGCCATCGAGAAGATCTTTCCAGGAATGATCATGGATATTCGGGCGGATAGGATCGAGGCTTATGACGGCCTGGAATCTTTAAGAAATCTGCATAGGCTTCTCAGAGAGCAGAGCATCCTGGATACAGCTCGAGGCGTAATGCTTCGCGGTCGCGTCGGCGAAGTCGTATCGTTTCAGCTAAATAAGCAGGCAGCTTTCATGGGAATGGTTAGCTTCCCGCCGGAAGAGGAGCCACTGGGCTCTTTGCATGTTCAAATTATGGGTGGCGAAATGGTTATCAATTGGCTGGCTCCGGAAACTGAAAATGGGGTGCCGATCAATGAGATCGAGCTGAAGGAGGCAAATCAGGAGTGAAACAGCAAAAGGCGAAGCTGTCAAGAGTGTTGCAGCAGAAGGTGAAGCATAATGTTTAGCTTCTCCTCCAGCAAACTGGTAGACCGACCATTCGACTGGGCTTATCAATTGGAAGACCTCGGCTATTCCGGTTGGGAGATTGTCAACGAGGGGCGGCAGAGGCTCACACCGGAAAACCTGGCCGAGGCAAAGCAAATTGCTGAGACCACCGATCTGGTTATAACCATTCATCTTCCCTATTCCGACCTGAATTTGGCATCCATGAATCAGCCCATTTGGGAGGAGACGGTGCGGCAGATGAAGAGCTGCCTTAGCCTGGCGTGCGACTTTGCTCGCCTGGCCGTCGTTCATCCTGGCCATCTCTCGCCACTGGGAATGCAGATGCCTGACACTGCCTGGTCCCAAAATATCACTGGAATTCGGCAGATATGCGACCACGCCGCTGATCTGGATATGAAAATTGCCGTGGAGAATATGGTCAATATGCCTGCTCTGCTTGGGCGGCGCCCGGAAGAGATCGCAGGAATCCTGGAGACCGTGGACCGGGAGAATGTCGGTTTCATCTTTGATGTGGGTCACGCCAATACCAACGGCAATGTGGAGAATTTCCTCAAGCTAAAGGATATAATCATTCATGCTCATATGCATGACAATCACGGCGAGAGGGATGAGCATCTGCCTGTTGGAAACGGAACTGTTCCCTGGAACAAGGTGGCTGCGGGCTTAAAGGATTATAAGGGCCGCATAGTGACCGAGTCACGATCTCTGGAAGAGGGCCAAAGATCTGTGAATCGACTCAAAAAATTGATGAATCTTGAATGATAATTATCAAGTGGAGCGAATAGTACCCTATGTCAAATTTCGAGAATATTGCCAAAAGCATGCTTGAATGCTTGGATAGCAAGGATCGGGCTCGAGAGGAGGCCCTTCGCCTTTCCAGGGATGTGATACGACTTTGCTCGTCTTCCATCAGATCTATGCATCGTGGTGATTTGGATGCGGCAGAGAAGCTCATGAATGAGGCGGCAGCGGGCTTGGGAAAGATCCGAGATCTCTTAAAAGACCACCAAGATGTGCGCTATGCGGGATTTGTGGACGGGGCTGAGCAGGAGTACGCTGAAGCCAGAAGCGTTTACTCAATTACCACAAGGCATGAGATCCTTACCCTGGAAGAGGTGGGGGTGGAATTGGTGAACTACTTGGCAGGACTCGGGGATGCATCAGGAGAGCTTCGTCGTTATATTCTGGACCTAATCCGAAACGGTCGAGCAGAGGAAGGAACATATTTCCTAGGGATGATGGAGGAGATCCATTACTTGCTGATGCTCTTCGATTACCCGGATGCAATCACCCGCGGACTGCGCCGCAAGAGCGATCTGGCCAGATCGATGCTGGAAAGAACGAGAGGAGATCTCACCAATGCTCTGGAGCTGGGAAAGGTAGGGACAATGCTATGTCAATTGCAGGGAAAGCCCGATAGCAAGCTCGCCGAGGAGCTTAAAGGCAAGCTCAAAAACGGAATTCATGAGCAGAATTCATGAGCGGAATTCATGAACGCCGATGATATATTAGCATCTGAAAATTATTGGAGAATGAATAGAAATGAAGTTTGATCCCGGCATAATCAGAGAAGCTGCCAAGGAGGATTTTGACAAAACCTGGCAGCAGGGAAGGGATTATCTTGGCAAACCTGCTCTAAATGATAGATATCCCAGAAATACCAGATTATTCGGGGCCGCACACCCCATTTTCGACACCATTCAGAAGCTGCGAGAGGCCTACATGCGGCTTGGCTTTAGCGAGGCCATGAACCCGGTGATGGTTGAGGCACAGGATGTCTACCGGCAGTTCGGCTCCGAGGCCCTGGCGGTGCTGGATCGCTGCTTTTACCTGGCCGGTCTGCCCAGGCCCGACATAGGCATCTCGGATGAAAGGATCGACCAGATCAATGCCCTTTTGGGCCGCGAACTTTCCAAAGAAGAGGTGGAAGCATTCCGCCAGATCCTTCACGGCTACAAGAAAGGCAAGCTGGAGGGAGACGATCTTGTCCAGGAGATAGCCAAGGCGCTGAACGCTCACGATGCTCTTATCTCCACCATTCTGGAAAAGGTCTTCCCGGAGTTTCGGGAGCTGAAGGCGGAAGCCACGACCAAGACGCTGCGCAGCCACATGACCTCCGGATGGTTCCTATCGCTTTCCAATCTTCACTTTCGCCAGAAGCTGCCCGTTCGGCTCTTTTCCGTGGATCGCTGCTTTCGCCGGGAGCAGGCCGAGGATGCGGCGCGGCTGATGAGCTATTACTCGGCGAGCTGCGTGATAATGGATGAAGAATTATCCGTCGAGGACGGCAAAGCCGTGGCGGATGGCCTGCTCAGTCAGTTCGGTTTCCAGAAGTTCCAATTTCGTCCGGACGAAAAACGCAGCAAGTACTACACGCCGGGCACGCAAATCGAGGTTTACGCCTATCACCCCGGATTGGTCGGATCTGCGACCAAATACAAGTCGGGCTGGGTGGAGGTGGCCACCTTCGGCATATATTCGCCAACGGCGCTATCTCAATACGATATTCCCTACCCAGTGATGAACCTGGGCCTGGGTGTGGAGCGCATAGCTATGATATTGCACAATTCGCAGGATATGCGCGCCTTATCCTACCCTCAATTCCAGACCAACTGGGAGCTGACAGCACGGGAGATGGCGCAGATGATCCTCGTGGACAAAACGCCCGCTACCAC
>Ga0209048_10006148_pt1 | contig 11269 bp, 11 predicted proteins | sample FrelakmetCRP12CR_FD_187146 | JGI IMG/M metagenome (GOLD analysis project Ga0209048, IMG submission 187146) | Freshwater lake sediment microbial communities from the University of Notre Dame, USA, for methane emissions studies - CRP12 CR (SPAdes)... | ecosystem: Environmental > Aquatic >... | reverse complement strand
GGTCTTGAAGATCGTGTCGTCGAAGCTGCGGCCGCCGACGAAGCCGCCGGTGTTGACGTCGATCGTCGTCATCGCCTCGGTCTGGTCGACGATCAGGTACCCGCCCGACTTGAGGTCGACGCGCCGGGCCAGCGCCTTCTCGATCTCGTCCTCGACGGAGTTCAGGTCGAAGAGCGGGCGGTCGCCGGAGTGATGCGCGATGCGCTCGACCAGCGTGGGCGTGTACTCGCGCGCGAACTCCTGCATCTTGACGAACGTCTCGCGCGAGTCGACGACGATGCGCGTCGTCTCCTCGGTGGCCATGTCGCGGAGCACCCGCTGCGCGAGGCTCAGGTCCTGGTACAGCAGCGAGGGCGCAGGGACCTCCCGTGCGCGGGCATTGAGATCGCTCCAGAGTTTGGTGAGGTACGTGATGTCGTTCTGCATCTCGCGCAGAGTGGCGGTCTCCGCCATGGTGCGGATGATGAAGCCGCCGGCGAGTCCTTCGGGCAGCAGCTGCTGCAGCCGCTCGCGCAGCATCTCGCGCTCGGTCTCGTCCTCGATGCGCTGCGAGATGCCGATGTGCGAATCCTGCGGCAGGTAGACGAGCAGGCGCCCCGCGAGCGACACCTGCGTCGACAGCCGGGCGCCCTTGGTGCCGATCGGATCCTTGACCACCTGCACCAGCAGCGCCTGGCCTTCGTGCAGGATCTTCTCGATCGGCCGGGTATCGGAGCCGCCGTGGCCGTTCTGCCGGTGCTCCCAGATGTCGGCGACGTGCAGGAACGCGGCGCGCTCGAGGCCGATCTCGATGAACGCGCTCTGCATGCCCGGGAGCACCCGCGCGACGCGGCCGAGGCAGATGTTGCCCACCAGCCCCCGCGCGCTGGCGCGCTCCATGTGGAGCTCCTGCACGATGCCCTGCTCGAGCATCGCGACACGGGTTTCCTGCGGTGTTACGTTAATGAGGATTTCATGGCTCATTGCGCCCGTTATAGCACGGGGTAACCGATCTGCGCGAGCGCGCCGGCGGTCTCGTAGAGCGGCAATCCCATCACGCCGGAATAGGTACCCTCGATCCGGCTGATGAAGGCGGCGGCGAGGCCCTGGATCGCGTAGGCACCGGCCTTGTCGAAGGACTCGCCGGTGGCGACGTAGCGGTCGATCTCGCCGGCGTCGAGCTCGCGCAGCGTGACCGTCGACGTCGTCGCGATGACGACGGTGTGGTCTTCCCAGCGCAAGGCGATGGTCGTCAGCACCTGATGCGCGCGCCCCGACAGCAGCCGCAGCATCCGGACGGCGTCGGCGGCATCGGCAGGCTTGCCGAACACCGCGCCGTCGAGCACGACTTCGGTGTCGGCGCCGAGCACGGGCCGCGGCGGCAGCGCCCGCTTCTGCATCCAGTGCCAGCCGAGCGTGGCCTTGGCGCGCGCGATGCGCTTCACGTAGCTGGCCGGCGTTTCGTCGGGACGCGACCGCTCGACCACGTCGCGGCCGCGGCCGGGGGCCTCGCGCAGGCGCAGTTCCGCGACGTCGACGCCCAGCTGCCGCAGCAGCTCGTGGCGGCGCGGGCTCTTCGAGGCGAGATAGATGGCGCGAGCGCTCATGATCGAGGCATTATCCCCGGGTTGGGTCGTCCGCGCACGAGGGCGGCCGGCGTCCCTTCAATCGCGGTGGTAGGGGTGGCCCGTGAGCAGGCTCGCGGCGCGGTAGATCTGCTCGGCGACGATCACCCGGACGAGGCCATGCGGCAGCGTCAGCGCCGACAGCGAGACGACTTCGGCTGCGCCCTGCTTCACGCCGTCGGCGAGCCCGTCGGCGCTGCCGATGACGAACGCCACCGAGCGCGCATCGTCGCGCCAGCGCGCGAGACGGTCGGCCAGCGCCCGCGTGGTCCACGAGCGTCCGCGCTCGTCGAGCGCGACGACCAGCGCGTCCTTGCAGGCCGCCGCGATGCGCACCGCTTCCGCCGCGAGCAGCTGTGCGACCGGCTTGCCGCCCGCGCGCGGCTCCGGCTTCAGTTCGACGAGCTCAAGCGAAAACTCGCGCGGCAGCCGCCGCGCGTAGTCGACCCACCCGGCCGCGATCCAGGCGGGCATGCGGTGACCGAGCGCGACGACACGCAGGTTCATGCAATTCGCTCAAAACGGGGTCAGATACGTCACATTCGCGGCGCCGAGCACCGGCGCCGCGAATGTGACGTATCTGACCCCGTTCAAGCGGCACGCTTGGCGGCCACACGGCGCACCGGCTGCGGCGGCGCCCACAACGCCTCGAGGTTGTAATACGCGCGCACCGTGGGCTGCATCACGTGCACGACGATGTTGCCGGCATCGACCAGCACCCATTCGCCGGCCTCCTCGCCCTCGACGCCGATGATCGTCGCGCCGGCCTCCTTCAGCTTGTCGCGGACGTGGCGCGCGAGCGCCTTCACCTGCCGGTTGGACTCGGCGCTGGCGACGATGAGGGTGTCGTAGAGGCTGGTGAGCTTGCGGACGTCGAGGAGGGTGATGTCGCGCGCCTTGATGTCCTCGAGCGCGGCGACGGCGGTCTTCTGGATCTTGTTAAGTCGCATCCTGGCCTGGTCGGTAGAGTCGATTGCGTTCAATATAGGCCAAAACCGCGGGGGGGAGCAAACCGCGCACGGCGGCCACGTCGCCGCGGGACAGCGCCGCGCGGATCTGCGACGCCGCGATCGGCCGCGGCGTGATCGCCTGCCGAACGATGGCGCCGGCGGGGGCTGCCGCCAGCGCGTGGCGGTCGGCGGTGTAGCGGCGCGCCCACTGTTCGGCCAGCGGCGGCGGCGGAGCGCCCGCGAACGCTGTGCCCGGCCGGGCGACGACGATGAAGTGCGCGAGATCGAAGAGCTCCTGCCACCGATGCCACGTCGGCAGGCCGAGGAACGCGTCGGCGCCGACGATCAGGGCCAGCGGGCGCAGCGGGTCCTCGGCGCGCAGTTCCGCCAGCGTGAGCACCGTGTAGCTGCGGCCGGCGCGGGCGATCTCCCGGCTGTCCGCCGTGAGCCCCGGGTAGTCCGCGACGGCGAGCTCGACCATCGCCAGCCGGTCGCCCGCCGCGGCAGCGGGCACGACGCGATGCGGCGGGTCGCCGGCGGGGATGAGACGGACCGCGGCAAGACCCAGCGCCGCCGTCACCTCCCGCGCGAGCTCGAGGTGCCCGTAGTGGACCGGGTCGAACGTGCCGCCCAGTATGCCGAGGGGAGGCGTCATGGAAGCCCCAACGCAGCCGCGCCGCGCGTGCGCCGGGCGCAGCCGGCCGCAGCGCTCAGAACGACGATCCCGGTGCGGCGAGGAATGCGATCTCCTCCGGCGTGGGCGCCCGCCCGAGGATCGCATTGCGATGCGGGTAGCGGCCGAAGCGGCGGACCACCGCCGCGTGCTTCTCTGCCCATTCCAGCGGCGATTCGAGTCCGGTTTCCGCGGCGAGGCGGGAGAAGAGGTCGATCGAGCGCTCCTGCGCGGCGAGGTCTTCGGCGTGCTCGAAAGGCATGTACAGGAACCAGCGCTCGAACGGCCCGAGCGCGCGGTCCTGCTCTGCGGCCACCGCGGCTTCGGCGACGGCCAGCGCGCGCGCGTCGCCGGCGAACATCCGCGGCGTGCCGCGAAAGAGGTTGCGCGTGAACTGATCGAGCAGCAGCACGAGGGCCAGCGCGCCGCGGGGCTCGGCCGTCCACGCGGCGTACGCGCCGTCGAGCGCGGCGGCGACCGGCGCGCCGAAATGCGCGCGGATCACCGCGTCGAACGCCGGATCCTTGCGGAACCATTCGTCGCGCGCGGAGGTTCCGGCGGGGAGCCAGAAGTCGAGGATGTCGTCGGCGAGCGGGTCCATCGTGTCTGCTATAGTACCAACAAGGCGGCTGCGCGGGCACCGCCGTTTTTGTGCACGCGCCCGCTCCGCAGGCCGGCCGCGCGCCCATGCAGAAGACCTCGCATCGCGACATCTTCCTCCTCGCCTGCTGCCAGGCGCTGCTGCTCGTCAACAACGCGGGCCTCATCTCGATGTCCGCGCTGATCGGCTACTCGCTGACCGCCGACAAGACCTACGCGACGCTCGGCGCGACAACGTACGTGCTCGGCTCGGCGCTGGCGACGATGCCGGCGTCGCTGTGGATGGGCCGCGTCGGCCGCCGCCGCGGCTTCATGACCGGGTCGACGATCGGGGCCGCCGGCTCGTGCCTGGCCGCGCTCGCCGTCGGCCTGCACAGCTTTCCGCTGTTCTGCCTGGCGACGGCGGTCATCGGCGTCTACACGGCGTTCGGGCTGCAATACCGCTTCGCCGCGGCGGAGGTCGCCCTGCCTTCCTTCAAGGCGAAGGCGATCTCTCTGGTGCTCGCGGGCGGGATCGTCGGCGGCTTCCTGGGGCCGGAATCCACGCGCTGGGCCAAGGACCTGCTGCCCACGCCGTTCCTCGGCTCCTTCCTCGTGCTCGCCTGCGTCGCAGTGGTCGCGGTGCTCGTGCAGTCGCGCGTGCGCGTGCCGGCACCGACGCCGGAGGAGCGCGCCGGCGGCGGCCGGCCACTCGCGACGATCGTCCGCCAGCCGGTGTTCATCGTTGCCGCGCTGGCCGGAGGACTCGGCTACGGCCTCATGAACCTGCTGATGGTCGCCACACCGCTGGCGATGAATTTCTGCAGCCACCCGTACAGCGCCGTCGCGTTCGTCATCGAGTGGCACGTGGTCGGCATGTACGCGCCGGGGTTCTTCACCGGATCGCTGATCAGGCGCCACGGCGTCCTGAAGGTGATCCTGGCCGGCGTCGCCGTGGTCGCGGGCGGCGTCTTCGTCTCGCTCAACGGCGTGACGGTCGCGCATTTCGTCATTGCGCTGGCGCTGGTCGGCCTTGGCTGGAACTTCATGTACGTCGGCGGCACGACGCTGCTGACCGAGAGCTACCGGCCCGCCGAAAAGGCCAAGACGCAGGGCGCCAACGATTTCATCGTGTTCTCGATCATGGGCATCTCTTCGTTCTCGTCCGGCGCGCTGGTCTCGAGCGCGGGCTGGGAGCGGATGAACGCCGGCGCCCTGCCGATCCTCGCCCTGGTGGCGCTGGCCGTGGCCTGGCTCGCCTGGCTGCGCTCGCGGCGCAGGCCCGCCGCGGCGCAGGGCTGAGAAGCGCCCGCGGCGCGCGCCGCGTCCCGGGCGCGAAGCGGCGAGCGAGTATCGCGCGAGCGCAGGCAGCGGCCGATCGTGGCGGCATCCGCGGCGCCGCAGCGCGCTGCGCTTCAGACCATCAGCGGCCTGCGTCCCGAGCGTCGACGCAGCCAGTTGATCGAATCCAGCACCGGCGGTTGCGTGACGATCCGGCGCAGCAGGCCCTGTTTGCCCGGGAAGTCGAGCAGCATGATCCCGACGACGATCGTCAGCGTGCCCTGACCCGGCAGCACCAGCATGACGAGGCCCGCCGCGACGAAGACGCAGCCGAGCAGGTTCTTGCCGATCGCCAAGGCGAACCGCACCGCCGGGTGCCGGTCGGCCCACGGCACGCGTCGCGTCGAGCCCGGCGCGAAATAGTCGCTCGGGATCCGCACGACGAGCCACGGCACCGCGACGATCGAGGCGACGAACGTGAATGCGGATGCGGCGGCCAGCCACCAGAGTACGGCCTCGTTGCCCTGGATCCATTGCAACATGAGGTTCTCCGGCCCGCGTGGCAATGCGCGATTCTGACACCGCCTGAGCCGCCTTGGTTGCGGCGAACCGCCATGCGGCCGCGTCGGCGAAGTCCCGTAGCCCGGTGTTGAGCGAAGCGAAACCCGGGGCAATCGTGGTCATGGCCTCGCCGACCCGGGTTTCGCTTCGCTCAACGCCGGGCTGCTTCTCCGCCGGGCTACCTCTGCGCGCGCGGTCAGTTCGTCTAAGATAGGCGCCACGATGATCGCAATCGATCTCTGCGCCGCAGGCCAGTGCGCGGGCCGCCGCCCGGCGCTGGCCGGCATGGTCGGGCCATTGCCCGCAATCCGGCCGGGCGCCGGCAAGTGAATCCCGTCCCTGCGCCGGATGCGCACGACGAGCTGCGCGCCGCCGTTCGCGCGCTGTGCGGGCGCTTCGATTCCGCGTACTGGCAGAGGGTCGACGCCGCGCGCGGCTATCCCGAGGCCTTCGTCGACGCGCTAACGCAGGCCGGCTGGCTGGCGGCGATGATCCCGGTCGAGTACGGCGGCTCGGGTCTGGGCCTCACCGAGGCTTCGGTGATCATGGAGGAGGTCAACCGCAGCGGCGGCAATGCCGGCGCGTGCCACGGCCAGATGTACAACATGGGCACGCTGCTGCGCCACGGCTCGGAGGCGCAGAAGCGCGCCTATCTCCCCGGGATCGCGAAGGGCGAGCTGCGGCTGCAGTCGATGGCGGTCACGGAACCCACCACCGGCACCGACACGACCCGGCTGAAGACGGTCGCGGCGAGGAAGGGCGACCGCTACGTTGTCAACGGGCAGAAGGTGTGGATCTCGCGCATCCAGCATTCGGATCTCATGATCCTGCTCGCGCGCACGACGCCCCTGCCGGAGGTGAAGCGCAAGGCCGACGGCATCTCGGTGTTCATCGTCGACGTGCGCGGCGCGGCGCAGGGCGCCGTCCGCGGCATGACGGTGAGGCCGATACCGAACATGGTCAATCACGAGACCAACGAGGTCTTCTTCGACGACCTGGAGATCCCGGTCGAGAACCTGATCGGCAGCGAGGGCGAGGGCTTCCGCTACATCCTCGACGGCCTCAACGCCGAGCGCACGCTGATCGCGGCGGAGTGCATCGGCGACGGCTACTGGTTCGTCGACCGCGCGCGCCGCTACGCGAGCGAGCGGGTCGTGTTCGACCGCCCGATCGGCCGGAACCAGGCGGTGTCGTTCCCGATCGCCGAGTGCTACGTCGAAGTGGAGGCGGCGAACCTGATGCGATTCGCAGCCTGCGCGCTGTTCGACCGCGGCAAGCCCTGCGGCGCGCAGGCGAACATGGCCAAGCTGCTGGCGGCGAAGGCGTCGTGGGAGGCCGCCAACGTGTGCCTGCAGACGCACGGCGGCTTCGGCTTCGCCTGCGAGTACGACGTCGAGCGCAAGTTCCGCGAGACGCGCCTCTACCAGGTGGCGCCGGTCTCGACCAACCTCATCCACGCGTACATCGCCGAGCACGTGCTGGGATTGCCGCGCTCCTTCTGATCCCGTGCGCCCACTGGACCACATCACCGTCGTCTCGCTCGAGCATGCGATCGCCGCGCCGTTCTGCACGCGCCAGCTGGCCGACCTGGGTGCGCGGGTGATCAAGGTCGAGCGCCCGGGCGACGGCGATTTCGCCCGTGCCTACGACGAGCGCGTCCGCGGCCTGTCGTCGCACTTCGTCTGGGTGAACCGCTCCAAGGAGAGCGTGGCGCTGGACCTGAAGCAGCCCGCCGCGCAGGCCGTGCTGCGGCAGCTCGTCGGTCGCGCCGACGTGTTCGTGCAGAATCTGGCGCCGGGCGCGGCGGCGCGCCTGGGACTGTCGGCGCCCGCGCTGCGCAGCGCGCATCCGCGGCTGGTCGTCTGCGACATATCCGGGTACGGCGGCGACGGGCCCTGGCGCGATCGCAAGGCGTACGATCTGCTGATCCAGAGCGAGGCCGGGTTTCTCTCGGTCACCGGGACGCCGGCGGACCCGGCGAAAGCCGGCTGCTCGATTGCCGACATTGCCGCCGGCATGTACGCGTACACGGGGATTCTCGCGGCGCTCTTCCAGCGCGAGCGCAGCGGGCAGGGCGCGCACATCGACGTGTCGATGCTGGAGGCGCTCGCCGAGTGGATGAGCTATCCGCTCTACTACGCGTACGACGGCGCGAGCCCGCCGCCGCGGTCGGGCGCCGCGCACGCGACGATCTATCCGTACGGGCCGTTCGAGGCCGGGGACGGCAGGACCATCATGCTCGGCCTGCAGAACGAGCGCGAATGGGAGGCGTTCTGCCGGGGCGTGCTGCAGCAGCCGGAGCTGGCTGCCGACCCGCGCTTTTGCGCGACCGCGCGGCGGCAGGAGAACCGCGATGCGCTGCGGGCGATCATCGTCGCGCGCCTGCGCACGATGAGCGCCGCCGAAGCGCTTGCCGCGCTCGACGCCGCGCAGATCGCCAGCGCGCACGTGAACGACATGGCCGGCGTGTGGGCGCATCCGCAGCTAGCCGCGAGGGGTCGCTGGGTCGAGGTGGACTCGCCCGCCGGGCCGATCCGCGCGCAGAAACCCCCGGGCGTCAGCGACGCGTTCGAGTACCGGATGGACGCCGTGCCCGCGCTGGGCGAGCACACGGGGCGGATACTGACGGAGCTGGGGTATTCCGAACCGCAGATCGCGGAACTCCGCGCGCAGCGTGCCGTCGGATAGGCGCGAATCCCCCGGACCCACGCACCGCCTGGATCAGGACCGCGACGAGAGCCCATGATGGACTGGTTGACCTCCCCCGAAGCCTGGATCGCGCTCGCGAGCCTGGTCGCGCTCGAGATCGTGCTGGGCGTCGACAACATCATCTTCATCTCGATACTGGTCGGCCGGCTGCCGGCGCAGGAGCGGCAGCGGGCGCGCGTCATCGGCCTCGGCCTCGCGATGCTCATGCGCATCGGGCTCCTGCTGTCGCTTGCCTGGATGATGCGCCTCACGCACCCGCTCGTCTCCGCCTTCGGCTTCGACGTCACGGGGCGGGCGCTGATCCTCGTCGGCGGCGGGATGTTCCTGCTCGCCAAATCGGTGATGGAAATCCACAATTCGCTGGAAGGCGCGGAGGAAGGCGAAGGCGGCGCGCCCGCGCGTGCCGGCTTTCTCGTCACGCTGATCCAGATCGCCGTGATCGACATCGTGTTCTCGCTCGATTCGGTGATCACCGCGGTCGGGATGGTCGGCCAGCTCGAGGTCATGGTGCTCGCCATCGTCGCCGCGGTCGGCGTGATGCTGTTCGCCGCCAAACCTATCGGCGATTTTGTCGACGCGCACCCGACGATCAAGATGCTTGCCCTCGCGTTCCTGATCCTGGTCGGCATGGCGCTCGTCGGCGAAGGCTTCGGCATGCACATACCGAAGGGCTACATCTACTTCGCGATGGCCTTCTCGGTGGCGGTGGAGATGCTGAACCTGCGGCTGCGCAAGCAGCGCCAGCCGGTGCGGCTGCACAAGCCGCTGGACACGGAGGGACGGCACTGACCGGCGGCGGCACGTGCCGCCGGTCGCTGCCGGTCCACCGGCCGATGCGCGTGACGGACGCCGTCCGTCCGCGTGCCAATCGAGGGAGGGGCCCATGAAGCGCTTTGCACTGTCGCTCGCACTCTGCGTCGGCGCATTCGCTGCCGCCGCGCAGCAGCCGATCGTGATCAAGTTCAGCCACGTCGTTGCGACCGACACGCCCAAGGGAAAGGGCGCCGAGCGCTTCAAGCAGCTCGCCGAGGAGAGGAGCGGCGGGCGCGTGAAGGTCGAAGTCTATCCCAACAGCCAGCTGTTCAAGGACGGCGAGGAGATGGAAGCGCTGCAGCTGGGCTCGGTGCAGATGCTGGCACCTTCGGTCTCGAAATTCGGCCCGCTGGGCATCCGCGAATACGAGGCCTTCGACATTCCCTACATCTTCCCGGACAAGGCTGTGCTCGCGCGGGTGACCGAGGGTCCGGTCGGCGCCGGGCTCTTCCGCAAGCTGGAGGCGAAGGGGATCGTCGGACTTGCGTACTGGGACAATGGCTTCAAGGTGATGACCTCCAACAAGCCGATGCGCACCCCGGGCGAGGCCAAGGGGCAGAAGTTGCGCATCCAGTCGTCCAAGGTGCTGGACTCGCAGATGCGGGCGCTGGGGGCGCTGCCGCAGGTGATGGCGTTCTCGGAGGTCTACCAGGGGCTGCAGACCGGCGTCGTGGACGGCACCGAGAACACCCCGTCGAACGTCTATTCGCAGAAGACGCACGAGGTGCAGAAGTACCTCGTCGTCACCAACCACGGCTACATCGGCTACGCCGTGATCGCCAGCAAGAAGTTCTGGGACGCGCTGCCGCCCGACCTGCGCGCGATCCTCGAAGGCGCGATGCGCGACGCCACCGTGTACGCGAACTCGATCGCGCAGCGGGAAAACGACGAGGCGCTGGAGAAGATGCGGGCCTCGGGGCGGATCGAGATCGTGACGCTGACCGACGCCGAGAAGGAGGCCTGGCGCAAGGCACTCGCGCCGGTGCAGAAGGAGGTCGCGCCGCGCGTCGGCCAGGATCTGATCGACGCGATCCAGAAGGAGGCCGCCGCGCAGGGCTACAAGTGACGCCCGCGCCGGGTTGCCCGGCGCCGTCCAGCGCGTGGTCCGTAGCCCGGCGTTGAGCGCAGCGAAACCCGGGGCCGACGTCCAATCGGACCGCCGCCCCGGGTTTCGCTGCGCTCAACCCGGGCTACGTGCTACGCCGGGCTACGTGCGGATCTGCCCCGAGCCGAAGACGACCCACTTGCGGCTGGTGAGGCCTTCGAGGCCGACGGGGCCGCGCGCGTGCAGCTTGTTGGTCGAGATGCCGATCTCGGCGCCCAGTCCGTATTCGAAGCCGTCGGCGAAACGCGTCGACGCATTGACCAGCACCGAGCTCGAATCCACTTCGCGCAGGAAGCGCATCGCCGCCGTGTAGTCCTCGGTGACGATGGCGTCGGTGTGCTGGGAGCCGTACTTCGCGACGTGCGCGATGGCGGCGTCGAGGTCGTCGACGACGCGCACGGCGAGAATGGGCGCGAGGTACTCGGCGTACCAGTCGTCCTCGGTCGCCGCCTTCATCGCCGGCACCAGCGCGCGCGCCCGCCCGCATCCGCGCAGCTCGACGCCCTTCGCGGTGTAAATGTCGCAGAGCGGCGGCAGCACGCGCTGCGCGATGCCGGCGTGGACGAGCAGCGTCTCCATCGTGTTGCACGGCGAATAGCGCTGAGTCTTCGCGTTGTCGGCGATCCGGATCGCCTGGTCCGGATCGGCGCGGGCGTCGATGTACACGTGGCAGACGCCGTCGAGGTGCTTCAGCACGGGGACCTTCGCCTCGCGCGCTACGCGCTCGATCAGGCTCTTGCCGCCGCGCGGGACGATCACGTCGACCCACTTCTCCATGGCGACGAGGTGGCCGACCGCGGCGCGGTCCGCGGTGGCGATGACCTGCACGCCGTTCGCCGGCAGGCCGGCGGCGCGCAGCCCTTCGTGCACGCAGGCGGCGATCGCCTGGTTGCTGCGGATCGCCTCCGACCCGCCGCGCAGGATCGTCGCGTTGCCGGCCTTGAGGCACAGCCCCGCGGCGTCGGCCGTCACGTTGGGCCGCGATTCGTAGATG
>Ga0209048_10006147_pt1 | contig 11272 bp, 7 predicted proteins | sample FrelakmetCRP12CR_FD_187146 | JGI IMG/M metagenome (GOLD analysis project Ga0209048, IMG submission 187146) | Freshwater lake sediment microbial communities from the University of Notre Dame, USA, for methane emissions studies - CRP12 CR (SPAdes)... | ecosystem: Environmental > Aquatic >... | reverse complement strand
CTTGCTTTTATCCTTCCATTCCTACCACACTAAACGTCCATGAGCCTCCGCCGCAGGGAGCGTCCGTCCGCGGAGTCCGGACCGGGTCAAGAATGACCTTCAAAGAAACGGGTCGGGAAATTCGCAGTGATCGCCCCAGCCAGCCCCGCGGTCCCGACAGCTAATAGGAAATACGGGCCTATTTCAAGGACTTGACTTTTTTCAGGAGGTTTGAAAGCGTCTCCTTAGCGAAGGCGTGATTGTGAACGCCCGAACTCCCGTCGGCCTGAAGGGCTTTCAACGTCTGCTCGGAGGCCTCGAGGATGGCCCTGGATTCCGGGCTGACCCCTGCCGCCTTCCGGATTTGGATGGCGGAGGCGACGGCTTTGATAAGTTCCCTCGTTTCGGTCTGCCAATCGGCCAGCGTCTTTTTGAACGATTCGTCATGGCAGGAGGCGCACTTGGCTCCGTCCGGCCGGGTGACGGCCTTTTTATCGTTGAGGTGGCAATCCCCGCAGCCGACGTCGGATTGGGCCATCGGATCCGGCTCGACCTTCAGCCCGGCGTAAGTCCCGCCCCGGTACGCATTTTGCTGGGCCTCATGGCACCTGCCGCAGTCCGCTTTCGGGTCCTGATGATGGCACGAGGCGCAGGATGTTTTGGTCGCCACGAGCTCGCCGTGTCGGCGCGCATTGGAGTGGCAGGCCTCGCAGGGCATCTTTTGGCTGAGGTGCTTGCCGTGCGAGAAGATGAGGCCGAACGCCGGGACGGATACGTCTTCGACGCCGGTGTGACAGCCGGCGCACGCGGCGGGCACCAAACTGCTCCGAAATGCGGACGCGTCGGGCTGGAACGCGGACCCGGCCAGTTTCAAAGCTTGGGTCACCCTCATGAAGGCCACGGACAGCAGCTCCTGGGCATAAGGCACGTTGTGCACGCTCCGGCCTTTTTCGACAACGTCGATGTTGAAGGCCGCCTCATCGAGCAGGGCCTGGGCCCTGTCCTTCTTATCGCCCTTGCCCTGACGGACCTCTTCCTGAGTCTGGGCATAGGCGCCCTTCAGGGCGGCCAGTTTCTTGGCCACGGCGGCTTCGCCTTCCTTGAAGACCAATGCAAAGCCCGGGCCATGGCAGGACTCGCAGGCTTTCTCGCTGGAGGCCCAGGTTGCGGCGGGCAGGTGAGCGGTCCCCTTTTTCATCTCGTCCATATGGCACGCCCGGCAGCTCAGGCCCTTGTCCAGCATCACGTTCGGCATGGGCTGGGCGACGCCTTTGCCTCCCCGGCCTGTGTACAGGATCGTCTGGGCGTCATGGCTTCCGGTATGGCAGGCCTGACAGCCGGCGATGGCCCCCGTGTCTTTGATGATCTTGTGCTGGATCTCGAGGTGGCAGAGATTGCACTCGATCTTGTGGTCCGTGATGTGGATAGCGTGCATCAACTCGGTGTCGCCGATCTTTTGCAGATAATCGGCCTGGAAATGGCACTTGAAGCAGTTGTCGCGCGGCACGGCGCCCTCGCCCATCGTGGTCGCGGTATGGCACTTGGAGCACGGAAAACCCTGGTCGAAGACCTGGGTATGGTCATAACGGGACCGGGCGGGCTTGACCAGCGCCGACTTCAGGTGGCAGCCGGTGCACGAGGCCGGCAGAGGCCGGGTCGGGCTTTCCTTGAAATGGCAGAGGAAGCAGGTGGCTTCGGTCACGGTCATGTGCCGGCCCTGGACGATCTGCGAATGGCAGCTCGTGCATCGGAGCTTCTTGCCGCGCCGGACGTCGCCGAGGTGGCTCTTGTGGTCGAAGACCACCGATTTGAATTTGACTTTTCCCTCGAGGAGCCTTTTATCGTGACAGCCGGACTTGAGGCAGCTCAGGTCGGAGATCTCCGCCCAGGGCCGCGTGTTCTTGTAGAGCTTGGTCCAATAGCGGCCGACCATGACCAGGCCCTCGAACTTGGACTTGATGACGCCCTTGAGGCCCGGCGGATAATGGCAGGACGTGCATTCGATGTTCCGGTGGGCCGAATCCTTCCAGCTTTTTACGAATGGCGCCATGTAGTGGCAGGCCGAGCAGAACTTGGAGGAGGAGGTGATCTCGATCGAGGCGACGAGGAGAACGAAAAAGATGCCGACGATGGAGAAAAGGATGATCAAACGTCTTTTTCGCTTGGACCGCGTTTTTTTGGCGTCAGTCACGTTGTCCTCCCTGTCCCGTTTCAGATCGTTCGAAGCGCTGCCGTCCGTCGGCCGGGCGCCGCGCCGGTCGTCCCCCGCAGGGTCGATTCCCGCGACGGCCTATCTATTATGAAGACATCAGGCGTAGCTGTGGAGCCCGGCCAGAAGATAGTTCACGCCGAAATAAGTGAACAGCGCGGCCAGGAACCCGATCAGAGCGATCAACGCCGACCGGCGCCCCTTCCAGCCCATGACGATCCGTGTGTGGAGGTAGAGAGCGAAGACGAACCAGGTGACGAGGCTCCAGACCTCCTTGGGGTCCCAGCTCCAGTAGGTTCCCCAGGCCTTGTAGGCCCAGACCATGCCCAGGACCAGCCCGCCGAGCGTGAACAGCGGAAAACCGACCGCCACGCAGCGGTAGCTGATGCTGTCGAGACGCGCCGACGGAGTGGCTGGTTGGCCCCCTTTTTTCTCCTTGGCCGCGGCGCGGAGGTACATGAGGCTGGTGATAAAGGCCACGGCGAAGAAGGCCTCGCCCAGGAGGGTGACCGAGACATGGAGCCAGAGCCAGTAGCTCTGCAGGGCCGGGACGAGCGGCGTGATTTCCTTGGGCATGGCCGGCGAAGAGGCCAGGGCGACCAGGGCGATGACGATCAGCATGAAATACGCGCCGGCCCTCGGGATCTTGAACTTGCGCACCATGATGAGGTAGGCCAGGACCGAGGCCCAGGCCAGGAAGGACAGCGACTCGTACATGTTGGTGAAGGGCGCATGGCCGCTCTTGAAGGTCCGGATGAGCAGGGCCGCCGTGTGGGCGATCAGGCCGACCAGGGCCAGCCCGAAACCGATCCCGGCCCAATTCTTCTTCCGGCTGAATTGAAACGCGAAATAAAAGATAGCGGCCAGGACGTACAGGACAAGGGCCGCGAGGAACATGGATGATTCGTTCATGTGTTTCTCCTGAGGGAGGCCAGGAAATCCTGGAACTCCGCTTCGAACGCTTCGCGGCTCTTGGACGTCAGGCCGCCGGCGGCGATGTCGGTCTTGCCCTGGCTGACCTCGAGCACGACCTTGATCTCACGGGGCGGCCAGTAGAAGGCCAGGAACAGGCCGGCCATGATGAGGACGCATCCCAGCCAGATGACGTCGGCTCCGGGGTCCTTGGCCGCTTCGAGGACCGAGTACTGCGGCGCCTGGACGTCCTTGAGCTCGACCGTGAAATCCGCCCGGCCGCCGGAGTGCATTCCCGTGAAGTCTGGATAATTGGCGAAGACCCAGCCCCCGAAGAGCGTCTCCGAGCCCTTGGTCAGACCCACCCGGGCGGCGGGGTTGTTGGACTGTTCGGAGCGCGACTCCACCTGCCGGTCCTGGCCGATGATGAAATCCGGCACGAAACGCTCGACCCGCAATTCAAGCCCGTCCGGCAGGCCGGTTTTCTCGCCGGGATGGAGCTTTCGCTTTTCGAGGTAGGCCGGGTCGCTCTTTTTTTTGACCCACAATTCCACTTCGGGGTTATTCCAATCCCATCCGTAACTGCTCTGGTAGAAGTTGAGGCCTTTGTAGGCCAGGGGGTGATTGACGGCCACGACCTTGGTCAGGACGTCCCGCCCGTTTTCGACCACGGACAGCGTGCTCTTCCAGGCCTTGACGCTTCCCTGGGGGTAGAGCTCGGTCTCGAACTTGTCGAGCCGGATCCCGAAGTCGGACCGGGGCGCGGGCAGGGTCTGTCCTTCCCTGAGCGGCAGGTAGTCCCGGAAGCCCGCCGCCCCGCTCAGCAGGCCTCCCGCCAGGATGATGAGCAGGCCGAGATGGACGACGTCCGAGCCGAACCAGCCCAGCGTCTTTTTTCTGGCCAGGAAGCAGGTCCGGTCCTTGAGAGTCTGCTCACGGAGCTTGTAGTGCCGGGAGCGAAGCTCCTGCCGGACGGACCCCCGCCAGTCCTCGACCGTGCCCGGCTTTTTGAACCGGCCGGACGTCTTCAAGGACATCAGGCCCGCGGCGTCGGACAGGACCGTGGGCTTCAGGGACTTCTTCAATTTCGGCGAAAGCCGGATGAGGGTGCAAACCAGGATGTTGGCCCCGAAAAAAAGAAGCAGGGCCATATACCAGAGCGAATGATACAGGCGTGTCAGCTGGAGCCGCATCATGAGCCCGGACATCTGGCCGTAGCGGGCGGCGTATTCCTGCGGGCTGCGGTCCTGGGGGATGAGCGTGCCCAGCACCGAGGCCAGGATGATGACGATCAGAAGGACGATGGCCAGCTTGACCGACGTGAAAAATTTCGTAGCGGCGTTCACTCTCTCTCCCTGTCGTTCATCTTGGGCGGGGACGGAACCCGTCAAGTCCCTTTCGGGCGGCTCTCAGGCCGGCGGCCGGACCTCCGGCCTTGACCACGGGCTTGGAGCCCGGGTCGACCCTAGTTGGCTCTGCCGTTCCGGCGCATCTCCGCGGCCATGGTCGTGATCTCGCGCAGGGATCGGACCATAGCGCTCCATCCGTACCACAAGGCGTAATCGGGGTTCATGTGGAACGTGCCCTGGAAGGTCCGCATGCGCTCTTCGAGGAACATGACGAACAGCTTCTGTTCGATGCTCGTGGGCGCATCGTGAAAGGCAAGCAGGTCGGGGAAGGCGTAGGCGTAGTTCGCGGGTTTGGTCAGGAGGCCGTCCTTGTAAAGCGCGGCCACGGTCCGGATGGCCTCGGCCATGAGCCGGTCGGCCTCGCGGATCATCCTATCGCCCTTGTCGAGCTCGGCCTTGGCGAAGGAGGTCGAGTGACACTGGCCGCAGGTCTTGAGCATTTTATCACGCTGTTTCTGCCAGTCCTCCTGGGTCAGGCGGGCGAGATCGGCCGCTTTGACCACGTCGAGCCGGCCGGTGGGCTTGCCGGCCGGGTCGAGCACGCCCAGCCCCTGAAGGATCGTGGCTCGGTCCGAAGCCCAATCCTTGTCCTCGGGCATGGGCAAGCGGACGGCCAGGAAACCCCAGGCGGTCCTGACTTCATGGTCGCCGTCCTGGAAATGGCAGGTCTGGCAGGACGGAGCGGCCGCGGTCTCGGGCAGGGTCTTGTTCTGCTTGAGCAGGCAGCGGACCCCGTGCTTGGATGCGGAAAACATTTCCCATTGGGGATGGTCGAAGCCCATGTGGCAGGTCTGGCAGGCCTGAGGCTCACGCGCTTCCTTGAGGGAAAAGGTATGGCGGGTGTGGCAGGCGTCGCAGGAAGCCAGGCCGAACCCGGGACCTGAGGCCTGGAGCTCTTTGATCTCGGCTTCGGTCTTCAGCCCGATCTTGTGGCAGCCGCCGCAGCCCTTGAGGCCCTCGGTCAAATACACGGGCTGATCATGGGCGGTGGGCATGGCCTTCATCGAAGCCCAGGCCAGGGCATGCTTGCCCTTCTTGAACTGCGCCACCTTGGTTTCGTGGCAGGCCGCGCAGGTTTCGGGAGTCGGGATCTTGACCTTGGCCGCATCCTGGGCGGACACATGGCCGGTGCCGTGACAGACCGAGCAGTCGACGTCGTTCTGGCTGTGCTTGCTCAGCAGCCAATCGCTGACGATCTGAGGCGTTTGCTTCTTATGACATTCGACGCACTGTTGTCCGAAGGCTGCGCCGGCCAGGGACAGACATAGGAGAACCATGATCAGGCTCTTGGTTTTCATCGAACCCTCCTTCTTCCCTCTGTCGCGCCAAAAACCATCTTCGGTTTGCCTGTAACCCCAAAGGCCGTCCCTTGCTCCGGCCGCTTGCTGTTCAGGGCCGACAGCCCCGGCCTTTGAACGCAAGCAGGAGAAATCACCGGGGAGACGGCTCAAACCCTCGAGCGCGTCAATGGGCCCGAGGCCGGCGGTTGGCTTGGCCGCAGGACTTGCCGTCCGGGACAAGCGCCCCCTTGGCCGGGGGGTTGTGTTTGGACGACTTTTCTTTCTTGGCCTGGATGGCCAGCAGGTCCTGGAGCGTGATGCTCTCAAAATAATCCTTCAGGAGCTTGGTGGCGCCGGCCCAGACCTCGTGCGGGGCGCAGTTGTGCATGCGCTGGCAGTGCTCCATGTCCTCGACGCATTCCACCAGACTGCAGGTTCCCTCCAGGACCTGGAGGATGTCGCACAGGTTGATCTTGTCGGGGTCGCGGGCCAGGATGTAGCCGCCGCCGGCGCCGCGGATGCTCTTGACCAGTTTGGCGATCTTCAACGGGATGATGATCTGTTCCAGGTAACGGATGGAGATCTCCTCCTCGTCGGAGATGCTCTTGAGGATGATCGCCTCGGACCCGTCGCGGTGGTGACGGGCCAGGTTGAGCATGAGCCGTGTGCCGTATCGTCCCTTGGTCGAAAGCTTGATCATCGACCCCTCCTTCGCAGGGTTTGCCTTCCAAGCCGTAGTGGGCCTTCCAAATCGGCCCTATTATAGATTATTATGCCGATAAAAGTATATATCTTATAGAAATAATAGATTTTGACCCGCCCGGGCCGCCCGGCTGCGTCTTGACTCTCTCCGGGAGAGATTGTATCCTGACTTTTCTTCTCCGGCACGAACTCTTCCGATGATGAATTCCTCGCAAAGGACGCCGTCATGAAACCAGTCATCGTTCTCGGTGATGAAGCCGTGGCCCTGGCCGCCATCCAGGCGGGCCTGACCGCGGCCTATTCCTACCCCGGCACGCCGGCCACGGAGATCATGGAGTATTTCCAGGCCCAGCCCGAGGCCGGCCGGGCTTATATCGCCTCCTGGTCGGTCAACGAGAAAACGGCCTACGAGGAAGCCCTGGGCGCGTCCTTTGCCGGAAAGCGGAGCATCGTCTCGATGAAGCACGTCGGGTTGAACGTGGCGGCCGACCCGTTCATGAACTCGGCCCTGACCGGGATCGGGGGCGGCCTGGTGGTGGTCTCGGCCGACGACCCGAGCATGCACAGCTCCCAGAACGAGCAGGACTCCCGCTATTTCGCCGACTTCGCCCGGATCTTCTGCTTCGAGCCGGCCAGCCACCAGGAAGCCTACGACATGACCCGCCAGGCCTTCGACCTGTCCGAGAAATTTGAGATCCCGATCATGATCCGGCTGGTGACCCGGTTGTCGCACAGCCGGTCCGTGGTCCGGCCGTCCGATTCACGGCCCCAGAACCCGTTGAAGCTGGGCGCGGGCAAGGATTGGACCCTCCTGCCGGTGAACGCCCGGCGCCGGTTCAAGAGATTGCTCGAGCTCCAACCCGAACTGCTCAAGGTCTCCGAGGCTTCGCCCTTCAATGCCCTGGAGCTCAACACCGCGAACCGCTCCCTGGGCGTCATCGCCTCGGGCATCGCCTACAACTACATCCGCGAGAATTTCCCGAACCCGGCGGACGGGCCCTCGCTGCTCAAGGTTTCAACCTATCCCGTCCCGGAGCAGATGATCGCGCGCCTGGTCTCCCATGTGGAGACCGTGCTGGTGGCCGAGGACGGATACCCTTTTATTGAATACCGGGTCCGGGGCATGTTCGGCATCCCCGGCAAAAAAGTTCTGGGCCGCCTGACCGGCGACCTGCCGGCCTCGGGCGAGCTTTCGCCCGACAACGTGCGCCGGGCGCTGGGCCTTCCTCCGCTCCCCGCATCCTCGGCCGGCGATTTCAAGCTGGCCAACCGGCCTCCCCAGCTTTGCACCGGTTGCCCGCACGCCGATACGTTCCACGCCCTGAAGCGGGCCCTGGATGAGTTCGGCCGGGGCACCGAAAATGTCTTCAGCGACATCGGATGTTACACGCTGGGCGCCCTGCCTCCCTACGAGGCCGTTCAGACCTGTGTCTGCATGGGCGCGAGCATCGGCATGGCTAAGGGAGGGTCCGAGGCGGGCGTGCATCCGGCCGTGGCGGTCATCGGCGATTCAACCTTCGCCCATTCCGGGCTCACGCCCCTCCTGAGCGCCGCCGCGAACAACACGGACATGACGGTCCTCATCCTGGACAACGGCACCACCGCCATGACCGGCGGCCAGACGAGCTTCGGCACGGGCGAGCGGCTGCTGAGGATGGTGGAAGGTCTGGGCGTGGCCAAGGAGCACATCCGGGTCATCGAGCCTCTGCCCAAGAACATCGACAAGAACGTGCAAGTCATCAAGGAAGAGCTGGCTTACAAGGGGCTGTCGGTCGTGATCCCGGTCCGCGAATGCCTGGAAGACGCCAAGAAAAAGAAGAGGAGCTAGCCATGGCCCAAGCGAGCACAGCCGCCGTCAAGCAGGATATCATCCTTGCGGGCGTGGGCGGCCAGGGCATTCTGTCCATCGCCTTTGTCATCGATTCGGCCGCCCTGGAAGACGGGTTGTACCTGAAGCAGGCCGAGGTCCACGGCATGGCCCAGCGGGGCGGCGCGGTGACGTCGCACCTGCGGCTCTCCCGCCAGCCCATCTTCAGCGACCTCGTGCCCAAAGGCCGGGCGGACCTGATCCTCAGCGTGGAGCCGCTCGAAGCCCTTCGTTACCTCGATTACCTCGCTCCCCAGGGCAGGGTCATCACCAGCTCCGCACCGTATGTGAACATCCCTGACTACCCGGAGATGGGAACCGTGCTGGACGGCATCAAGAAGATCCCCGGCAGTATCGTGATCGAATCCGAGAGACTGGCCAAGGAAGCGGGCTCGAGCCGGGCCCAGAACATCGTCATGCTGGGCGCGGCCTCGCCTTTCCTGATGCTGAAGGACACGAGCCTCCGCCGGTTCGTCGAGGTCCTGTTCAAGCCGCGCGGAGAGAACATGGTCCAGGTCAACCTCAAGGCCTTTGAGCTGGGCCGGAAAGCCGCTTCGGCCTGACGCCGTCCGCGCTTTGGAGAACCACCATCGGGGGAACAGAATGAACTTCTCGAAGATGACCGGGATTCTTGAGCGCGCCGAAAAGGACGGCCGGGATTTTCTCCTGGAGCAGGAGGTCTATGCCCTTCTGCGCGAAGCCGGCATCGCCTCGCCTCGGGCCTTTTTCCAGCCCAGGGACGAAAAGGTCAAGAGGGCCGCGCTCCAAAGACTCCCCGGCGACTCCGTGGTCCTGAAGATCGTCTCGCCCCTGATCGCCCACAAGACCGACGTGGGAGGCGTCCGATTCGTGAAGAAGACACCCGCGGCGGTCGATGAGGCCTGCCGCCGGATGATGGCCGAGGTCCCGGCTCGCTACAGGACCTGGGTGAAAAAGCACCAGGCGCACGGCACTGCCGCGGCGCCCTCCCGGAAGCAGGTGGCCGATTCCCTTCGCGGCGTCCTGGTCCTGGAAAAAGTTGCCTTCGAGCAGGCCGGCTTCGGCTCCGAATTGCTCCTGGGGCTCCGACAGACCCGGGAATTCGGCCCCGTGGTCACTCTGGGCGCGGGAGGCGTCGAAGTCGAGTACATGAACGAAAGGTTGAAAGAGCGGGGAGCGCTGGCCATCGGCTCGGCGACGCTGCTGGCCGAGGACGAAGTCCTTCCCGTTATCCGGCGGCTGGCCGTCTTTGAAAAACTGACCGCGGATTTCCGCGGCCGCAAAGCGCTCGTGCCCGAGAATGAAATGGCCGGGCTTTTTGCCGCTTTCCAGAAGATTGGGGCGCATTTTTCCGGGGTCAACCCCGGCTCTCCGTATGTCATCGAAGAAGCCGAGGTCAACCCGTTCGTCATCCGCAGCAAGAAACTCGTCGCGCTGGACGGCCTGTGCCGTTTTTCCCGGGCCGTGGCTGCTCCGGAGCCGCGTCCCGTCGCCGGCCTGAAATCGCTCTTGCGGCCGGCGAGTATCGCCGTGATCGGCGTCTCCGAGAAGATGAACATGGGCCACATCATCCTCAACAACGTCCTGAAGAGCGGCTTTCCCAGGGAACGGACCTACGTGGTCAAACCGGGAGTCAAGGAGATCGAGGGCTGCCGGTGCGTGGAGAGGCCGGCCGACCTTCCGGAAACAGTGGACCTTTTCGTCCTGACCCTGGGCGCGGAGCAGAGCCTGGACGTGATCCGCGAGCTCATCGAACACGGCAAGGCCCGCTCGGTGATCATCATCGCCGGCGGCCTCGGTGAAAAGAAAGGCACGCAGGGGCTTGAGGACGAGATCCGGGCGCTGATCAGGAAGGGGAGGAAAGAGGGGAAGCTCGTGCCCGTGGTCAACGGCGGCAATTGCCTGGGCATCTATTCCAGGCCCGGCCACTACGACACGACCTTCATCCCCGACTACAAGCTCACCTGGCCCAAAGCTCGCCGCGCCGACCTGGTCTTCATCAGCCAGAGCGGAGCGTTCATGATCTGCCGGCTGAGCAAGGCCCTGGGCATCGAGCCCCTGTACGCGGTCTCGCTCGGCAACCAGATCGACCTGACCGCCTCGGACTACTTGAACTTCCTCAAGGACGACCCCGACGCCCGGGTTTTCGGGCTGTACATCGAGGGTTTCCGGCCGAACGATGGATTGGCCCTGGCCGCCGCGGCCAAGCAGGCCCTCCAGGCCGGCAAACAGGTCGTGGTTTACAAGGCGGGCCGTTCGCCCGAAGGCCGGCAGGCGACGTCCAGCCACACGGCCTCGGTCGCCGGCGACTACACTGTTTGCCGCGCCATCCTGGAGGAAGCGGGCGTGTTCGTGGCCGAGAGCATCTTTGAATTTGAAAGCGCGCTTGCCGGACTCTCGTTCCTTTCGGATAAGGTCGTTCGCGGCAACAAGGTAGGCTTGATCAGCAACGCCGGGTTCGAGTGCGTCATCATGTCCGACAGCCTGAAGAACAACGAAAGGCTCGACCTGGCCGCTTTGTCCGCGGCGACGCAGGCGCGCGTGACCGAAGCCCTGGCCAGGATGGGCATCGACAAGCTTCAGGATGTCCACAACCCCATGGACGTGACGCCCACGGCCGACGACGCCGTCTTTTGCGAGAGCGCCCGGGCCATGCTCGAGGATGAGAACGTGGACGCCCTGGTCATCTCGCCCGTGCCCATGACCCCGGCCATGCAGACCCTGCCCCCCGGCGAGGGGCATCGGGAGGACCTGCGGCGTGAGGGCGCGACCGTGCCCCGCCTCATCGAGATGTTCCGCGCGTCGGACAAACCCCTGGTGGTCAACATCGACGCGGGCGGCCGCTACGACCCCATGGCCGACGAGCTGGCCAAGGCCGGAGTGCCCGTCTTCCGCCGGTGCGACGATGCCCTCAGGTTCCTGCGTAAATTCGTCG
>Ga0209048_10006146_pt1 | contig 11275 bp, 10 predicted proteins | sample FrelakmetCRP12CR_FD_187146 | JGI IMG/M metagenome (GOLD analysis project Ga0209048, IMG submission 187146) | Freshwater lake sediment microbial communities from the University of Notre Dame, USA, for methane emissions studies - CRP12 CR (SPAdes)... | ecosystem: Environmental > Aquatic >... | reverse complement strand
CTTCGGCAAAGCCTCCACCCCCGCCGCTGAGGCGACCCCCACAATGCGATAGACCCGAATGCATGAGCCATCAACACGAAAAAGAATGCTTGAAAATAATAGTCACTTTTTTCATTTCAGTTTTAGTTACATAATCTTTTCGAAAATGCCGTCATAAGAATGAAAAAATTTAGGGGCTGGATTGGTACATTACCCTTACTTTTTATTTGTCTGTCAATTTATTACTGTATTTCGGTAGTTTTGTTAGAATTTCTATAGTCTCATAAAAATAGCTATGGCATTTCAGTTTTGTTGACCAGAATTCATTTACCCTCATTTACATTGTTAAGGCAGCATATTCTTTTTTAATCGCGTTTTTCTTTTTTCTGCATCGTAATTTTCATTGCAAGTAAGACTTAAAATGGGACTTGGCAATTATAATGCTGGATTTTTCATCAAAATAACCAAGCCGGAATAATAAAATAGAATATAGAATACTTTTCTATTATCGAACATCACATAGACCATACCGAAACCAGATAGTCTGAAAAGGTGTTGAATTGAAGATTGCCTTTATTGCTCATACGACGATTGTTGGTGGAGCGGCAATAAGTTCCACTACAGTCATTCAATATTTGATCGATACCGGATTGATTAAACCAGAAGAATGTATTATTATCCAGAATAAAGGAAAGAAAATTTCAACTGAAAAAAACGACGTATATTTCAATTTGAAAAAGACAATAAAATTTTTTGAGTTCCGATTGCCATTCAGTTTAGTGTTTAAGGGAGGGACTTCAAATTTTTTTAAAAAAGTATATCGTATCTACGGTGAAGTTATTTCAATTTTTTATTTTTTATTGATTTATAATAAAATTCTCAAACAAGAAAAAATTACTATTGTCCATTTAAATTCTCTTGTGTTATGGCCCCTGCTATTGGTTTTGCCAAAATCGATGAAAAGGGTAATTCATATACGTGAAATCTCGAATACTTCAATAGAAGCCCGGATTGCGATTCTCGTAATTAATCATCTTGCTACTGACATAATATCGATTGATCCAATAACCGATATTCCTTTTGTCCAAAGTAGGAAATCGCAAATAATCGCCAATCCTTATAATATGACAGAGTCCCGCAGATTACGTGCATTCAAAGACACGATCAAAATGGAATTGGGAATTCCACCGAAATCTTTAGTTGTCTCTCTTTTCGGACCTGTAGGAAGACAAAAAGGTATTGATTTTCTTATCCAGATCATTAATGCATCCACTCAAATAAAAAATATCGAATTTTTAGTTCTCGGTACACCTCAGGGAGTGGAGGGTGAAAAATATATCCAATTATTAAAAGGGTATAACAATGTAAAATATTTCCCTGAACAAAAGGATACCACAAAATTTTATGCAATATCGGATGTCGTGATCAGGTGCGAAGATTACCTGCCACTTGGGCGGACGGTATGGGAAGGAATTTTTGCCGGAGGAATTGCTCTTGTGCCGGTAAATAAAAAAGACGATATCTCAGTGATCAAAGATTCTATTGAAAAATACATTTATACTTACCAGGCTCTGGATGTGAATTCCTGCATTGAGATGCTTCTTACTATTACTAAAAAATATCCTGATACAATCGAAAACTCCGGATATCCAATTTCTGATAATGTAGCCAGTACTTCGGAAGCATTCTTCAGGGTTCTCACCAGTCAGAAAAATGATTATCATTCTTTTCTGCTGATCCTCATTGTTTTACCATGGCGAACGGATTTTGAATGTCCGTAAGAGGATGCGCATTCCTTTATAGAGTAAGGAAGTTTCATACGAGGAAAAGTCCTCAAATTTTTTGATGGGTAAGTTCATTATTCTCCCGAATTCCTCTTCGGAAAGACCAAATTTTTTTATTACATATTCTTTATCCTGATTCTGCAGTTCCTGCGGATATGGTTCTCGTTTCAGTTCTTCCAGAGCTTCCTGCCTGGAAATTTCTCCTGAACAGATTAAACTTGACAAATGCGTTCTTCTTTTATCATATCCGAACTTTTTGGGAAGAATATATCCCTGATAGAATCGCGTATAAATCGATTCAAAGTGTTTTCCTCCGTAATATTTCCAGCCCACCTCATTTTCAAGTATTTTTATTGCATCCTTCTTTGAATATTCGAGATAATTCAGGACATTAAAAGTTTTCTGGGTAACCGAATACCAGGAAAGGGCCAACAGGTTCATATGGGGAAATGTCTTGAGCGGGAGATGCCCAAATTTTTTATGAACGGTTTTTATATATTTCCAATCCAAATGACCCTGTGACCAGGCCTTGGGAAGATGCGATTCAGTCCTGATATTGCAGCCGTAAATAATATATTTTATTTTTTTCTCATGAGCAATTCGATGGAGAATCGCATTGATTGCATGATCGCTTGGGATTTCTGAATCCGGTGTTGAGGCATATAAAAAAGATAATTGGAGATCCTTGAATTCTTCCCAATCGATAACGTGGGTATACAGGTCAATATTCAGTTTTTTTAAAAACAATTCAATATTTTTCACGGCTAGTTCGGAGTCCCAGCCATTATCAAGATGAACCGCCAAAGGATGCAAACCCAGTTCTTTTACCTTATATGCAACAAATGAACTGTCAACCCCGCCACTCACACCAATAACACAATCATACTCGTTCCCTCTGGCAGATCGTTTAATTTCATTAACTATGAGTGATAATTTTTCTTTTCCCTCCCTTCCATCAAAAACAAATTTTTTTATTGCGTTATCGTATTGTCTGCAGTGATTACAGATCCCACGAGAATCGAACTGGATATCCGGATCCGTTGTGTCCATGACACAACGATTACACATCTGGTATTTTTCTGTCATTTGCTTATAACAGAGTAAATAGGGATTTAATTTAAACCCACCGACTTCAATTCTTCATCGTCAGGAAAATTGATTAATACCGCCCGGTACTTCCCATAATATACAAACATGCTTCCCGCTGCAATGGCAGATGCTCCACCTTCATGAACCGCAGTACTAAAATCTTTTGCCGTTCCGGCGCCACCACAGGCAACTACAGGAATATTTACCGACCCTGATACATTCTTAATCAATGGAATATCGTATCCTTTCATTGTTCCATCGCGGTCAATTGAGTTAAGAATAATCTCTCCTGCACCTAACCTTTCTGCTTCCTGTGCCCAGCTAATCGGATTCCATACTGTTTTTGTTGTACCGCTCAAGGTATAGGTCTCATATTTTCCAAAAAAATTCTTTTTTGCATCGATCGAAACGACTACACTCTGGCTGCCAACCATATCTGCCAGATTCCGGATAAATGAAGGATTTTCAATCGCGTAGGAGTTGATAATTATTTTCTCTACGCCGAGACTGAATATTTTTTTCGCTTGTTCCAGCGTCCTGATTCCTCCTCCATACCCTAATGGCATGAAGCATTCACTTGCAATGTTGGAAAGTATATCGAACCGGGGAGATCTTCTCTCTATTGACGCTGTAATATCAAGAAAAACCAGCTCGTGGACCTCCTTCTCATTAAAAATTCTTACTGCATTGATGGGATCCCCGATATATTTGGGATTACTAAAATTTACTGTTTTGACAAGTCCTTCGCCTTTCAATAACAGAGACGGGATCACGCGAGTTTGGATCATGGTAGGGTTCCTGGAATGATGAATACATTAATTGGTACAAAAGTTCTCTAATACTTTCATACCATATTTGTGACTTTTCTCCGGATGAAATTGTACTCCAATAATATTATCTTTGGATATTGACGATACAAAATCGTATCCGTAATGAGATGTGGATAGTATATCCTCTTCCTTATTACAAACGAGATGAAAAGAATGCACAAAATAATACATTGCATTAAGCTTGGTGTCCTGGAACAAGAAATGTGATTTTTTAATATTCAATTCTTCCCAGCCCATATGAGGTATTTTCAGTGAAGAGTTCTGTTGAAATGAAAATTTGACAGTTTTTGCATCCAGCCAGCCTAATCCTGCTCTCTTTCCTTCTTCGCTCGTAAGTGAAAAGAGCTGCATGCCAAGACAAATTCCCAGTATGGGTATATGATCCCGGATCACCTTTTTATTGAGAATTTCAATGAGCTGTAATTCCTCAAGTTTTTGCATTCCATGATCGAAAGATCCGACTCCCGGAAGGATTAATTTTTCAGCTGATTCAATCTCAGCGATATCTGATGATATTTTTACCGGAATTTGGATGCTTTTTACCATGTTGGCTAAAGAGCCAAGATTTCCTGTTCCATAATCGATAATTGTGAGCATAAAAATTCCATCATATTGGATATTATTATAGCCTTGTGTATTGCTTGTAAATTATTTGATAGGTCTTCATCATGATTGAATGGATAAAGATGGACCTGCCAATTATGGTACCAGTCAACAAATCTCTCAGATAAATCTTTTCCCTGTGGGATAGAATTCCACAGCTTAATTCCTAGTCATTTCTCTTGCTAAGGAGAATTCATTCACCTGGTAAGCTAAAACGATGAATTTCCCATTTAATTTCGGGAATTCTAAAATAATCTTGTTCTTTATTATTACCTAAATTTATATCCAATCTTTGTTCCAATTAATTAGAAGAGTAATTATGGATATTGAAGAAGCATATTATGAAATACCCGATTTTTGGAATGAGGGTTGTTTGGGGCCAATTGACATTGAACGCATAAAAATAACTTCAAAATTTATTCCGGATGATGTCAGAACAATTTTAGATGTTGGTTGTGGGAACGGATTGTTTTTAAATTATCTGCAGGAGAATCATAAAAATTATTCACGACTTCATGGAACGGATCGAAGTGCAACAGCATTAAAATACGTAAATACGCAAAAAACAAAATCAAATATTAATTCATTACCATTTTTTGACAATGAATTTGATTTGGTAACATCTTTAGAAGTAATTGAACATTTACCTTTAGCAGTATATAATATGGGTCTTAAGGAAATGGCAAGAGTATCAAAAAAATATATTCTCATATCAGTTCCGAATAGTCAAATCCTGGAAAACTCATTAATTCAATGTCCCCTGTGTAAATCAAAATTTAATCCTGATTATCATATGCGAAGTTTCAATAAAGAAAAAATGATTGGTTTATTTAATACTTGGGGATTTAAATGTACCCGATTGGAATTTGTCAGTCAATATAAGGAATTACTTTGCCTGTCGAAAATCTACTCAATTATTTCGCACAAATCAAATCCATACCTTATGGCAATACCCTGTCCTGTTTGCGGTTTTTCGGTTGCGGGTCTAAAAAATGATAGTAAAAATACAAAAATCCAAAAATTTCAAAATATACTTCAAAAATTTTGGCCGCAAAAACAAAAACATCGCTGGATTATAGGATTGTATGAAAAGCAATAATTATTTTAGACAATCCAAATAATTAACCTCAGGAAATACATCTAAAAATCCCCCTTCCGTTGCATTATAAATTTTTATATCTTTTTTAGCAGCATATTCCTGTATTGTTTCAAATATAATCCAATGTTGTAGTGTCCCTTCCATTAACGATTTATAACTTTCTTTTGGCAAATTATTTGGTTCATCGACAAAATCATTCTTACTGTCTGAATAAAAATGGCGGTAAACTGAACGATGAGCTAACCAGTCGTTATCAAGTCCTAAAAGGTAAATCGGGGAACAACCCAGATATATAGCCAAATAAAGTGCTAAATGTGCTGTAGTCCGAACTCCCGGTATCACAGTTGTAAAGTCCCATTTTTTATTTTTATTCCAATATTGGGGTTCGATTCCCATTTTTACAAAATATGTTTTATCAGGAGGAAATAAATTATTTTTTTCAATGAATTCTTTCATACTTAACGGAAGAAAGAATGCTTCAGGGAATAACAGGTGTTGGCATTTTTTTAGTTCCTTTAATTCATTTTCATTATTTATGTAAGTCTCGGGAGGATCTGCGGCGCAATAAAAAGTTGGCTGCCATTGTCTGAGGATCGGGTGGCGATGGAATTGATTCATTACGATAGTAATCTCTCCCTTAAGGGGAGAAAGATCCTGTTTATCCAGTGATGGTCCATTCCCGATAACAAAACAGCGTCTTTTTTTATATTTATCTTTAAAAATTGAATTCTTTAATAAGATATTTGAATTTTCATCTGAAATATTCAAATTAAACTCTAAATACCATTGTGCAAGGTATCGATATACCCTGGGAGGTAATATCCAATCCTGTATAAAATTAAACGTTGACAACTACAAATCTCCATAGACCGGGGAATTATGAATTAATCTTATATTTCTAGTCATAATTCATTAAAAGCATTACCCAGGGAGATGAGCAATTTTAATAATGTTTATGGCTCTGTTTCCAAATTGTAACGAGTCCTTTTGTGTAGTCAGTATGGTACGGTAAATAAAATTTCTTTAGATTCTATGAAAATGCCAAAAACACCTCAATTCAATCAATAATATCGATTACATGAGGAATCTCTATATTCTTCTAATATAGAAAAATTAGTTGTGATATTAGTAACAGGAGCAAGTGGGTTGCTTGGATCTAATATTGTAACATTCTTACAAGGGGAAAATGAAGATATTGCTGCAATTTATCATACAAATCCAGTAAAATTTAACAATGTCCGATGTATAAAAACGGATATTACCAATGAAAAATTATTAAAAAATTTATTTTCAGAATTAAATCCGGATATAATAATCCATTGTGCCGCTCAAACAGATGTTGACTGGTGTGAAAAACATCCATCAAAGGCTTATTCAATAAATGTCGATGCCACCCGGTTTATTGCTGAGGCTGCAAAAGAGTCTGATTCGACGATCGTATATATTTCTACAGATTCAGTTTTTAATGGGAATCAGGGAAATTATCATGAAGAAGACATTCCTGATCCGGTAAATATTTACGCAAAATCCAAACTTGACGGGGAATCGGAAATTATTAAGCTAAATCACAAATATCTTATCGTCAGAACTAATATTTACGGCTGGAACCTTCAGGAAAAACTGAGCTTAAACGAGTGGTTTTTACAAAAATTAGAATCGGGACAAAAAGTATCTGCTTTTGATGATGTACTGTTCTCTCCAATACTTGTAAACGATCTGGCAAAAATTATCTATGATATGATAAATGCCCGGTTAACCGGGCTATATCATACAGGAAGCTCTGAATCGTGTTCAAAATTTGAATTTGCCTGTAACTTAGCAGATATTTTCTCACTTGATAAAAATCTGATAGTGCCGGTAACAATTGACAGTGTTCCTTTAGTTGCACGACGCCCAAAAAACATGTCGCTGAATACCAAAAAAATTCATCATGCGCTAAACAGGGAAATGCCGGATATTATTTCCGGTTTGGTTAAATTAAAATTTTTGAGGGATACCGGATACGTCAGAACATTAAAAAATAATCAAGGAGCTGGCTATAATTATGAGAATTAATACAAAATTTAAAAGGATTGGAAACGACTCACCGGTATATTTTGTTGCAGATATATCTGCAAATCACGATGGTGAACTGGAGCGGGCAAAAAATTTGATTCGTCTTGCTGCAGAATCCGGCGCAGATGCAGCAAAATTCCAGCATTTTCGTGCGTCGACCATTGTAAGTGACCGTGGGTTCAAAGCTTTACGTGGAATGCACTCCCATCAGTCTGCCTGGAAAAAAACAGTATCTGAAGTATACCAGGATGTATCCATACCCTGGGAATGGACACCGGAATTAAAGAAGGAATGCGATAAAGTGGGCATTGATTTTTTTTCTGCTCCCTACGAAATCGAAGCTGTTGACATGCTCGATCCCTATGTTGAAATGTTTAAAATTGGCTCCGGTGATATTACATGGACCGAGCTGATAAGAAAAATCGGGGGTATGGGAAAACCAGTACTTCTTGCAACCGGGGCATCAGATATCGGTGATGTTCAGCGGGCAATGCGAGAGTTGCTTCAATTTCCAATACCCATTGTTTTGATGCAGTGCAATACAAATTATACTCTTTCAAAAGAAAATTTTAAATTTTGCAACCTGAATGTCCTCAAAACCTATTCTGTAATGTATCCGGATACTATCACCGGAATTTCAGATCATACACCCGGACATTCGGTTGTCCTGGGTTCGGTGGCTCTGGGAGCCCGGGTTGTTGAAAAACATTTCACCGATGATAAAAATCGAACTGGTCCTGATCACCCGTTTTCGATGACACCTGTTTCATGGCGTGAAATGGTAGAATGTACCCGGGAGTTGGAATCAGCTTTGGGAACTGCAGAAAAAAAAATCGAAGATAATGAAAAAGAAACTGTGGTTGTCCAGAGACGATGTATACGTGCAAATCGCAATCTCCTTTCAGGGACAATACTATCAAGGAATGATATTTCATTGTTAAGACCTGCACCCAGTGATGCGATCATGCCCTTTGATATCGATAAAATTATTGGAAAAAGATTAAAAATTGATGTAACCTGCGGCGATCAAATTAAGTGGACAATGCTTGATATGATAAGTTGAGTTTTATGAAAATTTTATACTTTAGTCTTAATTATACCTCACATGATTATCGTTTCCTTCAAAAAATGGTCGAATCCGGAAACGAAATTTTTTTTGTCACGCTAAATAATAAAGAATCCTACAGAGAGACACGCCCAATCCCTATTGAGGTTAAAACAGTCCAGGACTTTAATTACATACCCGATTTAATGAATTTTGAAAAAATTATCTCATTAATGCCATTCTTTGAAGAAATCATAAAAAAAATATCTCCGGATATTATCCATGCCGGTCCTGTCCAGTCTTGTGGTTTTTTAACAGCCCTATCCGATTTTCATCCTTTCGTTCTCATGTCGTGGGGATCAGATATTCTGGTTGATGGAAATCGCAATGATGTATCGAAATGGATAACCCGATTTACGATCAAAAAGTCGGACCGGATAGTATGTGATTGTAATGCGGTACGAAAAAAAATTCATGAGATCATAGATTATTCCGATGACAAAATTGTCCAGTTTCCCTGGGGTATAGATCTCCAGATGTTTTCCCGTGGTCATGATACCTTGAATTATAAATCAACCAATAATTGGCAGGATTGCTTTATTCTTCTCTCGACTCGGACGTGGGAACCCATTTACGGAATAAATATTGTTCTACGTTCTTTTTATACTGCATATGGTAAAAATCCAAAGTTACGTCTTATTCTTTTAGGAAAGGGATCTCAGGAGCCTGAGATACGTAAATTTATTGATCGAAATAATTTACAAAATGTAATCGTTTTACCTGGTAGTATATCGAATGGTTTATTACCGGATTTTTACCGTGCAGTGGATGCGTATATCAGTTGTGCATTAAGTGATGGTACTTCGGTATCTTTACTCGAGGCATTAGCTTCCGGATTACCGGTTATTGTCACAGATGCACCAGGAAATCAAGAATGGGTTGTGAATGGAAAAAACGGGTGGCTGATTAAGGCCGGAGATATTCGCGGTTTTACGGATGCAATTCTTGCTGTCAGTAATAAGAGTCAAGGGGATTTGGATGCAATAGCGAAACGGAATCGAATTATTACTGAACAAAAAGCAAATTGGGATATAAACAGTAAAAAATTATTAACTATGTACCGTCAAATTGGAGAGAGATATGTCTGAAAAAAAAATTTCCATTCCCAAAGAAAATTTTTTAATTATCGGTTGCGGTTCTATTGGGAAGCGTCATTTAAAAAATTTACTGGATTTAGGAGTTAAAAAGATAATTGCATTTGATACGAATAAACAACGTTGTTTAGAAATTAAAAAAAATTATAATATTGACGTATTTGATAATCTGGAAGAAGCCCTCAAACAGGATATCTCTGTCACGGTAATCTGTTCCCCTACATCTTTCCATCGAGCTCATATCCAAAAATCAGTAAACGCAAATTGTCATGTATTTATTGAAAAACCTATTACTGATTCTCTGAAGAATATTGATCCATTATTAGCTGAAATCAAATCACGGAACCTGATCTCTCTTGTCGGATGCAATTTTAGATTTCATCCCGGGTTGCAAAAAGTAAAATCACTACTGAAAGAAAATTCAATTGGAAGAATTATATCGGCCCGTGCTCAATTCGGGCAATACTTACCCGATTGGCATCCGTGGGAAGATTACCGGAATACCTACAGTGCACAAAGGAAGTTGGGGGGAGGTGTACTTCTTGACAGAATACATGAGATTGATTATATCCGCTGGCTTTTGGGGGATGTGGTTGAAGTATTTGCTGTCATCAAACATTTAAGCAGTCTGGAAATCGATACAGAAGATGTTGCTGAATTGATTCTTACATTTTCAAAAGGCTATATTGCATCGATTCATTTAGATTACATCAGAAGAATATATGATTGCAATTTGGAAATTATCGGAGAAGAAGGAATTATTCAATGGAATTATCAGGATCATTCTGTCCATTGGTATTTGGCAGCACAAAAAAAATGGAACAAAATTCAATGGACGAATTATGAACCAAACCAGATGTACCTTGATGAAATGAGACACTTCTTAGAATTATTGAATCGTCATGAAACGGCGCAGCTTCCCGCAGATGAAGGTGTCAAGGTGCTTGAAATAGCTCTTGCAGCAAAAAAATCTGCTCAAAAACACAAACCGGTAATTTTATGAAGGGAGAAAAACCGTTTGTTGTTGCAATCATCCAGGCACGCATGGGATCAACGCGGCTACCCGCTAAAGCCGTAGCGGATATATTTGGAAAACCGCTCCTGACCCGCATTATCCAGAGGATTAAGGAGAGTCATACTATTGATGATATAATTGTTGCAACAACCACACTTCCGGAAGATAACGTAATTATCAGGTTAGCTGAAGAGAACGGCGTCAAATCCATGACTGGAAGCACGAATGATATCTTGGATCGTTTTTATCAGGCTGCATCTCATGGAAAAGCAGATGTGATTGTGCGGATAACTGGCGATGATCCATTTAAAGATCCAGAAATCCTTGATCGTATCGCAAGTAAATTGATTGACAATCCCGATTTGGATTATATCAGCAATACGATAAAACCTACTTTCCCCGAAGGACTGGATATCGAGGTATTCAGATATGGTGCATTAGAAAAAGCCTGGAAAGAAGCCCGGTTGCCCTCCGAACGGGAACATGTTACCCCCTATATCTGGAAAAACCCGGACAAATTTAATATTGAAAATTATGAGAATGAATATGATTTATCGGCATATCGCTGGACGATAGATTATCCCGAAGATCTTCAATTCGCAAGGGACATTTATGCATTTTT
>Ga0209048_10006145_pt1 | contig 11275 bp, 10 predicted proteins | sample FrelakmetCRP12CR_FD_187146 | JGI IMG/M metagenome (GOLD analysis project Ga0209048, IMG submission 187146) | Freshwater lake sediment microbial communities from the University of Notre Dame, USA, for methane emissions studies - CRP12 CR (SPAdes)... | ecosystem: Environmental > Aquatic >... | reverse complement strand
CGTGCCGGCGTGGAAGCTTATTTTGGCTACCCCATCACCCCGCAGAATGAAGTGCTCGAGTATCTCTCCCATCGCATGCCCGAGCTGGGACGCGCCTTCGTCCAGGCTGAAAGTGAACCGGCCGCGATCAATATGGTCTACGGTGCTGCCTGCACCGGGGCACGCGTGATGACCTCCTCCTCCAGCCCGGGCATCAGCCTGATGCAGGAAGGATTATCATACATCGCCGGGACCGAGGTACCGATGGTGCTGGTCAATGTGATGCGTGGCGGACCCGGCCTGGGGAACATCGCCCCCTCACAGGGCGATTACAACCAGATTTGCAAGGGTGGCGGGCACGGGGATTACCATCCCATCGTGCTGGCACCGGCCTCGATCCAGGAGGCCGTGGATTTGATGCCGGTGGCCTTCGAACTGGCCCACAAATACCTGAATATTTGTACCATTTTGATCGACGGATCCATTGGACAGATGATGGAACCGATCCAGTTGCCAGAGATGCAGCCGGTCGCCCGGAAGGAATATGACTGGGCTGTAAGCGGGGCGAAAGGACGCAAACGGCACATCCTGACTTCGATCTACCTCGATGTCCCGACCGAGGAAAAAGTCAATCTGCGCATCCTCGGACGCTGGCGCGAGGCCCAGGCCAATGAAATTCGTTTCAAGGAATATTTTCTTGAGGATGCTGAATATATTGTCATCGGTTTCGGGACCGCCGGCAGGATTGCCCTTTCAGCTGTGCGTGCCGCCCGGGCGTTGGGCTTCAAAGTAGGCTTATTCCGCCCCATCAGCGTCAACCCCTTCCCCTACAAGCGGGTGGAGGAACTATGCAAGCAGGCAAAATCCATCCTGGTAGTGGAGATGAACACCGGGCAGATGCTCAAGGATGTCCAGGCAGCTGTTAGGAACCGGATCCCGCTGCGCTTCTACGGGCGGCTGGGGGGTGTCATGCCCTTCCCGGATGAATTCGTCCACGAGATCCAGGAAATGATCAAGAATCCCGGCAAGCCTGAAGATGATCCCGCAGACTTGTGGTATCAGCGGATGATGGCCCGATAAAATGAGAGGTATCCATGGCTGTTTCTATCGTTAATCCCCAAAACTTGGTTTATGCCCGTCCCCAAGGGTTCACAGACACGCCTACGCATTATTGTCCCGGCTGCACGCACGGGACGGCGCACCGCCTTGTGGTCGAAGTGCTGGAAGAAATGAATATACTGGATAAAACCATCGGAGTTGCACCGGTGGGTTGCGCGGTGTTCGCCTACAATTATATTGACACCGACTTCGTCGAGGCCGCCCACGGGCGCGCCCCGGCCATGGCAACTGGGATCAAGCGCGTTCTGCCGGATCGTGTCGTTTTCAGTTACCAGGGCGATGGCGACCTGGCTTCGATTGGCATGGCAGAGACCGTCCACGCTGCAGCGCGCGGAGAAAACATTACCATCATCTTCATTAATAATGCCATCTACGGCATGACCGGCGGCCAGATGGCTCCCACCACCCTGCCAGGCATGAAGACGACCTCTTCACCCAATGGCCGCGATGTGGAGACGCAGGGTTATCCCATCCGTGTGTCAGAGATGCTGGCCACGTTGGACGGGGCCGGCTACATTGTCCGGCGCAGTCTGCACGACCCGAAGAACATTCGCCTGGCGAAGAAAGCGATCCGTCTTGCATTCGAAACGCAGGTACATGGTCTGGGCTTTTCGATGGTGGAACTGCTTTCCACCTGCAACACTGGCTGGGGCGTCACGCCGGTTGAGTCGCTCAAATGGCTGGAAGAGCATATGATCCCGGCTTTCCCGCTTGGCGATTATAAAATTGCCCCGTCGGTGGCAGCTTTGAAAATCTAGAATTCCTGTGTCACTTCCGGACGGCGTTCTACCGCCGAACCTTGACCCTGCTGCACACCTGTCCCGGATGTATGTGCTAAGGAGTGCAGGGGAGCAGTCTCCTCTGCAATGAGGGAATGGCTTCGCTCACCCCGCTTGGTTCGATACAGGGAAGCCCGCTCGCAAAGATACAATAATTTATGGAGAATCATTATGCAAACTGAAGTTTTTCTGGCTGGTTTCGGCGGACAAGGCGTCATGTTTGCCGGTCAGGTGCTTTCCTATGCCGCCATGGACGTTGGCAAAGAAGTGACCTGGATCCCTTCGTACGGTCCTGAAATGCGCGGCGGTACAGCCAATTGCACTGTCGTCATCGCGGACGAGGAGATTGGTTCGCCGCTGGTCCAGAATCCGCCCGCGACCATCGTCATGAACCTTCCGTCGCTCGATAAATATGAATCGATGGTTAAGCCGGGCGGGGTGCTGATCGTTAATTCCTCGATGGTCGACCGTGACGTGACCCGCAGCGATATCACCTGGGTCTCTCTCCCGTGCAACGAGATTGCCGAGGAAGCCGGTGACCGCCGCATGGCGAATATCGTCGCCACTGGCGCCCTGCTTGCCCTGCTGCCCGTGTTGACCTTGGAAGACATCGAATCTGCCCTGAATGCCCACATGCCTGGTCGCCACAAGCATTTGCTGCCTCAGAATGTGGAAGCTCTAAAGCGCGGGGCGGAATATGCCCGGGAGCACGCTCAAAAAGTGGAGTAGCACAGGAAAGAAACAAGAGAAGCTGGAAGAAAAAGTGAGAAGCAGAACGGAGGCCATGTTGAGCGGCCTCCGTTGTTTGTATTTTAATATTCCATTATGAATTGATTGTTATTCTTGGCTTATTCTGCCCGCCTCGCGCCCGGCTTGGAAAGCCTTGCGGTTAAGTTCCACGTGTTTTGCCGGAACGCGCTCTGTGATGACTTTCAACCATACCTCCGGGGAGATTCCCACCCCGGCCTGTCCGCCGCGTTCCAGCAGCGCTGAAAGCGCTCCCAGCAGGACCACGTTAGCAACTTTCAGGTTTCCCAATGATCCGGCTATCTCCTCGCCGTTGATATATTCAACCTTCGAGCTGAATTGGGCAAAGATCTTGCGCAGAGCATCGTCGCTTGGATAGGTCTGGTCGCCTGAGATGGCTGTTAGCGGCTCGATTTCCTGCATGTTGATCAGCGCCAGAGCGTCGGGGCGCATTGCATTAATGCAGCGCAGAGCCTCGAGTTTTTCGAAGGCCAGCAGCACATCCACCTCACCTGCGCCGATGAGGGGGGAATACACAAACTTTCCCCAGCGCACGTGGCTGGTCACGCTGCCTCCGCGTTGCGACATGCCATGCACCTCAGCCTGTTTGGCTTGGAATCCCACCGCCAGGCCAACGTTGACCAGAACATCGCTGGCAAGGATCGTCCCTTGTCCCCCCACCCCTGCAAGAAGAAAGTTGATGGGCTCTTTCATGATTCGCCTGCCTCGACCTTCACTGGGCGGAACGGGATCGCATCCCGAGGACAGATCTGGGCACATACCTCGCAGCCGGTGCACATGCTGGCATCGATCAATGCCTTGGGTCGCTGGGTTTTCTCGTCAAGTTCTTCGCTTTTCAAAATAGCCGGACAACCGATTCGGAAGCACAGCGTACAACCATTGCATTTTTCCGCCAGCACCTCCAGCGGCATCCAGAGCTTGCGAACGTCCGGAAGCAAGGCGCAGGGCTCCACTACGATCAACACCGATGGTTCGCCCAGTTTGATATATTCTTTGAGTGCCTTTTCGATCGCCTTTACATCGTACCCGGCTACCGACTGCACGTGGCGAACACCTAGGGCACGTACCAGTGGTTCGAGTTCTACCCGGACCGTTTCTTGTCCGAGGAGCGTACGGCCTGTGCCTGGATTGTCCTGGTGGCCGGTCATGCCGGTGATACGGTTGTCCAGGATGATGGTTGTCACCGGACTGCAATTGTAGACAACATTGACCAACGCGGGAATGCCAGTATGAAAGAACGTTGAATCGCCGATGACCGCCACGTGATGCTCGGGACTGCCGGCTTTGGCTGCACCATGCGCCACGCCGATTCCCGCACCCATGCAGCCGCAGGTGTGGATGGCACTCAACGGTGGGACCAACGCCAGTGTATAACAGCCAATGTCCCCATTGACCGGGACCTTGAGTTTGTTCAGGATGTAAAAAGTCGGGCGGTGGGGGCAGCCGGAGCAGAGTACCGGGGGGCGCCCGGGCAGCGGACCCGTTTCCAAATCCAGTAATGGCACATGCGCAGACTGGGGTAATAGGCCGGATTTGATGGACGATTCGCGCACGACACGCGGGTCAAATTCGCCGGTAATTGGGAAAATGCTTTTCCCCTCTACTGAGATCCCCATCAGGCGCACGGCCTCCTCGATAAAGGGGTCAAGTTCTTCAATGACGATCAGCCGGTCCACAGATTTCGCGAATTTGCGGATTTTCTTTTCAGGCAGCGGCCAGGTCATGCCAAGACGCAGGATGGACGCCTTCGGGAATACTTCTCTTGCGTACTGGTAGGCAACGCCGCAGGTGATGATACCCAGCTTCCGGCTGCCTGGCTCAACGCGATTATAGGGGAAGGTCTCGGCGTAAGCTGCGATATCACGGATGCGCTGTTCGATGATCGGGTGGCGCATGACGGCGTTACCCGGTACCATGACGTACTTGGCCGGGTTGCGTGGGAAGGGCTTGGGCTCCATGGTGGTGACAGTCCGTTCACCCAGGTTCACCGCGCTGGCGGAATGGCAGATGCGGGTGGTCAGGCGCAGCAGCACTGGCGTGTCGAAACGCTCGCTCAATTCAAAAGCGGTGCCAACCATATCCTTCGCCTCTTGGCTGTCCGAAGGCTCAAGGCAGGGGACGCGCCCGAATTTGGCAAAAGTGCGGTTATCCTGTTCGTTCTGGCTGGAGTGCATGGCCGGGTCGTCGGCGGTAACGATGACCAGCCCTCCCTCCTGCCCGGTCATTGAAGCGTACATGAAAGAGTCCGCCGCAACGTTTAAACCCACGTGCTTCATGACCGCCATCCCCCTCCGTCCCGCATAAGCCGCGCCAATGGCAACATCCACTGCCACCTTTTCATTTGGCGCCCATTCGGCGTAGACATTCGGGAAGAGGGCATAGTTTTCCAGGATTTCTGTGCTGGGCGTACCAGGATAGGCGGATGCCACCGCCACGCCCGCCTCCCACATCCCACGCGCGACAGCCTCGTTACCAGAGAGCATTTTGATCATGCGATTGGCTCCAATTGATCGTAAAGGGGTAATCGGTCATGCTGGTTTTTATTGTAATTCAGAACTCAACCCGGGACTAATGCCTTTCTTCCCTTCATGCTGTTATCTTCAACACCTGCGGCTGTGACATATTTCATTCGCTTTTCGGACCCTGCAATCGAGTTATAATCCCCGCCATGTTTCGGGACAATCAAGGATGAATCATTCTGCGAAAAAGTGGCTGACACGCTTGCTCGTGTTTGCCGTACTCGGTTTTCTGCTGTGGTGGGTGGTGCGAAATGCACCTCTGGCGGAAATCTGGACTGCCTTTCGAGGGTTGCAACTTTGGAAAATTGCTGTCTTGCTGGCAGTGAATACCATGCTCTATGTGCTCGTGACCTTGCGCTGGTGGCTCATTGTCCGTGCAGAAGCCAGGCATATACCCTATCTGCCTCTCCTGGGGGTGCGTATCTCAGTATTTGGAGTGAGTTATTTTACATTTGGACCGCAAGTTGGGGGAGAACCGCTGCAAGTGCTTTTCTTGCAACGAAAATATGGGTTGACTTACACACGCGCCGCTGCCTCGGTCATAATGGATAAAATTCTCGAATTTCTGATTGACTTCATATTGCTCTCGATTGGACTCACTGCGATCTTCCGGGCGGGTGTGTTCACAGAAAGCAATTCCTCTTTTTCGTGGGAACTGATCGGGTTGCTGTTGTTGATGCTCTGGCCACCTGCTCATATTATATTTCTCTATCATCGTAAGTACCCATTGACAGAGCTGGTGCGGGCCATCCCATTTATCCCCCAGAACGCAAAAGCAACCCGTTTCTTGCGCGCCGCCGAATGGCTGGCAGGTACCTTTTGCCGCCGGCATCTTCCGTATTTACTGGGAGCTCTGGGCGTTTCACTCCTGGCCGGGGTGGGGATGGTTGGCGAGTATGCCCTGATGACCTCCTTCCTTGGTATTCACCTTCCCTACTTGAAGACCGTCGCGGCATGGGCAGCTGGTTGGCTGGCTTTCCTGATGCCGTTACCCGGTGGTTTGGGGGCATTGGAGGCCAGTCAGGTGTTCGTCCTGGGCAGGTTCGGGTTCCGAAACGCAGTCGCAATTAGCCTCATCTTGTTGATGCGCGGTCGCGATCTGTTGATCGGAGGCCTCGGCCTCTTTATGGTGGGTACGGCATCCTGGAAGAAGAAATCCGGGGGGGCTTGAGGGTATAATCCAAGTTATGAATTTCCTCATCACCGGTGCAGCCGGATTCCTCGGCTCAACCATTGCCAACCAACTCGCCCGCGAGGGCCATCAAGTGCGCGGCCTCGACGACTTGTCCACCGGTGACCCGCAGGCGCTTTCGCCGGATGTCCACTTCACCCGCGGGGATGTGAATGACCGCCCCAAACTCTGGACCCTGCTTCAGGAGGTGGATTGCGTTTATCACCTGGCGGCACGCGTCTCTGTGCCGGAGTCCATCCTGTACCCGCGCGAATACAATGCTGTCAATGTGGGCGGGACCGTCAGCCTGATGGAAGCAATGCGGGATGTGGGGGTCAAGCGTGTTGTCTTCGCCTCCTCCGGCGCCATCTATGGCAACCAGGATATCCAACCCCTGACCGAGGGACAGACACCCCGCCCGAGCTCGCCGTATGCGGTCTCAAAACTGGCGGCGGAATATTATATCCGCACCATTGGAGGGCTGTGGGAAATTGAGACCGTCTGCCTGCGCATTTTCAATGCTTATGGACCCGGTCAGCACCTGCCGGCCTCTAATCCTCCGGTCGTCCCATATTTCCTGCGTCAGGCTGTACGTAATGGGACGCTGGTCGTCAATGGGGATGGAAAACAGACCCGTGATTACGTATATGTTGACGATGTAGTTTCGGCCATGGTCGCTGCCGCGACCGCGCCGAATCTCAACGGGTTGGTGATCAATATCGGTTCCGGGAGGGAGACGAGCATTCGCGCCTTGGCGAACCTGGTACTTAAAGTCACTGGCAGCCAGACGAACATTATTTACAGTGCCCAGATTTCCGGCGGCGTCTCGCGTCTTTGTGCAGATCTTTCATTGGCTGCCCAGAAATTAAATTACAACCCTTCCATCTCTCTTGAAGAAGGCTTGCGTTTGTCGTTGCAAAGGGATGTGCGCTTCAAGGTTACGAAAGAATTGCCCCAAAACGGTACGAAATAACCGCTATCCCTTCCTAGCACAGTTGCACTGTGGTGAATATCCTTCCCCGCGATTTTTATGCTCGTCCCACGCTGACCGTCGCCCGTGAACTGCTCGGTGCACGCCTGGTGCGGATTCTGGACGGTGTGCGCCTCGCAGGCATCATCATCGAGGCCGAGGCTTATGTTGGCGAAGAGGACTTGGGTTGTCATGCCAGGTCCGGAAAGACGAAGCGAAACGCTGTCATGTATGGCTGGGCGGGGCATGCTTATGTCTACTTCACTTATGGCATGCACTGGATGTTGAACGCGGTTACAGAAAAGGAAGGCTTTCCTGCCGCGGTACTGATCCGGGCCATGCAAGCGGTTGAAGGACAGGGCATCATTTCCGCCCGCCGCCAGGGACGCGATATCAATGGTCCTGCCAAGTTGACCCAGGCACTCGGCATTGATGCGTCCTTGAATGGAGCAAGTTTGTATGATTCCAGCTCAGGTCTATGGATCGAAGCGGGAACCCCAGTCGCTGGCAGTGATATAATCACCGGCCCACGCGTGGGCTTGGATACCGTCCCCGAGCCGTGGAAATCCATGCCCTGGCGATTCCAATTGCGTCGAAGATGATAAAATAAGATTCTTTCTGGTGTAGACTTATGGCTAAGCGTAATAACAAATCAACCTCTCCTGCCACCGTCCAGACTGTTGAACGCATCACTTCGGTACTCGGTGCGGGCGTCATCTGGCAGGGCAGCATTGTCGGCTCAGGCGGCGTGCGCGTCGAGGGTTCCTTTGAAGGGCAAATTGCGTTAAAGGGTCTACTCGTCGTTGGCGAGACGGGCAAGGTGACCTGCGAAAACGTCCGGGCAGCCAATGTCATTGTGGCCGGGGCGGTTAAAGGGAACATTACAGCCCAGAAGGTCGAAATCCGCGCCAGTGGGCGTGTCTGGGGTAACATTATTACAACCGCATTTGCTACTGAGGAAGGTGCTTTCTTGCGTGGTCAGATCCGGATGGAAGATGCCGTGGATCTAGGCCTGGATTCTCCAGCCGAGACGCGCGCTGCCCTTGAACAAAATCAGCCTGCCAAAGCGTGAATTCTCTTGAACAAAAAAAACGTTCCCACAATTTCCATGTCAAGCCCCGACCTGACCGATTTAGAGCGCCAGGCCGTAATGGACGTGCTTAATACTCCCCATCTCAGCATGGGGCCGCAGATCCAGGCCTTCGAGAAAGCCTTTTCCGACTTTACCGGCTTGGGTCATGCCATCGGCGTCAACTCTGGGACCGCTGGGTTGCATCTATGTATTCGAGCGGCTGGCATTGGTCCGGGCGATGTGGTCCTGACCACCCCCTTCTCATTCGTCGCTTCGACCAATGTGCTTCTGTTCGAGAACGCCGTCCCGGTCTTTGTGGATGTGGACCCGCGCAGCGGTAACCTGAACCCTGCCCTGCTTGCCGAAGCCGCGCACGACCTGACTGCGGGTGGGGAAAGAGCCCAAAAATGGTTGTCCCGAAAGGGGTCCGCCTCGCGTCGCGCCCTTAAGGCCATCCTGGGGGTGGACGTGTTTGGCCAGTCAGCCGATTGGGACCCGATCCGTAAAGTCGCCAACGAATATGGTCTGAAGGTCATCGAAGATTCTTGCGAAGCCCTGGGCGCAGAGTATAAAAAACGCAAGGTCGGGACGATTGGTGACTATGGTGTGTTTGCTTTCTACCCCAATAAACAAATCACAACCGGTGAGGGCGGCATTATCGTAACCGATGATACCCAGGCCGCAGACCTCATGCGTGCCCTGCGCAATCAAGGCCGCGCCCCCGGAGACACCTGGCTTTCCCATACCTACCTGGGCTACAATTACCGCCTGGACGAGATGTCGGCAGCATTGGGTGCCGCTCAAATGCTCCGGCTGGAGGAACTGCTGCGTAAGCGTGAACAGGTCGCAGCCTGGTACGGAGAACGTCTGGCTGAAATCCCTGCTGTTGAAGCGCCCATCGTCGAGAGGTATACCACCCGCATGTCATGGTTCGTCTATGTCGTCCGCCTTGACCCGGCTTTTGACCGGGATGCCTTGGCAAAACGCCTCGAAGCGAACGGTGTACCGGTGCGCCCGTATTTCCTGCCCATCCATCTGCAACCCTACATGGTCGAACGCTTCGGCTATCGAGCCGGGGATTTCCCTGTCACCGAAGACTTGGGCCGCCGCGGGTTGGCCCTGCCGTTCTCCGGAGTAATGACCGAAGACCAGGTCGAGTTTGTCTGCCGTTCTATCCAGGCAGAACTGGGAAAATCGAAGTAGCCCATGACAGATTTTCCTCCTTCTCGTCATGGACAAACATTGCAGGTTATCCTGATTATTGTGGCGTTCGTCGTCGCTGCGCTGTTCGCTGTGCTTGCTTCGCAAGAACCAATCGGTTTGCGCTTTACAATTTATATTCTTGTGGCGTCGGTGGCCTTCTTTCCCCTGCCTTTCCTGGCATATTGGCTGTACTCATTGTCCCGCGCCAACTACAGCCTTGACCGCGAGAAACTGACTCTCACCTGGGGCCTGCGCGTGGAGCAGATCCCGGTCTCGGAGGTGGAATGGGTGCGCCCGATGGAAGCCCAGGCTTCGCCGCTGGCATTACCTTTTTTTCGCCTGCCGGGGGCGATCACGGGCTTCCGGCGCCACCCGGACCTCGGACCCGTCGAATTTCTTGCCTCGGACACCAAAGCCCTCCTGTTGGTCGCCACCTCTAAGCGGGTTTTCGCTATTTCACCACAGGATACCGCCGGTTTCATGCAGAATATCCAGCGCGCCATTGAACTTGGCAGTCTTTCTCCGGCTGCGCCGCAGTCAGTGTATCCGACCTTTGTGGTGCTGCAGGCTTGGGAAAGCATGCTGGCGCGCTATCTCTGGCTGGCCGGGCTGTTGATGAATATTGGTTTGCTGGCATGGGTCACCTTGTTGATCCCCTCGTTGGGACACATCCCGCTTGGATTCCTGCCTTCCGGTGCGGCGGGTGAACCGGTCCCTGCCGCGGGTTTGATCTTGCTGCCGGTCGTCAGCCTCTTTTTCTATATTTCCGGCTGGGTGGCAGGTTTGACCTTCTACCGCCGCCCCGACCACCATCCGCTGGCACACATTGTCTGGGCCAGTGGCGTATTCTCTACGTTGCTGTTCCTTTTTGCAGTGATGTTTATCGTTATCACTCCCGTATAATCCTCACGGGTGAAACATCTCCATCCATCATTGTGAATTCATGCTTCTTCAACTTTCGCTCGGTTTCCTCTTTGCTGCCCTGATTGCCTTTGCCGCTTACCGCGCCCACAGCCTGAGCAAGTCTGGGGCATGGGGTGCCCTGCTGGAAGGTACTATCATCTTCGGCTTGGGCGGCTGGAGGTGGGCCGTCCTCCTGATGGCATTTTTTATTTCCTCGAGTGTCCTGACACGCTTGTTCGGAAAAAAGAAGGCCTCCTTGAACGAAAAATTTGACAAGGGCGGAATACGCGATATCGGGCAAGTCCTCGCCAATGGCGCGGTTGCCTCCATTTTTGCCAGTCTGTACTTCTTCTTCCCCGCCGCCTCCTGGACTTGGGTGGTGTTCGCTGCTTCGCTGGCGGCTGTTAACGCTGATACATGGGCGACCGAGCTGGGCGTTCTGAGCCCATCTCTGCCGCGCATGATCACCTCTTGGAAACCGGTCGAACGCGGCTCTTCCGGCGCCATCTCCCTATATGGGACCTTGGCGGCTGCCGGCGGCGCGGCCTTCATCGCCATCCTGGGAGCCTTGCTGGGCCCCGACCATCGCGGTTGGGTTAACCTGGAAATCATCACCATCGCCGGTTTGCTTGGCTCGCTGTTTGACTCATACCTGGGAGCGACTGTCCAGGCGATTTATCGCTGCCCGCACTGTGACAAAGAGACCGAGAAACATCCCCTCCACACCTGCGGTACTCGGACGGTCCAGATCCGCGGCTGGAATTGGCTGAATAATGATATGGTGAACCTGGG
>Ga0209048_10006144_pt1 | contig 11278 bp, 9 predicted proteins | sample FrelakmetCRP12CR_FD_187146 | JGI IMG/M metagenome (GOLD analysis project Ga0209048, IMG submission 187146) | Freshwater lake sediment microbial communities from the University of Notre Dame, USA, for methane emissions studies - CRP12 CR (SPAdes)... | ecosystem: Environmental > Aquatic >... | reverse complement strand
CCTGGTGCAAAATGGATTGGCTGCCGCAACATGGACCGGGGCAACGGCACACCGGCTACCTACACCGAATGTTTCCAGTGGTTCCTGGCGCCAACCGACCTGAACGATCATAACCCCCGCCTCGACCTGGCCCCCGCCGTGATCAGCAATTCCTGGGGCTGCCCGCCCAGCGAAGGCTGCACCGACCCCACCGTCCTGCAAAGCGTGGTGAGCAATGTGCGGGCAGCCGGCATCCTGGTGGTGGCTTCCGCCGGGAATACTGGCAGCGGTTGCAGCACAGTCCAGGACCCGCCGGCAATCTACGGCGCCACATTCAGCGTGGGTGCAACCGACCTCAATGACAGCATCGCCAGCTTCAGCAGCCGCGGCCCGGTGACGATTGACGGCAGCAACCGCCCCAAGCCGGACATCTCTGCTCCAGGCGTGGGCGTGCGCTCCAGCGTGCCGGGAGGCGGCTACAGCAGTATGAGCGGCACCAGCATGGCTGCCCCGCATGTGGCCGGCCTGGCAGCTCTGTTGATGTCGGCCCAACCCGCCTTGAAAGGCCAGGTCAGCCAGCTCGAAGACCTGATCGAGCAGAGCGCCGTCCACAAGGCAGCCACGCAGACCTGCGGCGGCATTCCAGCTGGCAACATCCCAAATGACGTCTATGGCTGGGGGCGCATCGACGCCTGGGCCGCATTCCAGGCCCGGCATGTTCTGCAAGTCTCGAAGACCGCTTCGGAGGGGATTATAAAGCCGGGTGGAACGCTGACGTATACCATCAGCATCGAGCACAGTCACTATATTTCCCCTACCACGAATATCGTCCTGACCGATACCCTGCCGGCTGGTATGGTCTTTTTGAGCGCCAGCCAGCCTTACCAGCTCAATGGGAATATTGTTCAATGGAACTTCCCCAGCCTGGCAGCCACCGCCCGCCAGAGCGTGGAACTGGTCGTGCAGGCGCCACTCTCTTTTTCGGGAGTGGTTGTCAACAGCCAGTATGGGGGGCGCAGCGACCAGGTTGCTCCGGTGACCGGGCCGCCTGTCAATACCATCGTGGCTGAGCACCTCTTTTTCCTGCCCTTGCTCTCAAAACAGCACTAACCTTTTAAAGAAAAATTGGTTCGAGCAGCATAGCTGCTCGAACCAATCCACCCAATTCCTTTCTTTTCACTGTTTTTCGTATGGCTGCCCATCCGCGGCTGGCGGTACAGCGCGGCCGACCACCCCGGTTAGCACGATGATCGTCAGCACATAAGGCAACATCTGGGGGAGTTGGGAAGGAATATTGGGGTTGTAAATACTTAGGACAGGGCCGACGCTGGAACCCAAGCCAAAAATCAGCGCGCCGATCAAGGCTCCGAATGGGTTCCATTTGCCGAAGATCATGGCAGCCAGGCCGATGAAGCCAGCACCAGCCGTCATGCCAGGGTTGAACACATCTACCCCTTGCAGCGTGTAATACGCTCCCGCTAACCCGGCGATCAATCCGCCGATCATCACGTTGACATAGCGCACGTGAAAGACGTTAATCCCCAGCGTGTCGGCAGCGCGCGGGTGCTCGCCGACTGAGCGCGTGCGCAGGCCCCAAGGGGTGAAGAACAGGATATACTGGATGACAAACACCAGGATCAACATGATATAGGTGAGCGGCTGATGCTTAAAAAGGATGTCTCCCAGGATAGGGATTTTGCTAAGGATCGGGATATTCCAGATCGGGAACGTGCCAGGCCCAGCCGGCAAGTTGGTGGCCAAAAACTGGCGGTATAAATAGCCGGTAATCCCCAGGGCCAGGATATTGATCACCGTACCGCTGATGATCTGGTCCGCTTTAAACTTGATCGAAACCACGGCGTGCAGGGCCTGCATGAGCATGGCAGAAAGCACTGCCGCAACTAAAGCGATCCAGCGGCTCAAATTCCCAGCGACAGTAGGGTCCATTTTGGTCATTAATACCTGAAACAGAAACAGGTTAACCCCGTATCCGACCATGGCAGCCATCAACATTTTACCTTCGATGCCAATATCCACCACCCCCGAGCGCTCGCACATCACGCCGCAAAAAGCAGCCAATGCGATTGGAGTGGCATAGCGAAACGATTGGGCCAGCAGGTTGATAAAACATGAGGAATCGCATTGACGGTTGACGATCAGGTTAAGTAACACCCAGACGATTATCAGGAGAAGGAGAACGAACACAGCATTGATCAAAAACCTACTAAGACCATTCGCCCGTATTCTGCCAAGCGGTTTTGTTGCAGTAGTCATAGTCTAGCCTCCTCCCCAGCCGTGCGTCAGCGGAGCTTCTTCCTCCGGTCGGCGCTCCGCTTTGATGCGGTAGATCCAGCGCACAATGGCTGGGGCAGCCACGAACAACAACACCAAACCCTGGATGAGAGAGATGATGTACTTTGATACGCCCGAGTTCAGCTCCATCAGGTCGGCGCCGTTGCGCATCGAGCCCCACAGGAAAGAAGCCAGGATTATACCGAATGGGTTATTTTTCGCCAACAACGCAATCGCGATACTATCAAAACCATAGCCGCTGGAGAAGAATAGCTGCATACAGCGGCAACTTGAAACTGCCAGCACCTCCACAGCTCCAGCCACGCCCGCCAGCGCGCCTGAAAGGGACATCGCCACTATGATATTGCGGGTGATATTCATGCCTGCATAGCGGGCTGCGTTGGTATTGGCGCCCACTGTGCGCAGCTCAAAACCCAGAGTAGTCTTCCAGAGCAGCCACCATACGAACACCGCTGCCATGAACGCCAGGAAAAGGCCAATGTGCATGCGGTCGTACTGGTCTGTAAAGGGCCACCAAACCCGCGAAAGGGCTGGCAGACCGATGAAGATCAGCACGCCGATCAACGCAGCAAAGCCGAACGTATACAGGCGCTTCTGACCTGTGTTCTGGATGCGGTTCCGCATAGCCGGGAGGTCGAATAGCCAGCGGGCAATGACAAAGGCAATGAAGGCAAAAACCAAAGCTATCATCAGGGCATCCAGCGGGTCTCTCAGTTTTGCCGGGATCATCGACAGCGTCCATATTTGCGCTCCATCGGCCACAGGCAAAGTTTGGGTGGCAGAACTGCCCTTATCTTTGAGCGGAAAGCTGATCAGGTACTCCACCAGCCGGAAAGCGATGTAGTTCATCATCATCGTAGTGATGACTTCGTGGGCGCCGGTGCGAGCCTTGAGATAACCCGGGATGGCCGCCCATAGCCCGCCGCCCAGGGCGCCAACCAATATGATCAGCGGCAGGAAAACAATAGCTGGCAGGCTGCGCAATGCCGGGAGTGCTCCCGCCCATGCCACCGCAATCGCCCCGATATAGAACTGGCCCTCGACGCCGATATTGAACAGGCCGGACTTAAAACCGATCGCTAAGCCCAGACTGAGAAAAATATAGGGGACGGTGGCAACCAGGCTCTCGGTAAAGCCGCGCTCCTTGGTAAACGCCCCTCTGAACAGGCCCAGGTAAGCTTCAATAACAGTGTTCAGACTATCACGAATGTTATGGCTCGTGATCCAGGAGGTAAAAAAGATAACCAGTGCACCGATGAGAAAGGCGGTGAAGATCGCCAGAAGTGGCATGGCAAAGGCGTCCGCCATGCTCCGAAAAGGATTGCGACCCTGTCGCTTTTCCCGCCCGCTATCGGCCTTCGCTGGTACATTAGAAGGAGTAACTGACGTGATATTAGACATGCTCGCCCTCCTTCGACACGCCCGCCATTAAGAGACCCAGCTTTTCTCGTGTAGCCTCTTTGACGTCCAGCGTCTCCAGAATTTGCCCTTTGTACATCACCGCAATCCGATCGGACAGGCTCATGATCTCATCCAGCTCAGCGCTGATCAAGAGCACCGCCGCGCCCTTATCGCGGGCTTCTACAATCCGGCGATGAATGAATTCTATGCTGCCCACATCCAGGCCACGTGTAGGCTGGCTGACGATCAACAGCTTGAACGGGCGAGACAATTCGCGCGCCACAATGACTTTTTGCTGGTTGCCGCCCGAAAGCGAGCCGGCGCTGGTCTCAATACTGGGCGTGCGGATGTCGAATGTGGCCACCAGCTCCTCGGCCTGCTGCTCGATCGCCACTGAATTGATCTCGATGCCGTTTGCAAAAGGCTTTTTGTAATAGCTGCACAGCACCAGGTTGTCACGAACCGGGAAGGACAGCACCAACCCGTGTTTTTGACGGTCTTCTGGCACGTGCGAGCTCCCGACCTCCACCACCTGCCGGGGAGTGGCATGGGTGGTGTCATGACCCAGGATGGTCACATGGCCTTCAACCGCATGGCGCAGGCCAGTTAGAGCTTCGGCCAGCTCGGTCTGGCCATTGCCTTGCACCCCGGCTACACCCAGGATTTCACCCTCCCGCACTTCCAGCGAGACGCCATCCACAGCCATGTGGCGCCGGTCATCCAGGACACACAAATCGTTCACCTGCAAGACAACGGCTTGCGGTTTCGCTTCTGTCTTATCTACCTGGAGGAGCACCTCGCGGCCCACCATCATCTCTGCCAGCAGCTGGCGAGTGGCATCGGCCGGATTGACCATGCCCACCATGCGCCCGGCGCGCATCACGCTGATGCGGTTAGCCACGGCGAAGACCTCACGCAGCTTATGCGTGATAAAGATGATAGACTTGCCTTGCTCGATCAGGGTGCGCATGATGACGAACAGCTCATCGGCCTCTTGCGGCGTCAGCACCGCGGTAGGCTCGTCCAGGATCAAGATATCGGCCGAGCGATAAAGCGCCTTGACAATTTCCACGCGCTGTTGCGCCCCGACCGGCAAATCTCGGATGTACGCGTCCGGATCCACCTGCAGCGCATAGCGCTCGCTCAGCTCGCGGATGCGGTTGGCAACACTGCTCCGGTCGAGCACCGATAATTTGCCAAGAGGTTTGGTCCATCCAACCTCCGATTCCTGACCGAGCATAATGTTTTCGGTTACAGTCAACGGGGGTACCAGCATAAAGTGCTGGTGGACCATGCCGATGCCTTGAGCGATGGCGTCATAGGGGCTGGTAATTTGGGTGCGCTGTCCATTGATCGAGATTTCCCCCTCGTCTGGTTGGTACAGCCCATACAGGATATTCATTAAGGTTGACTTTCCCGCGCCATTTTCCCCCAGTAAGGCATGGATTTCACCCTTCTCCAGCTCAAAATCCACACGGTCGTTGGCGAGCACGCCGGGAAAGCGTTTTGTAATTCCGGAGGTTTGCAGGGCCAGGCTCATTGCACACTCCAGTATTTATGCTAATTAGTAAAGAGGGTGCTGTACCCCGCCTGTACAGCACCCTCTTTATTTAGAAACCTCGGATTACGGCTTGTAGCCGGTCTGGATAGTCCCGTCGATCAGGCCTTTGGTCGCTTCCGTGATCTTGGCTTTGACGGTGTCGGGGATCTTGCTTTCCCAGTCATGGAAGGGGGCCAGGCCAACACCGCTGTTCTGCAGGTTAGCAGTATCGACGCCAGCCTTTTCAGTGCCAGCGTTGACGGATTTCAGCCACTCATACACGGCCACGTCGACGTTCTTCATGGCGCTGGAGATTAAGGCAGTTTTGACCTCGGGGTAGGTGAGGTACTGGTCCACGTCCACACCGATGGCCATCAGGCCTTTTTCTTTGGCTGCCAGCAGGCCGCCGTTACCGGTGTTGCCGCCCACGCCAAAGACCACATCGCAGCCCTGGCCGATCATAGTCTGACCGACCTCTTTGCCCTTTGCCGGGTCAACAAAGGATGGGATGTAGACGTTGAGGGTCTTGACATCTGGCTTAATCCACTTGGCGCCATTCTGGAAGCCGGTTACGTAACGTACAACCGGCGGGATCTCCATGCCGGAGACCGTGCAGACTGTGCCAGTCTTGGTCATACCACCCGCCAGCACACCTGCCAGGAAACCGACCTGGTCTTCCTGGAACATCAGGCTGGTGACGTTCTTCAACCCGCCATCATCATAGCAGTCCTTGACCGTGTCAGGGCAGGCTTTGGAATCTTTGGTGGGGAAGTAGGCGTTGTCGATGATGGCGAACTTGATGTTAGGGTACTGCTTGGCCTTGGCAGCCGTCGCATCGCCCATCAAGAAGCCTACTGTAACGATCACGTCGTAATTTTCGGTGGCGAACTGGTCGATATTCTTTTCATAGTCCGTGGGCTGCTTGGACTCGATGTACTTGGCGTCAAAGCCGAACTCTTTAGCAGCCTTATCAACTCCAGCCCAGGCGGACTGGTTGAAGGACTTATCGTTCACACCACCGGTATCCGTCACCAGGCCGACTTTAAGTTTCTTGGCCGCGGTGGTGGGAGCGGTGGTAGGCGCGGCCGCCTTTGTGGGCGCAGGCGCGGTGGTCGGCGCGGGCGCCTTAGTGGGCGCGGTGGTAGGCGCGGGCGCCTGGGTTGGCTTGGGGGCCGCGGTAGGTGCAGGCGCGGTAGTCGGAGCCGCTGTGGTGGCAGCCCCTGCACAAGAGGCTAACAACATCGTAGCTACGAGAAGAAAAGCCAGAACTGGATACATTTTTTTAGACATAAGAGTTTCTCCTCCTAAAGAGAAAGTGTGGGGATTTGGTTTGGATGGTTTGCTGAAAGAGCAAGAATGTATTTACCGCAATCAACAACCTCCTTTCCACCATGCGGTTTTAATATGATTAAGTTTAACACGAAGCGGACAAGGACGCAATGGGTTTTTCCTCACCTTTTTCGAACCCGACCAGGCAATTTACCGGAAGAAATTTCGCAAGCACCTGGACTTGCGCTGGCCAATCACCTGACACAGCCAGCGACACTCGCCCGGCCGCTCAACGCAGCTCGCCGGTTTGCGGGTCTACGCCTGTATCGACGAACCCGGCCAGGAGGTCATCCAAAGTTGTCTGGGCCAGGCGCTGCCGTCCGGGACTGAACACAGCCGGGTTGGCGTTGGTAATCGCCAGGGGCACATCCACGTTAGCCCCCGGCTCTCCTTTTAGCAAACGCGGCCAGAGATCGCGGACCGCCTTGAGTAAATCGGGTTGGATAGAAGCCGCCCACTGGCTTTGGGCGGCCTGAGGAGGGGTTACGCCGCCGATCAGGTTGACTCCTTTTTGGGCCAGGTATTCCAACAGCGTGTCATCTCCCGCCCCAGGATAGACATATACCGTCTTGGCCGCATGATCGATCATATAATCGGCCGCAGCCTGCTGTTCGGCCTGGCTGGCCTGGGCAGGCAGTTCGGCATATAAAGGATATTGGTAAAATGGCGGGTAAGCCGAACGGCATAGCCCGCAGTAATATGTGGCTCCATTGAAAAACCCCTGGCGAGCAGCTTTCCCGGCGCCGGTGTCTTCCCGGTTGATCACCCCAATCCGCCAATCAGGGGTGATGCTGGCGGCAATTTCGCCTGCCAGAAAGCCCTGGCGGTCCGGGCGATCTCCCTGAGCGCCGACCACAAACAGGTTCTTGGCGGGCTGGACATCTGGCATGCCCACCGCCACAAACCGGGTGCCTGGGGCTGCGGCGGCCAGCTCCGCCAGTCCGGGGTCGGGAGGCAGTGACACGACCAGCTGGACTTCCTCACCTAAGTCAGCCGGGACCAGAGAGGGCAGAACCTGGACTCGCCAACCGCTCGAGCTGGATAGCTGCGTCAGCAATGTCTGCATGGAGCTGCTCAAATCTGGATCTGCACCTGGCGGGGCAATTAAGATTGCCAGAGGCTGCGGCGTGGGCGAAGGAACCGGCGTAGGAGTGGCAGTGGGAGTTGGAGTAGCCGAAGGGATAACCGGCGTGGCGGTTGCGCGGGAAGGCAAGGACAGGTTGCATGCAACCAACCCAAAACAAAAGATCATCGAGCAGGCCAGGAGGCCGATATTACGCTTTAGTCGGGAGCTCAAACAAATTTCTCCAAGGGGGAAGCAGTCTAAGACCCACTTATTTTACCTCAGGATGGGCTGGGTAAGGGTTCGGCAAGTACAGAGATTGCTTCACCTCCGGTTCGCAATGACACGAGGCGATCTCCGCGGGTCTTAATGAGCATGGAAATTGCAACACTGAAGATGCCAAAAATGCCTGTATAATTGCCGTATGATCGAACTGAACATCCCAGGCCGCGGCACGCTCCAGCTTGAGCACCTGGTCAGCGACGTAAATGGAACCCTGGCAATCGACGGCCAGCTCATCGACGGGGTCGCACGGGCGATCAAGGACCTGCGCGATCGCCTGGAAGTGCACTTGCTCACTGCCGATACGCATGGGCGCCAATATCTGATCGACCGGCAGCTTGGCCTGCAAGCAATCCGCATCCAGCCGGGCGATGAGGCCGGCCAAAAAGCCGTATATGTCCGGCAGCTCGGCGCAGAACATGTTGTCGCCATCGGGCAGGGCGCCAATGACGCAGCCATGCTGGAAGAAGCCGCCCTGGGCATCTGCGTGCTTTCAGCCGAAGGAACCACCGTTGAAACGATGCTGGCCGCCGACCTGGTTGCGCCGGATATCTTCACCGCCCTGGAGCTGCTCGATAAACCTTTGCGAATTGTAGCCAGCCTGCGAAAATGACCTTACCCACCAACGAACAAATCCCTGACGACCCCAACCAGCTGCCGCCCGCCCGCCGGCGCAGGGCGCGCCGCCTGCTGGCCCCGTTGGATGCGGACGAACGGGCGGCTTTCCTGGACGACCTGGCGCATCGCGCTTCGCCGTCCTTCGACTTTTTCCTGTTCTCCCTGCTGGCCGGGGCCGTGCTTAGCATTGGGTTGCTGCTGAATTCACCTGCCATCCTGGTGCTGGGGGCGATCCTGGCGCCCCTGATGGCCCCCGCCGTGGGCGTCTCGCTGGGGACGGTGATCGGGTCGGTGCGCTTCTTCGTACGCAGCCTGGCCGGCCTGTTGATCGGCAGCCTGCTGGTTTTACTGGTGGGTGTGCTGGCGGGCTACGCCATCCGGCCCTGGCTGCCGGTGGACCTCAGCCAGGCGCACCTCCAGGCCCAGCTCTCCTGGCCGAATTTCCTGGTGCTGGCGGTGGGGGCCATCCTGACCGCGGCTGCCATGGTGAACCCCGAAGGCCATCCGGGAGTGCCCAGTGTGGCCCTGGCCTACGGGCTGTACATACCGCTGGTGGCTGCCGGTTTGGGGCTGGGCAGCGGCGTGCCGCACCTGTGGCCCGATGGGGTAGTGGTGTATGCGGTGTACCTGGCCTGGGGCGCTTTGTTGGGGGCGGCGACGCTGGCAATCATGGGCTTCAGGCCGCTGACCCTGTTCGGCTATACGCTGGGCGCGGCGGTGACCCTGACCGGCGTGATCCTGTTGATCGGGATCAGCGGAGCCGGCGCAGCGGTGGGGGGGCAGGTAGCCTTACCCACCCCGGTGCCCAGCGTAACGCCCACGGTCACGGCGACCCTGACCGTAACGCCTACCCCCATCCCACCCACCCTCACACCGACGTTGACGGTAACGCTCACACCCACCCTGACCCCGACCGTCACTCCCAGCCCCACGCCCACGCCGTTGCTGGCCCTGGTGCGCGCCAATGTAGCCAACGGGGCGCTGCTGCGGGAAACGCCGGGCGGCAAGGTGATCCGAGGCTATATCAACAACACCTTGATGAAGGTTTTCCCAGAAGTGGTGGTACAAGATGGCCGCACCTGGGTGCACGTCCAGGCCCCGGATGGCACGATCGGCTGGATGGACCAGGCGGTGCTGCTGACGGCTACCCCCGCCCCGAACTGGTAGATCGGCAGGGGACCGATATCACGGGATTGGCGTTAAGCTTCGAGGTTTAGATCGGTGGGGCCAAAAGCCGAGGGTAGCAGCTTCTCCACACTGGTCTCTAATACCAGCTCACCTTTGTCGTTAGCAATCAACACCAGGGTATCCTTACCGAACTCCGAAAGCACCTGCCGGCAAGCGCCGCATGGCATCCCGCCATTGGCGGTGACCACCGCCACCGCGGCAAGCTGGCGCTCGCCCTCCGAAACCGCTTTAAAGACCGCCACACGCTCGGCGCACATCCCGGTGGGGTAGGCAGCATTCTCCACATTCACACCGTCATAAATCTTGCCGGAGGCGGTCAGCAAAGCCGCGCCGACCGGATAGTTCGAATAGGGGGCATACGCCCACTGGCGAGCCTCGAGCGCCGCCTGGACCAGCTTTTTGCGCATCTCATCATCAACCATCATCGCCGCCACCTTGCTCAAGTCTTTTCCATTTTCCGGATGGCACGCGCCGGGACGCCCACCACCAGGGTGTGCGGGGGCACATTCTTGGTGACTACCGAACCGGCGCCGGTGCGTGACCCCTCGCCCAGCTTGACCGGCGCAACCAGCATGGTGTCGCTGCCGATAAAGACATCCGCCCCAATCTCTGTGGGGTTTTTATTCTTCCCGTCAAAATTGCAGGTGATCGTACCGGCCCCAACATTGACATCCGGACCGAGCGTGGCATCACCCAGGTAGGAAAAATGCCCCATCTTAACGCCCGGGCCAAGGTATGAGTTTTTGACTTCCCCGAAGTTGCCCATGTGGACGCCATCCGCCAGGTGGGCGCCTGAGCGCAGATGGCAAAAGGGACCGATCGCCACGCCATTTTCGACGACCGCCCCTTCCAGCACCGAAGCCAGGATGGTGCAGCCGTTCCCGATCTTAGTGCTGCGCACGATCGTGTTGGGACCGATGGCGCAGCCCTCGCCAATCTCGGTCTTCCCTTGCAGGTAGGTGTCCGGCCAAAGGGTGGTGTCCTGGCCGATTTTGACCCCCGGCTCGATATAGGTGCGCAGCGGGTCTACCAGGGTCACGCCCGCCAGCATCCATTCCGAATTAATGCGCCGGCGCAACAGGGCTTCCGCTTCGGCCAGGTGCAGGCGGGTGTTGATGCCGATCGTCTCACCCGCATCCTGGGCGGCGAGCGCCCGCACCGCCAGGCCATCCGCGACAGCCAGCCCCACCAGGTCGGTCAAATAATGCTCGCCCTTGGGCGAGAGCGGGATGCGCCTCAGAGCCGCCCACAGCCAGTCAGCGGCAAAGCAATACACGCCGACGTTCAGCTCCCGGATGGCAAGCTGCTCCGGCGTGGCCTGGGCTTCCTCCACCACAGCCTGCACCTGCCCCTGGGCGTCACGCACCACGCGCCCGAAACCGCGCGGGTCATCACTGAAGCCGCTCAGCATGGTGATAGGCCCGGGATTCGTTTTTTGGGCTTCGACCAGGCTGGTTAATGTCGCCCCGGTCAATAGCGGCATATCGGCATAGGTCACCAGCACCAGGTCGGCTGCGCCGCGCAAGAGGATCTCGGCCTGCAAAACGGCATGACCGGTACCCAAC
>Ga0209048_10006143_pt1 | contig 11279 bp, 9 predicted proteins | sample FrelakmetCRP12CR_FD_187146 | JGI IMG/M metagenome (GOLD analysis project Ga0209048, IMG submission 187146) | Freshwater lake sediment microbial communities from the University of Notre Dame, USA, for methane emissions studies - CRP12 CR (SPAdes)... | ecosystem: Environmental > Aquatic >... | reverse complement strand
CCCCTGAATTCCACGGGATTACCTAGATTGATATTTTTCTTTTCAGCATACCGTTGATCTCCCAGATTCAGGTATCGTATCCCGTTTGATGGCAAATAAAATCCCAAGTGATCCGGTCTAAAATAATCCGGTTGGTAAGCAGAAAAACGAATATCAACCAAGACATCAACATTCTTTTCTTTCAATCTCTCGAGCAACGATTTCTGGCCGGTCTTGGCATTGAATTGATCGAATTTACGCGTGTTGAGATATTCTGTTGTTAAGGTTAGCATCAAATGACCAGAAGATTTTTCAATTTTTGAGTTTGGAGATGATTTTACATCTGTAATCTAATTCACCATTCCCCGAAAATAAAAGATGCGAGCAGGATTGTTGAAAATATCGTGCCATTCAACATGCCTAAAGAAAAAATTAATATTCACAAAATATCTATCTATTTGATGATAGTATCATGTCAAGTGGACGCATCACGTTAATATCAGAAGAAAAAAGTCCCGGAAATTCTTCCTCTTTCAAGTTCAATAATTCATTTTTCTATTTTGCTTCGGTTCTTGTTGAATTTGGCATACTTATCTTTTATTTCTTCCCGATAAAATATTGGTTAATCATTGAATTCTGCATGGTAGTAAATGGATGTTTCGCCATTTTCTCTCTCATCACGCATCTGGAGATGGTGAATCCAAACACTTCTTCAAACAAGATTTTTATTCTTATTTTCTATATAATATATATCATTCTTGATTATGTCCTCTTTATTCTCATCCTTCTTAATTTGAATCATCTAACGGTGATCAATGAAATTACCAACATGATCATCACATGCGATGCGGCCATTCTCTTCAATCTATCAATCTTGGTAAATTTCAATAAAAATATATTGACATTCACGGCTTTTTTCCTTGCCGGTAGTATTGCCATCCTTTCCATTCTCTTCTTCGGATTCAATCTAAATCCATATCAAGCAGATTTGGCTTTCTTGATTCCTTCTACATTCACCATTTGCCTGCTCATTGGTTGCGCTGTTTTATTTTCCTATTTGTCCATCAAGAAACTTAGGTTAATGAAAAAATATCCAGAAATCACCATTAAATTAAAATTGATCGAACTCGTGCCATATATTGCTCCAGCATCCTTGTTCATCATCATGCTTGTTTTCAAGAATTGGGATTATATCAAGGATTATGCGGGGATTATCTTTATTCTCTACCTGATCTTGGTCTATTATATCCTATTCGACATGTTGGGACTTGAATTGAATGCAGTTCAATTCTCTCTCCACATCATAATCTTCATCCTGACAATCCTATTTTTCTATATTCCCATTTAATCAATAACAAAAAAGGTCTTGCAATTGGGATGAAATATATCTCGATTCGTGTCCCGTGATTTGTTTTTCTTGATTCCCAAGCAAAGGAATCGCCCTCTTGCCAAGAAGCATGATATTTATAGCCCTCAAATATGAAATCAAGGTCATTCTTCCTATCATGTCGTGAAATCGTATGACTTTATTTAACAAACAAAAAATCTTGGTTTCCAAATCACGTCTTTCTCGATCCTGAGAAATCTCGGCATTCACGGAATAATTGGAAAGCAATTCATCAATCTCTTCGATCTCCTTTCTACAATCGTTAAAAATCATGTTTGTTCCTTTTATATTACCCCCTATCAATGAATGGCACAAAGCAATAAAAGTTCCATCAGGGGCATAACCTTGATTGATTTGCTTTTTAATTTCTTCAATATTCGGGAATTCTTTTTTCCGAAAATGATCGTTTCTCTTATTATTACCCATGAATAAAGAAAAATTCCATTATTTTTAAATTTTCCATTATACAGAATGTGATGATAAAACCCAAACAATTGCCCCGATCAAACTCGGTATCTGATCTTCATTTATTTTTTTCTTTCTCACGCCTTCGAGCATTCGCACGAGTTCTTCATCAGTCTTGCACACCATTCCACGAATTTGCAAGTTATTATCAATATAAAAGAAAATATGATGATTTACTACATCCATTCCATCTATCAATAAAATTTCCTTTAACATGACATCAATTCTCGAATCATGAACATAGTAATCAATCTGGAGATTCTTTTTTCGCTCTTCCCGATGTTTTGGCTTTCCCTCTTTCATGCTCTCCGCTAGTAATGCCAGCACTTCCTTGTAATAAAAATTGAAATGAAAATCCCTATGACAAGCGGGGCATTTGCCAAAAAGCAATTTGCCATCCTTACTTTGATCCATGATTATGGATTGTATATTTTTCTTTTTTAAATCTTTATTCCATTTTTCCCGATGATTCAAAAATCAAGACATCAACGATAGATCCTTGAAAAAAAACATATAAATCTTGGAATTGGATTTATCATCGCTTGTAAAATTCACGTTCTTTCCTAAAAAGAAATAAATGGATGAGTTGAGGGTGTAAAATAGCGAAAGAAAAAATTATATCTCAAGAATCCCGTGATAGACCAAACATTGTAAAAAATTTTTTAGTTACGGATAAGAAAGATAATTGATCGCATCAAGACATTGGGAAATACCATTAAACGCAGGCTGATGAATATTTCTGAACAACGCGATGAATCTCAAAATGCGGCAATAGCACTTCGCATTCAAGATATTGTTCAAGTTGAGCCTCAGATGCTTTTCCGATTAATACCGGCAATGAAATATGATGTTCCACAATCATTCAGATACATGGGAAAATTACAACCTTTATACAACGCTGCTGAAGTTCAATTCTTGGTAAAATCAAAAATAAATAAGAAAGAAGTGCAAGATTATCTTTATACTGCATTTACCGGCGATTCAACACCCACGCTCGATAAATATGCACAATCATTGCTCAATCTTCAAGATGAAATCTTTTCCTATTATTACAAGAGCGAGATTTTGCGATTCTCGATCCTTCGCCTCCAAGAACTCCAAAAATTGCTCTTTCCATATGTAAAACGATTCGAGAATCTCAGGGAAAAAAAGGTAAAAACTTGGGAATCCGTGAATCCCACGACTGATTTAGGCTTTGTTCTGGATAATGTTGAAACGCTCAAGCAAGGAAAATCAGAAATTAGCAAGATCAATGCTGGTTATCAAAAAGCCGAGGATGCACTTTATTCAAGTGTTGGCTTCAAATCTTCAAACATCACGGAAGCAAGATCGAAGATCAATGCGGCAAAGATCGCCGTGAAAGATGCTCTTGAAAAAAACTATGATGTATTGGAAGATAAAACATTATTTATCGATCTGGAAGAATTCTTTAATGCAAATGATATAAACATGTTTTATGCCGATACTGCCTATAAATTGCTAGGTGATGATGGTGATTATCATGTTACAAGCCAATTGCTCGCTGAAATCATCATCGAAAAACAAGAATTACCCGTCATCAATTCCATTTTAAAACATCTTGATCTCTTTGCTTATGAAATTCCCTTCGATTGGCTCCAACAATTGAAAGAACAAAAGGAACAATATATCGAAAAATTGATTCGTAACAAGACAGATGCCAAGATTTTCAGGATGGGAACCCAGAACGTTAAAAAAATACTTTCCGGGTTAATTTCTTATGCGAATGGATTATCTCCTGACATGAACAAAAAATCAATATTCGGGTGATGATAACACATGCCTTTTGATACTTCCAATTTAACCAAGAAACAATATGAACTCATTTTACAAATATTGCAAATGGATAATCGAAGATCGCTACCCTCGATTTTAAAACAATTGGATGGGATGACGCATCAACCCAAGCGAACGGTTTTCCTTCGCAAGATACGAGATGAACTCTTGATTAAGAAAAGCAATGTTGATACGCCCAAGAAGAATGAAAAATTATTTCTTCAAGATTTTGCCGATATTTGCAATGATATAAAGAAGAAATTCATCGAAAATCCAAAATTGGAAGTTGATGACTTCGATTTTTCGCAATATCAAACATATTATGGCGAATTTTCCGCCCTTCTCTTGAAACAAGAAGCAATGCTCATCCAATCCCTTCTATTTTCCCCGGAAAACGTGAATAAAGATAAAATCGTCAAGGTAAAAATTTCAAACAAGGTTTGTCCCTTGTGCTTGGAAAAATTTTCCGATTTTCCAGATTCTCCCATCATTTTTTTGGCAAAGAATTTGAACGATGCAGAAAAATTCACTTTTGATACGCCGTATCATTTACAATGTTACATGATAACGAGTAAAAGCAAGAATAAAGCCATCCAACAACAAGATTAAATATTTAGAAACTATATTTTGTAGTAGATTAAGAAATATCCTTTCCAGATGAAAAGTATGAGCCAATCAAAGCCTCGAGGAGGGCAAAGTGCTAATGCACCGATAAGCCAAAACATGATGGATAAAGTGGATCAGATAGTCGCCTCAGATCCTTCCCAAGATAAAGACGCGATCATTGCCGAATTGAAAAAAAAAACACCATTGGAACGTGGCAGATATTTGAAAGCGTTATTGGAAGGCAAGAAACCTGCTCCTGCGAAGATTGAAGAGGAAATCGAAGAGGAAATCGAGGAAGAAGGCGAGGAACCCGAGAAAGAAAAAGTCGAGATCGAGAAACCCAAATTGATAGAGGAGCCTGAAGAAGGATTTCAGGCAGTGCATACCATGAATATTGAATCCAAAATACAACCCAAACTTCCGGTATTGTTCGGGGAAATCGTGGATGAGGAACAATTTATTCTGGATATTTTTGCTGAAAATAATCTTCTTTTCAAGCCTGCCAAGATGCTAAAAAAACCAGAGGAAGAAAAGGAAGGAGAGGGCGAAAAGATTGAAAGTAAAAGCAAAAAACCACGAAAGCCGAGGCAGAGATTCAAGCAATTATCCATTCCTGCAAATCTTGATTTCAATCAAGTATTGAAGAAGAAAACAAGAGACTTGAAAGTGGTATGGGGGAAAGCAGAATCCACGGAAGCAAAATACTTTACGAATCTCATTAATAATCATTCTCTGATGCGCTACACTGCTAAAATCCATGCGGCATTTTTTCCCGATTCCCCCTATGAATTCGGGGAAATCAAGAAAATCCTCGCCCAGATCAAGGTTAATGAAGAGGGTAAAATCATCGAAAAGGCCGAAGTAAATGCAAATCTTTACATTTACAATGCCGATAGGAATCCAAATCTCGAAAGTGCAAAAAAGGTCATCAAGGATGCGGTTGATAGGGTCGTCAAGAAAAAAGAACTTGGAATCGAGGCAAAAACAGAGGTCACGGAAGCCGCGCCTTCAAATCTCGATTATTTAGAGGATTTTACAACCCAAACCATTTACGATCCATTACATGATCCCGTTAGCATTGTTGATTATTATCAAGACCTTATCGAATATTTACAACATTCTTTTTCCCGCGTGTGTGAAACCTGCGGAACCCGGATCGGGCGCATGAATGCAAATGGCGTGATGGAATCAGGCGGTTTGATAAGCGTGAAGAATGATCAAACGAATGTCGAACTTTTATTTGATGAGGAAGTCCTGAGGAAAACCATCATTGCAGATTATTATAGGCAGAACAGGAACAATTTAACCAATATCTATACTTTCGATTCCATCGTCAATCAAAGCCCCATGCAAAAAGAAGTTTCTAATCACGACGAATACATGGCTGAGATGGCAAAGTTCGAGGCAGAATTGCGTTGCCCGAATCCAAAATGCCCGAGAAAACCCTTGCTTACAAAAGGCCCCACGCTGGAAATTGCCGAATTCGTGAAACAAATCGCCGTCGCATTGATCAATGGATTGCCCATCGTGCTGGAAGGGGTGCCGGGTGATGGAAAATCCACGCTGGCCATTGACATTCTCACGTATTTTCAATGGCGATACGGGATTCCATACAAATCCTATAACGTCAATGAAGGCACTTCGGAGGGAAAACTCAGCGGGATGCCCAATCTGACCGCAATCGGAAATATGGCTGTTTCTGGAGATATTCGGCAGATCATTTACGGGATCTTGACGTTATCCCTTCTCAAGAGAAATGGAGAACTTGGTGGAGTTGGAAGCAATCTCCTTCTCGATGAATTGAATCGGACGCAATGGACACAAATCGCATTCCTGATGGGCTTCTTGGCAAAGCCATATTCCTATACCGTTGATTATGATAATTTCAGGCGCATTCTCTATCCAAATCGCTCGAAATATTGCCATTGGGTATTTCTTGCCACCATCAATCGGCAAGATATTGGCAACGAACAATTCAGCATTGCGGGAAAGGGGCGTTTTGCATTCATTGACATTGGCTACACGCCCGAGCAAATCCAGACCATTCTCACCAGCACCTTTGATCTAGATCCGATAAAACAAAAATTCGTGTTGGATTATCTCATGAAACTTTTCACCTTCACGCAGGGATTGGCAAAAGAAGGAAATATAAAATATCACGCGGGAATCAGGCATCTTGTACGGGTCCATGAAAATATCATGGAAAGCATCAGGACTCGGAGATATAAATTGAAAGCAAAAGTTCCAGATTATACCTCGATGAAATTGGAAGGAAATTACGGGGATACGTATGCATTTGGCGGTGAGGGTTCCTTGAAAGAAAAGGAAGTGAGGGAAATCATGGATAACGTGATTAGGTCGAATCTTCTCAACATAATCGTTGATGAATCTTCCAAGACGCAGGTTGATGGCTTGACTGATGCGTGGGAAAGCGAAAAAAATGCTGATGCATATATAAATTTCGCCAAGAAAGTCGTGGCGAAAGAAATCTAATCTTTTTTTACAATGAAGGGATGAACATGTCGCAATCCCTGTGGTTCAATGCAAACGAAAAAAGCGTGTTGATCGACAAGATTCGCACTGAATTTACCAAGTTCATCAAGCCCGATTCTCCTGCAAATTCATTCGTTGGATTGATGGTTGATTTTGTTTATGAAAATTTGATCAATGATAATACGGCCCGGTATTTACCAGAATGGAGTTCCGTGGTTTCTTCATTATTTCTCGAATATCTTAAGAAAAGGATCGGCTCGATCTACGTGCAAAATCCAGATAATCCAGCCGTTACCATTTCTCTGGTTGATCTCTCTGCCGAACATGGTTGGGATCACAAGATCAATCTCCTCGTGCAAACAACCACCCTTGATGAATTTTTCAATCAATTCAATGGTTATTTTCCAAGTTATCTCGAAGATTGGAGATTGCCAAAAGGTAAAACTATTGATGCCGTGATTTCGGGCTTGCTAGATAGCATCGTGCTGAAGAAAATCGCGGAATTTTATTCAAAAGATAGGGAAGCAAATTATTTGCGCCAGCATCAACATCTTTCCATCGGGAATTTCATGAATTCTCTTTCCCCCCGTGGAAACGTGGATAATTTGCGAGAACTTAATGATTTGTTATCGCATTTGCTCGATGAATATGCCCTAATCTATAAACAAAGTGCAAAGATTTTTATTCGTGATGCAATTGGAGTAAAGGAAGCACGGAGAACGCTCAAACTAAATTTTCCTTCGAGAACATTTCAGATTAGCATGAAAGAATCTGTATATTATCATTTAGAAGCAAATGGTGGGGATACTTTAACCGATGATGATAAAGATAGATTGGTAAAAGAATTTCTCAAGAAGGCAAAGGAATCGCTAGATTTTATCAAGGATCTTCAACCCTCGAATGTTCTCGCAGTTCTCCAGCAACAAGGAATTCCTGAATGGCAATCCTTTATCGAAAACAAGACCCCGCTCCATTATTATTCGATAAATGGCGATATTGATAGCGATACCATCACCATCACCATAAACGATAATTTCTCGGTCATCAAGGAGAAGATTAAGGAATTGGTTAGATTGCTAATGAATCTTGCTGATCTAAAACCATTGAATAAATCTATCGTTAAATATAGCGAATTCGATGGATCTGGAATGATCGATATTGAACGAAGTTTGACCCAGATAATGAAAACCGGGACTTTTTCATTCATTCAAAAGATCAGGGAAAATTTCAGGGAGAAAGATCGGGCAAACATGGCCTTTATTCTTGATGTCACGTCGAGCATGGATACTAGTGGAGGCGGAATTGATGTATGCGCTTATTGTGGCGCGAGCAAGATGATAAATTGCCAGCATTATCAAAATCAAAAAGAAGGAGAAAGCGTGTTTATAGTATCCCCTCCATTCCGATATGCTCAATTGATGCTTTCAATCATCTTGATAATGGTCCAAGATTTCATGAGGGAAGCCGTCTTTGGCGTGATTGTCAATGAACCTCCTCCCTTGTATGTATTTACCAATCCAGAATTATTGCTTTATAATATCTGGAATTACAACATTTTCTACCAGAAATTACTTGGATCTAAAAATAGAGATCAAGAAAGAAAATATGCAGATTTCTATCTTGGAGATGGAACGAATTATAAAACTCTTGGAGATTTGAAAGAAAATCACGCACAATTTTTTGACGGGCAAAACAAGAAATTCGTGTTCATTTTAACAGATGCGAATATAGGCGATACATTTGCAGGCTTTAGTATAGAAAAAAAACATGGTCGAGGGGAATTAAAAACGAATTCATTTCCCTATCTACGTGCTTTTGCAAGCGATCCTTACATCAATTTCATCTTCTTGCCAATTACAGATTTCACGAAGCAAACACATGACAATGTTGGTTTCAGGGCAATCGATCAAAATGTTAAGATAAATCCGTTTGAAAATAACGTTACAAAATCAAAATTGATTTTGTATCTCTTGAATGAATTCAGGGAAAATGATAGCATCGTTGGTGAGGTTGCAAAGCACCCGGAAAAATGGAAAGGTGTTGCCTCGATTACCAAAAGAACAATTCAGGTCAAAGACGATCCCAAACATCCACGCGCAAGTATAAATAATGTCTTGTTGATCCAGAATTTCAGGGAATTTCTTAGCAAGATCAAGCGCATCATCAAGTATGATTCGAGGGAAATGGATGGCGTGATGAGCAAAAATGAATCCGAAACGAGGGAAGCCGCCATAGATATATCGGCGGCAGAAGTAGGAAAGAGAAGTGAATTCAAGATTAATATTGCAGATGGAGAAGAACTTGATGAAACTTCGATAGAATTAACAGGAAGAGATGCAATCGAATGTAAATATTACAAGGCTTCAGGATTGGTGAAATTCAAGGTTCCAGAAAGAGATCCTTCTTTTACCGTTTTAAAATTGCAATATATTATAAATAAAAAAATTGGCGTTTCAATTAAAGAGTTTATCCAACAACAATATAAGGAAATAGCATATCATATTTTCTTTTACGAGAATTGGGACAAAATTTTCATCACGGATTACCCGAAATTGGCAACCGTTGGGGAATTGCAACGATTCGTTAACATGGTAAAGCGTAGAAATTTGCTGGATTTGCGTTCCACGGCTCAATAATGTTTAAATAGGTAAAATAAAACAAGGTTGCTTGGTGATGGAACACATGAAAAAGATCGCTGATCTGGCATTTAATCTTCAAGAAAATACCACGATCAACATTGCTTATGATATAAATGCGAGTAATGTCCTGTCATCCTTGATTCCATTGAAGAAGGAATTGAAAGAATTTTCTAATCCATATTTCCTCGTTTGGGGCATCATCATCCTGAAATATCTCGATTTTTTCGAGGGCGATGCGAGAAAAAACGTGGAATCCATTCTTGTCGAAGAATTTCAATACCGTTTGGGTAAAAAAATAAATTCTATTGATGATATAGTGAAATTTTACAAGAATTTGGAGGGTAAAGCCGTCATGGAGGCGATAAAATCGCCAAAATTGCAAGTAATGGATTTATAATGGAGGATGATCATCATGGTCAGGCTCAATGAATCAATGTCGAGAAATCAATTCATCATTCCAAGCACGTTCAAAAAAACAATCGAAGAAATTGCAAAGAATCTTGAAAAACCCATCGGAGAACTCGTGCGTGAGGGCGTTCTCGATTTATGTGCATTGCTCTCCACGAATATAGGCGAAAACATCGCGGCTGATAATCTTGGAGTAATTGATGATGTTCAACGCCAGATTCTCGGGATCATTTTCCAGCGTCGCCTGAACTTTGGCTTGAAACGGCCCTTGATCGAAAGCCTGATGGAAACGCCTTCCCTTCTTCTCAAGGAATAAATCCTCGTTTTTGAAATTGGAAATCGCAATTTAGAAATTATGTAATGATCACGGTTCGCCCGCGATCCCTGATCCCGTTTCTATTTTTAATTTCTCGTTCGTAAATTGGAAAAAGTTACATCTGGAAATATTTATTAAGGACAAAAAGGAATGAAACGTCATAAGTGTCTCGGGTGAATGAATGCTATGAAATTCTACACAACAGAGTCAGTCATTGATTGCGTGGGTTTTGATTTGCCCGCTCCAGATGAATGGAAAGAAACGATACAGATCACGCTTGATTTCTTCGCCCTTGAAGATAAAGGCGAAAGGGAGATCTTTAAATCCATTGTTATGAACAATCTCAAGGCGGGTGAAACGCTCGGTTCCCTGATAGACGATCTCACGTCATCCAAAAATATCAAGCATGTTGATTCCATCATAAAGCAACATCTTCTCAATTTACGGTTAAAATATTGGAATCTTGATAAATTGATCATGACCTCGAATGGCGAGGTCTATGGCGGGCGGGATAATCTGGCCCATAATAAATATGTTGAAAAAATCGAAGGCATTTTTGGCAAAGTTGTCATCAAGGAAGGTGCTGGTGTGCTGATGATTCCTCCGTTACGGGAAATATTCAAAGACCCTCGATTCACGGTCCAGATGAAAAAGGAATTCAAATCAAAGGTCATTCCGCAATACGTTGATAATGCCATCTTGCAAAATGGTGAAATAGTTGATGGAACTTTGGTGAAAGTTTCCATTCCAACCATATCCCCCGATGAATCGGACTTGAAAATCAGCCCGAATGCAAAAGATATTGAATTACACGATTTCCTGACCGAAAGCATGAGGATTCACAATATCTTGGTTAGAAACGATCCTGCCGAACTTGCAAAATATCCTGATATTCTCAAGAAATACAAGGACAAGGTAGGTTTGGGAATCCTTTCCAATTGGCAGGTATATGATGAATCCACCGCGCAAATGCGCGGAGAATTGGTCCCGACCGATCCGAAATCCAACGAGGTTGGTGATCATTTTATTCGCAAGATAACGTGGCGCATTTCACGAAAATTAATCACGAAAGAGGATGTCGTTCCCGTGAATCGTGTTCCGCCCATTGTCCTGAAAAAGCAGGGGGGAACCCATCCTCTTCCCAATCTTTTTACTTCGGCTCGGAGCGCATATTCGACCGAATTAAAGAGCA
>Ga0209048_10006142_pt1 | contig 11279 bp, 8 predicted proteins | sample FrelakmetCRP12CR_FD_187146 | JGI IMG/M metagenome (GOLD analysis project Ga0209048, IMG submission 187146) | Freshwater lake sediment microbial communities from the University of Notre Dame, USA, for methane emissions studies - CRP12 CR (SPAdes)... | ecosystem: Environmental > Aquatic >... | reverse complement strand
CGCGCAATGCCGTACGCCGGCGATCGAGGTCGTTCTGCGCCTGGATTTCGGTGGCGATGATCTGGTCGTATTTCGCCTGCGCTTCATTGGTGTCGGTGATCGTGGACGTGCCGACTTCGAAATTGCGCTTGGCCTGCGCCAATTGTTCGGCCACCGCCAGCTTCTGCTGCGCCGACAACTCGACATTGAATTCCGCCAGCAGCACGTCGAAATAGGCGACCGCGGTCCGGATGATGAGGTCCTGCTGCGCGATGACCAGCGTGTAATCCGACTGTGTGACCTGTTGCTTGGCCTGGTCGTACAGCACGACGTTCTGGTAGCGGTACAGCGGCTGCGCCGCCGAGACCGTCAGGTTGTACTGGTAGTAATTGCGGTTGAAGTCGGTGTTGGGATCGGTGTTGGCGTGGAAATCGAAATTGTTGATGTTGGCAGCGCCGGTCGCCGAGACGCTGGGCAGCAGTCCCGAACGCGCCTGCGGCACCCGTTCCTGTGTGGCTTCCCAGCCGGCGCGCGCGGCGGCGATTTGCGGGTCGCTCTTCTGCGCCTCGCGGTAGATCTGCAACAGGTCTTCGGCCGCGGCGCCGCCGGCGGCGATGGATATGGCAAGCGCTAGCGTCAGCAAGGCCAGGCGGCGGGGAAGGGAACGCGGTAATTTCATTTGGCAGTCCAGGTCCGGCAATGCGCGAAGGCGTCGCGCGATCGATGGTTCAAGTTGGAATCAGGATCGGGTCCGAATGCGGGTGGCGACTCGGTTAGCGTCGAGGGGCGTCAATAGCGCGGCATGGCGGGATCGACCTCGAGTGCCCATGCTTCGACGCCGCCGCGCAGGTTGTGCAGATTGGCAAAGCCGTTCTGTGCCAGCCACAGCGCGGCGTGCTGGCTCCGGGCGCCGTGATGACAGACGAGGACCAACTCGCGATCCGCAGGCAACATGGCGCGGCGTGCAGGCAATTGCGCGAGCGGAACGGACAACGAGCCCTCGATGCGGCAGCGCTCGAACTCCCAGGGCTCGCGCACGTCGATGACCACCGGCGCGGGGCGCGCAGGGTCCGCGCGCCACGAGGCCAAGTCGGCCGCGGCGATCTGCTTGATCAAAACCGGAACCGTGCGGGCGCGGCGGCATTGGTGAGCGGCGCGACGACGGTTTCAAAGAGATCGGTCGTGACCCGCGAACCCGGTGCCGTCCAATTCACGAGGCGTGCCGTCATCACCGGCAGGTCGCCGACAATCGCGAAGATCCGGCCTCCGGGCTTCAACTGCCGGAAAAAACCCTCCGGGAGCAGCGGCGTCGACCCGGTCAGCACGATCGCGTCGAATTGTTCGCTGCCCCATCCGCGCGCGCCATCGCCCAGCTCGCATCGGACATTGGCGGCACCACTTCGCGCCAGCACCGTTGCCGCTCGGGTTGCCAATCCGGGGTCGATCTCGACCGAGGTGACGACACCTGCGCAGCGGCCAAGCAGCGCGGCGAAATAGCCGCTGCCGGTGCCGACCTCGAGCACCGATTCCCTCCGCTTCAACTGCAGCACCTGCAGGACTCGCGCCTCGAGTTTCGGGGCCCACATGCACTGCCCGTTCCCCAGAGGCAGTTCCAGGTCGGCAAAAGCGAGCGACCGATAGGCGGGCGGGACGAAATCTTCGCGCTTCACTGCGAACAGGAGATCGAGGACTCCCTGGTCCAGAACGTCCCACGTCCGGATCTGCTGCTCGACCATGTTGAATCGGGCCTGTTCGTAGTCCATGGCGCGGTTCATTGTTCGGGGGTCGCGGGATTCGGGCGATTGAAGGGCATTGGGTTGACTGGCGATGCACAGGAGGAATGGACTGGCGGCTCTTGGAAGGTCCGGCAAGAATTCTCGTGCAAATTTGACCGAAAATCGTTAACTGACTCACGGTCAGTTATTATGCTGCCGCGCATTATCTCACGTCAACCCAGGGCGATCCTGGTCCGCAACGATCGCCATTTCACTCCGCCGCCCTGCCAGCGGGTGGCATTGGGGCCCCATGCGTGGTCTGTGCGGCGGCCTTCCTGGTCTTCCTGGCCTTGCGCCATTCGCTCAGGTGGTCAAGATAGGTGTAGAGCACGGGAACCACGACCAGCGTGAGCAGCGTCGACGTGATGACCCCACCGATGATGGCGCGGCCCATGGGCGCCTGCGTTTCGCCACCCTCCCCGATTCCCAATGCCAGAGGCGTCATCCCCCCGATCATTGCCGCGGTGGTCATGAGGATCGGGCGCAGCCGCACCTGGCCAGCCTGCAGCAGAGAATCGTGCAGGCTGGCACCCGCGCGGCGCGCGCGATTGGCGAAATCGACCAGAAGAATCGCGTTCTTGGTCACGAGACCCATCAGCATGACGAAGCCGATCATCGAGAACAGGTTGAGCGTCGTGCCCGTCAGCAGCAGCGCGAGGAACACGCCGATCAGCGTGAACGGCAGCGACATCATGATCGCGATGGGCTGCGTGAAGCTCGCGAATTGCGACGCGAGGATCAGGTAGATGAAGATCACCGCCAATCCGGCAGCGGCGAGCAACGCCATGAAGGATTCCTGCATGTCCTTCGCCTGTCCGCCGACGTCGAAACGATAGCCGGGCGGCAGCACCGTTTCCTTGATGATCTTCTGCACGTCGGAATTGACGTCGCCGGAGGGGCGGCCTTCCGCGTTGGCGTAGAGCGCGACGCGCCGCTGCAATTCCTGCCGCTTGATGATCTGCGGCGATGTCGTCTCGACGATCTCCGCGACCTGCCGCAGCGGCACCATCCGGGCTTCGCCGTCGGGACCGCGCTTGCCGGTGGTGAGATACAGGTTGCCCAGGTCCGTCGACAGGCGCCGGCTGTCCTTCGGCAACTGCACGTTGACCTCGTAATTGTTGCCGTCCGGCGCGAGCCAATAGCTGACCGTGTCGCCTGCAAGCAGCGGCCGCACCATCGCGCCGACCTGCTGCACATTCACGCCGAGATCTGCGGCCGCATCGTTGTTGAGCCGGATCGACAATGCCGGAGCCGCCGCCTTCTCCGAGGTTTCCATGTCGGCGATGCCTTTGACCTTGCCGACCTTCACCGCGAATTCGTTGATCAGCGTGGTGAGCGTCGCCGGATCCGGGCCGAGCAGGTTGACCCAGACCGGCCGGTTGAACCCGAACGCGAGCTCGATGCCCGGAATCGGCTTGAGCTGTGCGCGGATCGCCTGTTCGATATCCTTCTGCGACCGCGCCCGGGACGTGCGATCGGTGAGCTTGAGGTTGATGCGGCCATAGTTGCGGCCTTCATCGGTGCCGACCGTCGTCATGGCGAGCAGGACCTCGGGCACGCCTTTCAGCGTCTCTTCGACCTGCCGCACCTTGCTGTCGGTGTATTCGAGGCTCGAGCCGACGGGCGTATTGAGCCTTAGCGATATGAAGCCCTGGTCGGAGTCCGGGATGAACTCGGTGCCGACCAGCGGCAGGATCAGGAAGCTCCCGAAAAACGAGGCCAGCGCGATTCCGATCACGCTCTTGCGGTGTGCGAGGGCCCACTCCAGGATCGAACCGTAGAACCGGTGCATCCACTCGATGCGCCGTTCGACCTTCTCCATGAAGCGGCCGAGCCAGGGCACGCGGCGGAAGCGCGATTCCGGCGGGTCGTGCCACACCGACGACAGCATCGGGTCGAGCGTGAAGCTCACGAACAGCGACACCAGCACGGCCACGGAGACCGTGAGCCCGAACTGGAAGAAGAAGCGCCCGACGATACCGCTCATGAAGGCGATCGGCACGAACACCGCGACGATCGCAAACGTGGTCGCCATCACGGCCAGGCCGATTTCGTCGGTCCCTTCGCGCGCCGCAGTCCGGTGATCCTTGCCCATGCCCAGGTGACGCACGATGTTCTCGCGCACCACGATCGCGTCGTCGATGAGAAGGCCGATGCACAGCGACAGCGCCATCAGTGTCAGGAAGTTGAGCGTGAAACCGAATGCATACAGCGCGATGAACGTCGCGATCACCGACAGCGGCAGCGTCAGGCCCGTGATGATGGTGCTGCGCCAGCTGTGCAGGAACAGGAACACGATCAGCACGGTCAGCAATGCGCCTTCGACAATGGTCGACTTGACGCGGTTGACGCTTCTCTCGACCTCGTCCGCGGAGGAGTTGACCAGGCGCAGCTCGACGTCCGCCGGCAGACGCGCCTTGAGCGCGGCAATGGCCTCGTTCACGCCATGGCCCGTATCGACGATATTGGCGTCCTGCGACTTCTGGATGTCCAGCGTGATCGACGGGCGGCCGTTGATGCGGGCAAGGGAATCCGGCTCCTTTTCGCCGTCGATGACATCGGCGACCTGCGTCAGGTAGACCGGGGCGCCGCCCTGCTGCGCGACGATGATCCGTCCGAACTGCGCCGGGTCCTTGATCTTGCCCTCGACCCGTACGATCGAATCGCTTTGCCCGCGCGTGATGCGGCCCGCAGGCACATCCTGATTGGCGGCGCGGATCGCGTTGGCGACCTGGTCGACGCCGATACCCAGCGCCGTCAATGCACTGGGCTTGATCTGGACCAGGATCTGCCGCGTGATGCGGCCGTTCACGTCGATGCGCGCCACACCCGGCACGTTTTCCAGTCCCTTGACGATGGTCTGGTCGGTCAGTGAAGTGAGTTCGCGCAGGTCCATCGTCGGCGAGAGCACGGCGAGCGAGACCACCGGCTGGCTGTTCTCCTGGTCGGCGCGGATGACAAGAGGCTCCTTGACGTCGCGCGGGAACCCGGGCCGGACCTGCGAGATCTTGTCGCGCACGTCCTGCATGGCCTTCGCCATGTCCGTCGCCATGCGGAACTCCGCAAAGACCTGGCTTTGCCCCTCGCGTGAGTTGGAACGGATCAGGCTCGCGCCCGACACCGTGTTGATCGCGTATTCGAGCGGCTTGGTCACGTCGGTCTCGACGACCTCGGGCGAGGCGCCCGGATAACTCGTCAGCACCATGACGTAAGGCAGGGAGACGTCCGGCATCTGCTCGACGCGCAGCCGGTTGTAGGCGAAGAGACCGAGCACGGTGATCCCGACCATGACCATGGTCGCGAACACGGGATTGTTGATGGAAACGCGGGTGATCCACATGGCGGGCTCCGGTGCGTTCGGCCAGCGCGGGCCGTCAGCTGGCCTTCTTGGGCGGGGTCTGGTCGGCGGCGCGAACCAGCGCGGGCGCCCCTTCCTTCAGGTTGTCGAAGCGCGCCGCCAACACCGGCACATTCGCAGGCAGCACGGTCTTGAGCTCTACCCGGCCGGCGTCGTCGTCGCGCCGTCCGATCAGGACCATGCGCTTGGCGAGCTTGCCGTCCTGGATCGTCCAGACATAGGACTGACCGGCCTCGGTGCGCACCGCCGTCGCCGGAAGCGTCGGTACCGGCGCACCGGCGGCCAGCGCAATGCGGCCGGTGGCGAACATGCCGCCGCGCAATGCCTGCGCCTCGTTGGGGATCCCCACGAACACCAGGATGGCGCGCGTGCCGGCTTCGGTCGACGGGTTGATCCGTTCGATGCGGCCGGTGAATTTGCGGTCGGTGAAGCCGTCCACGGCGAGGTCCACCGTCATGCCGGGCTTCAACTCCGGAATGTCCCCGGACGGCACCGCCGCCTGCAGTTCCATGTCCTTCAGGTCGACGACCGTCACCAAGGGCGAGTCGAAGGCAACCTTTTCCCCCGTCTGCACGTGCCGCTTGGCCACGATGCCGGACAAGGGCGCGGTCGCCACCGAGTCCTTGAGCGCGTTCTGCGCCACCCGCAACTGCGCCTGCGCCGCCTGCAGGTTGCCCTTGGCCACTTCGAGCGACGATTCCGCGTTGTCCGAGGCGTTCTGGGAAATGAAGTTCTGCTTGAGCAGCTTCTGGTTCATCGCATTGGTCTTTTCGGCCAACGCAAGCTGGGCCCGCGCCGATTGCACCTGGCCCTGCCGCTCGAGCACGCGGGCGTCCAGGTCCGCCGTATCCACCCGGACCAGGATCTGTCCGGCCTGGACGGAATCACCTTCGCGCACCGTCATCTGGCGCACGTCGCCCGAGACCTTGGCCTTGACGGTAGCCTGCCGGACCGGCTGCATCGTGCCGGAAACCGGCAACCAGCGCGGCAAAGCCTTGGGTTCAACGGTCGCGAGTTCGCCCGCGCCGAATTCCAGCGTGGTCGCCGCCTTGATTTCGGGGCCATCCGAATTCTTCTTGGCCGCCCGCAGGGCAACCGCCCCGGCGAGCCCACCGACCACCAGCAACCCCACCAGCGCGCCGATGATTCGGCGCCGCGTCAATCGCACTCCCATGACTTCCCCCCATGCAGCCGCAGCGCAAGGCGATTGGCCCTGTCTGGCGCTGTTGCCCTGGCCGTCTCCTTGTTGGATGCCGCCAGGCACTCATTTGGATTCCCGAGCCGCATTGTCCACGCCCGGGACCGTTCCCGGCAACGGCCTGGCGACGAAGTGCCGCCCGCCGCGACGAGGTGCCAATGGCGCAGCCCAACGGCTTCGCAACCCGGTAGACCGGCCAGATCACACGTTGACACCCGGATGCGTAAGGCGAATAATATTCTGTTGTCTCGACCACCTTACATTCTTTTGTCCCGGAGGAAGTACCCATGACCCTATCCAGAAAGCTCGGCCTGACGATCATCGCGGCCGCGCTCGCCACCGCCTACGGTTGCGGCAAGGAAGAACCCAAGAAGGCCGAAGCGCCCAAGGCGCCCGTGGAGGAGGTCGTGGTCGTGAAGATCGGTCACGCCGGTCCGCTCACGGGGGGCATCGCCCACTTGGGCAAGGACAACGAGAACGGCGCCCGTCTCGCCATCGATCAAGCCAATGCCAAGGGCATCAAGCTGGGCGGCAAGAAGGTCCGGTTCGAGCTGATGGCCGAAGACGACCAGGCAGATCCCAAGCTCGGTCCGACGATTGCCCAGAAATTCGCGGACGCGAAGGCCGCGGGCGTAGTCGGTCACCTGAATTCCGGCGTGACGATTCCCGCGTCGGCGGTCTACAACCAGGCCGGCATCCCGATGATTTCGGGTTCCGCGACCAACCCCAAGCTGACCGAACAGGGCTACAAGAACGTATTCCGGGTGGTCGGCCGCGATGACCAGCAGGGTCCGGCGGTTGCCCAATACCTGAAGGAAAACAAGATCAAGTCCGCCGCGATCGCGGACGACGCCACCGCCTACGGCGAAGGCCTGGCCAACGAAGTCGAGAAGACGCTGAAGGCCTCGGGCGTGCAGATCGTCGCGCGCGAAAAGACTACGGACAAGGCGACCGACTTCAAGCCCATCCTGACCAAGATGAAGGGCAAGAACCCGGACGCCGTGTTCTATGGCGGCATGGACGCCACCGGCGGCCTCATGCTGAAGCAGGCGCGCGAACTGGGCATCAAGGCCGTGTTCGCGTTCGGCGACGGCGCGTGCACGGACAAGATGAAGGAACTCGCGGGCGAAATGTCCGAGAACCTCGTCTGTTCGCAGGCGGGGCTGCCGGTCGTGGCCGCGTCCAAGGAGTTCCTCGACGCGTACAAGGCTGCATTCAAGCAGGATCCGATCATCTACGCGCCGTTCACCTACGACGCCGCCAACCTGATCATCGGCGCGATGGTCAAGGCGGACTCGGCAGATCCGGCCAAGTACCTGCCCGAACTGCAGAAGATCAGCCAGACCGGCGCAACCGGAAAGATCGAGTTCGACGAGAAGGGCGATCGCAAGAACGCCGAGATCACGATCTTCACGATGAAGGCCGGCAAGCTCGAGCCGGTGGCGATCGTGCAGGGCGGCAAGAGCATGGCCTTCGCCGAGTTCATGAAGGCCTCGATGCCGGCTCCCGCGGCGGCTCCCGCTCCGGCCATGGCTCCGGCCGAAGCTCCGAAGAAGTAAACTACCAGAATCAACGCAGCATCGAAAACGGCGTCCCTCGGGGCGCCGTTTTCCTGCCTGCGTCCGGCGCACGATGGGAGTCCTCGACATCCGGCGCTTGCCGCGGCCGGGCGGTTCGGCCCACAATCCCCCTGCCGTGCGATGACGGGCGAACAGGGGAAATTCTGGACACGTTCCTGCAGCAGATGGTGAACGGGCTGACGCTGGGCAGCGTCTACGCCATCGTCGCGCTGGGTTACACGATGGTGTACGGCATCATCCAGCTCATCAACTTCGCGCACGGCGAGGTCGTGATGATCGGTGCCATGGTGGCCTATACGGTCATCGTGACGCTGACCGGCGCCCACACGGGTCTGCCGCCGGTGCTCATTGTACTGCTGGGATTGCTGGCGGCCATTCCCGCCTGCATGGGCGTGGGCTACACGCTCGAGCGCGTCGCCTACCGGCCGCTGCGGCGCGCGCCGCGCCTGGCGCCGCTCATCACGGCCATCGGCCTGTCGATCATCCTGCAGCATCTCGCGCTGATCATCTGGAGCCGCAATCCGCTGCCCTACCCGCAGATCATCGCGACCGTGCCCTATCACATCACCGCGACGCCGAACGGTGCGACGATCACCAACGTGCAGATCGCGATCATCATCGGCTCGCTGGCGATGATGGGCGGACTGCTACTGCTGGTCTACCGGACGAAGCTCGGCATCGCGATGCGCGCCACGGCGCAGAACCAGCAGGTGGCCGGCCTCATGGGCATCGACATCAACAAGGTGATTTCACTCACGTTCGTGATCGGGGCCGCACTGGGCGCCGTTGCGGGCGTGATGGTGGGAAGCTACTACGGCATCGCGCACTACCAGATGGGATTCATCCTGGGCCTGAAGGCGTTCTCGGCCGCCGTGCTGGGCGGCATCGGCAACCTGGCCGGCGCCATGCTGGGCGGCCTGCTGCTCGGCGTGATCGAAGCGCTCGGTGCCGGATACGTCGGCGATCTCACCAACCTGTGCAATCTGTCGAGCTGGTCCGATGCGCTGGCCGCGCGCTGCGCGGCGGACGGAAACCTCACGCTGTTCGGCTCGAACTACCAGGACGTGTTCGCGTTCCTGGTACTGATCGCCGTGCTGATCTTCCGGCCGTCCGGCCTGCTCGGCGAGCGCGTTGCGGATCGCGCCTGACCGCAAACCATGCCGCGGTCGCCCTTCGACTTCAGGAAAAATCCGCAGCTGGCGTGGGCAGGGCTGGCGCTCGTCGCGGCAACCCTGCTGGTGTTGCCGTTCGCACTTGCCCAAGCAGGAACGTTCTGGGTACGGATCACCAATCAGGCGATCCTCTACTGCTTTCTGGCGCTCGGGCTCAACATCGTCGTCGGCTTCGCCGGTCTGCTCGACCTGGGCTACATCGCGTTCTATGCGGTCGGCGCGTATGTCTATGCGCTGCTCGCGAGCCCGCACTTCAACCTGCATCTGCCCTTCTGGGTGATCCTGCCCATCGGCGCCGCCGTCGCCTGCCTGTTCGGCATCCTGCTCGGCTCGCCGACGCTCAAGCTGCGCGGCGACTACCTCGCGATCGTCACGCTGGGCTTCGGCGAGATCATCCGGATCTTCCTCAACAATCTGTCGCAGCCGGTCAACATCACCAACGGTCCGCAGGGCATCACCACGATCGACCCCTTTCGCATCGGCAGCTTCAATTTTTCGCAGCGGGAGACGATCCTCGGGCTGGATTTCACCGGGCCGGTGAAGTACTACTATTTCTTCCTCGCGGCGCTGCTCGTCATCATCGTCATCAACATGCGGCTGCAGGATTCGCGCATCGGGCGGGCATGGGAAGCAATCCGCGAGGATGAAATCGCGGCGCGGGCGATGGGCATCAACACCCGCAATATCAAGCTGCTGGCGTTCGCCATGGGGGCGTCGTTCGGCGGCATCGCCGGCGGCATGTTCGCGGCGACCCAGCAGTTCATCAGTCCGGAGAGCTTCATCCTGGTGGAATCGGTGATGGTGCTCGCGATGGTCGTGTTGGGTGGCATGGGCAACATCTGGGGAGTGGTGCTGGGCGCGGTCCTGCTGTCGTTCGTGCCCGAGATCCTGCGTTTCACGGTGGAGCCGGTGCAGAAGGCAATCTTCGGCAGGATGCTGCTCGAGCCCGAGGTCATTCGCATGCTGCTGTTCGGGCTGGCGCTCGTGGGCATGATGCTGTTCCGGCCCGCCGGCATACTCCCGTCTGCGCTGCGCAAGCGTGAGCTGGAGGTCGTCAAGCCATGAGCCAGCTTGCGCTGCTGGCCGCAAAAGGCATCAACAAGCGCTTCGGCGGCGTGCAGGCGCTGGCCGATGTTGGCTTCACGATCAACCACGGCGAGATCTACGGCCTGATCGGGCCGAACGGCGCCGGCAAGACCTCGCTGTTCAACGTGCTGACCGGCATCTACGTTCCCGACGGCGGCGAATTCGTGTTCGACGGCGAGCCGCTGCAGCGACTGAAGCCGAACGACGTGGCTGCGCGCGGCATCGCCCGCACGTTCCAGAACATCCGCCTCTTCGCCAATCTCTCGGCGCTCGAAAACGTGATGATCGGCCGCCACGTGCGCACGCATGCCGGCGTGTGGGGCGCCATCTCGCGCAACGCCGGCACGCGCGCCGAGGAATCCGCAATCCACAAGCGCGCCTACGAATTGCTCGAATACGTCGGCGTGGAAAAGCGCGCGCACAGCCTGGCCAAGCACCTGGCCTACGGCGATCAGCGCAGGCTGGAAATTGCCCGCGCGCTCGCCACGGAACCCAAATTGCTCGCGCTGGACGAGCCCGCGGCGGGAATGAATGCCACGGAAACCTCGTCACTGAAGAACCTGCTGGCGGCAATTCGCCGCGACGGCACGACCATCCTGCTGATCGAACACGACATGAAACTCGTGATGAGCGTTTGCGACCGCGTGCTGGTGCTGGACTACGGCAGAAAGATCGCGGAAGACACGGCCAGCGCGGTGCAGAACGATCCCAGGGTCATCGCGGCGTACCTGGGCGGCGAAGTCACGCTGAATCTCAAGGGCACCTGATGGCGCAACCCCTGCTCCAGCTGCGGAAGGTGGAAGTTGCCTACGGCGGCATCCACGCCGTCAAAGGCATCGACCTCGACGTGGGCCAGGGCGAACTCGTCTGCCTGATCGGGGCCAACGGCGCGGGGAAGACGACGACGCTGAAGGGCATCTGCGGCCTGCTGCCCGTCAAGGCCGGAAAGATCTTGTACGACGGCGCGGACATCACCGGCAAGCCGGCTTTTCAGCTCGTGCGCCGCGGCCTGGCGATGGTGCCGGAGGGACGCGGCGTGTTCGGCGCGCTGACCATCGAGGAAAACCTGGCGATGGGCGCCTACATCCGCAACGACAGGGAAGGCATCAAGGCCGACATCGAGCGCGTCTA
>Ga0209048_10006140_pt1 | contig 11283 bp, 9 predicted proteins | sample FrelakmetCRP12CR_FD_187146 | JGI IMG/M metagenome (GOLD analysis project Ga0209048, IMG submission 187146) | Freshwater lake sediment microbial communities from the University of Notre Dame, USA, for methane emissions studies - CRP12 CR (SPAdes)... | ecosystem: Environmental > Aquatic >... | reverse complement strand
CCCCCCAAGCCGATGGTGCCCAAGGGGCGGCGGTGCACGGTCAAGGGATGTGACCGCGAACGCGTTGCCAAGGGCGTGTGCGCCACCCACTATCAGGCGCAGCGCCGGGCGGCGCATCCAAAGTCGGTCCTGCTGTCTCACTTGTCGAACGCGCGCCGCGCCCGGGCGATAGTTGGGCTAGCTGCCGATCCGCCTCGCGGGGCCGCCTCGTCAACCGACGACAGCTGACTTTCGTTGAAGCAGAAGAAAGGCGACAACCGAGTATGTGGACCCGATCAATCTTTGCGCTCTGCCTCGCCACCCTGCTCACCATTCTGACTGCCATCGGCTGTGGGGGCGGCGATCTGGTCATCGGGGGCTCACAACCGGTGGTGCCGACTGCAGCGTCACAAACCCCGACGCCGACCTGCGGGCAAGTCGGTGTCGCCTGCAGTTTCGGCTCCGACTGCTGCAGCCTGAGCTGCGACGTTGTTAACTCTGCATGTCTGTAAGTGCCGGCGTGTCCGGCCACTGGCAGGGTGGACTTGCTCCGAAGATACGGGGACGGCGAACCGGCTGCAGGTTCCGGCTCAACCAGACAGGAGCCACAAGAACCACAGCGTCCATGCGAGCAGCGCCGCAACGAGCGCGCCACCCGCATAGCCGACGTCGCGGCGGCGCACAGGGCGTCGCCGCGGTTCCACGACGCGCGCAAGGGTGCCTTGCGGTGCGACGCCGAGGATTTGCCAACGGGTGAATCCGGCAGCCCGCAGCCGTTCCTCAAGCGCGCGCCGCGCCGCTGGCGCGTTGGACTCGATCACATCGAACAGCCGCACCGTCGCTTCGAAATGTGCCATGCCGCCCCCATTGTGTCGCGAGAGACCCCCACCAACCATCTCTCGGCCGGCCTCAAGCGAGACCCGACATCTTGCCGTATTCAATACGGGATCGAGTGAAAGTCAACCGATTCTGCGGCGTCACGCGGCGCGTTTGCCCGCGATGGCCCAGACGGGCTATCGAGGCCGGGTGGACAGCATGATATCGACCCAGCCTTCCGGCCAGCGGACAGTCTTTCTGGCGTTCCGGCGCGTAACCGAGTAGCCGTGCGAACGCTGCAGCGACTCATACCCTGGGCGGTGCTGGCGTTTGTGATCGGCGGCAGCATCAGCTGGAGCCGCCGTCCGGGCGACTTTGCCGGCTACGTGCTGGTCGGCGACCTCGTCCTCTCAGGTCAGGACATCTATCGTGACAGTCCGCCCGGCCTCAATACGTGGCCCCCATTCTTCAGCCTGCTGTGTGTCCCCCTCGCAGTGCTTGCGCGCCCGACGCCGTACCTAGCGCGCGGCGTGTGGCTGGCCCTGAACTTTGCGCTGCTGTGGCTGGCGCTGAAGAGTTTGGTGCGCCTCGTCTATCACGCCGAGCTACGCTTGCACCCGGCGACCACATGCCTCTCGCTGGCGACACCGGAGGTGCTTCTTCCGCTCCTCCTCTGCTACCGGTTCATCCTGAGCAACTTCGATCACCTGCAAGTCAACATTGTCATCTTCGCATGTGCCGTGGCGGGGCTGTACTGGCATGCGCGTGGCCGCAACCTGCGCGCCGGGGCACTGCTGGGGCTGGCGGGGGCGCTGAAGATCATGCCCGTTCTCTTCGTGCCGTACTTCGTCTATCGCCGGCGCTTCCGTGTCGCGGCCGCTACCGCTGTAGCAACCGCCGCCTTCTCGCTCTCTCCGATTCTGATCTACGGGTGGCCGCGCTTCATCGATTACGTTGGCGCATGGCGGCAGGCGCTCGCTGTCGGCTGGGGCGTCGGCAAGATGAATCAGTCCGTGTACGCGATGCTCGATCGCTTCATCGGGCACGGAATTCGTCCTGGGCACACACCGGTGCTCGACGTACTACCCGACTCCGGTGATCGATTGGTGCAGGTTGTCATGGTCGCCGTCCTCGCCGGCATTGCGGCAGCCGCGTGCTGGTTGTTTCGCGGCCGGGAACCGGCCGACTCGCCAGCGAGTCTGGCTGAGTACAGCGTCATCTTCATCGTCTCTGCACTGTTCGGTCCGCTGGCGTGGAAGGCGTACCTGGTCGTGCTGCTGTGTCCGTGCATGCTCCTCGTCGCGTTGCTGCGCCGCGGACGCGTGGGCAGCGGTGAGCGGCGCGGCATCCTGGCAGCCCTGGGGATTTACTTCGCCCTCAGCGGCCTGACCACTCCCGGCCTGCTCGGCACACAGCTTGCCGGCACGCTGGAAATGCTGTCAACGACAACTGTGGCGACACTCACGCTCTTGCTGGTAGTGCTGTGGTTGCGTCCGCGCGTGCGGAGCGACCGCATCGGATAGGAGATATGAAACGCGTCGAAGTGCAGCAAGTCATAGAAGCACCCATGCAAGCGGTATGGGACCGCTATACGGATCACGTCTCGTGGACCCAATGGGCCGGCTTGGGGAAGGTACGCCTCGAACGCCCCGGTGTGCCGCCGCCAAATGGGGTGGGGAGTGTGCGGGTGATTTCCAATGCTGGGGTCAAGGTGTTCGAGGAAGTCACCGGCTTCGAGCCGCCGCGCCGCATGACCTATCGCGTGGTGAAAGGCGGTATACCGATCAAGGATCACATGGGCGAAGTCCTCTTCGAGCCCCACGAGCGCGGCACGCTGGTCACGTGGCGCTGCCAGTTTGATTCGCGAGTCCCCGGTCTTGGCGGAGCCTTTCAGTTGCTGATCACGCGGCTCTTTCGCAACGCGCTGCGCGGTTTGTCCCGCACGCAACTGCGGGGGTAACCATGGAGCCCGGATCCGACGATCCCATCTGGTATTTCGGCTACGGCAGCAACATGTCTCCGGCGACCTTCCTCGACCGCCGGCAGATGCGTCCATTGCAGGCCCGCTGGGGGTGGTTGGACGGCTACCGGTTATCCTTCAACATCCCAGTCGGCTCGGGCGAACGTGGCGTCGCCAATGTCGAGGCGGATGAGAAGGGCCGTACGTGCGGTGTGTTGTATCTGCTGCCGCCCGCGGAATGTGATCGACTGGACCGCACCGAAGGGGTGCCCGTCGGTCTGTACCGGCGTGTCCTGGTTGCGGTGGCAGTCGGCGAGCAGCGTGTCACGGCCTTCACTTATCAATCGTTGCTGACGCAAGCGGGGCGCAAACCATCGGCTCGCTACATTGGTTTGCTGCTCGAAGGGGCGCGCCACCATGGTCTGCCTGCCGCGTACATCCACTACTTGGAGAGTTTTGAGCTGGCGTGGGATGAGCGCGAAGGGCAGCGGCGGTAGCACAGTCCGGCACGCCGCAAGCAGTTGCGCTCTTTCGCAACCGGACGTGGTGGCATAGAGTCGGGTGGTATGCGCACAGGCCGAGGACGATCACACCACGTCAGGCGTGGCCGTCCACGTGGTACGACCGAGCCAAAGCGGGGAGACGAGACGCTCGAACGCTTCAGTGAACTGTTCGAGCAAGCCACTGACATCGTCATCCTCAACGACCGCGAGGGGCGCGTGGTCGCAGCCAACCGCGCGGCCCGTAAGTTTGCCGGTTACACGGTAGAAGACATGCAGCGCGGCGTCTCGCTGCGTGACGTGCTGCCGCCAGCCGACTATGAAGCGGCAATGTTGCTGACGCAGCTTGCCCTTGATGGCGAGCCGATTGCCGAGGTCTACGGACGCGAGGCGCTGTTGCGTGATGGCACTCGCCGGGTGCTTGAGCTGCGCAGCAATGTGCTGCGGCGCCCCGGCCAGCCGCCGCTGCTGCAGACGATCGGGCGCGACGTCACCGAGCAGCGGGAGGCAGCGGCGTTTCAGGCCAGCCTATTGCAGGTGTCCCAAGCCCTGTTGACTGCGCAGAGTGTGGACGAGCTCGGGCGCGTGATCTGCCAGGAAGCCGGCCGTGTGCTCGGTGTCGACTCTGCCTACCTATGGCTGCGGCGCGGCGAGGAACTCATCTGCGCCGCGGCCGCGGGACAGATGGCGCGGGAGTTCGTGGGCATCCGGCGCCCGCTCGACGATTCGCTGATCGGCCAGATGCACCGTTCTCCGGATGTCCTCGTCGTGAACGACTTCCTCCACTCCTTGTACAACCAACCGCGCGCCATGGGTCTTGGGGTCCAGGCGATGCTGGCAGTGCCGTTGCGCCGCACCGGTCCGCCCGTTGGCGTCTTGATCTTCACCGACCACAACAACCCGCGCCGCTTCACCGCGACGCTGCGCACCCGCGCCGTGATCTTCGGCGCGCAGACGACGGTGGCGGTCGAGTCCGCACTGGCCCGGGAACGCGAAGAGGAGGAGGGCCGTGTGTCGGCGGCGCTGCTGCGGGTTACGCGCGCCATTCGCGAACTCCTCGAAGCCGGCGATGTGTTGCGCGCGATCGGACGCAGCACCCGCGAGGTGCTGCCGTGCGACTGGACCATCGTTGCGCTGCACGATCCTGCCAGTGGCGTGTTACGGGCTGCTGTCACCGAGGGATTTCCGGCCGCCGTTGCCGATGAACTCCGGCTGATCGAGGTCCGGCCTAACGAGGTTGATGAATTGCAGGGGTTGATCGCACACCAGTCAGCCGAGATGGCCGAGCCGTCCGCGACCAGCGCCCAGGTGTTCCGGCGCTGGGGCATCAGCTCCTTCTTCGCAGCACCGATGATTCGTGCCAACCGTCTGAGCGGGGCGATCGTCGTCGGCTTCCGCGAGCGTCGCGGTCCGTTCAGTGCCCGGGAGCGTCGCATTACCGAGGGCATCGCCGCGCAAGCAGCAGTCGCAGTGGACAATGCCCGTCTGGTCAACGACTTGCGGCAGGCCAACGGGCTGAAGTCGGAATTTCTCGGGACGATGTCGCACGAGCTGCGCACTCCGCTCAACGCGATTCTCGGCTACGCGCAGCTGCTGCGCGATGGCATCATGGGGCCGATTGGCGCAGAGCAAACCCACGCACTGGACCGCGTTGTCATCAACGGCTACGGGCTCCTCGACCTGATCAACACAACGCTCGATGTCAACCGCCTGGAAGCCGGCCGAGTGACTGTGCACCTCTCCGACTTCACTCTGAGCCAGCTACTGGACGAGTTGCGCAACGAGTTCGACCTGCGAGTGCCTGCAGGCGTGACGTTAACGTGGCCCGAAGGCGTCGGCAGCCTGCCGCTGCGCACCGATCGCGGCAAGCTCAAGGCGGTGCTGCGCAACCTGGTCGACAATGCCCTCAAGTTCACGCCCGCGGGCTCGGTGACGGTCCGAGCGCGGTCGGCGCACGAGCACGAACGCGTCTGGCTGTCCGTTCAGGATACGGGCGTCGGCATCCCGCAAGACGCGATCCCGTCGATCTTTGAGATGTTCCATCAGGTGGACGGTGCGCAATCGGCGGCGCGCACCGGCGTCGGGCTCGGGCTATACGTGGTGCGCCGTTACGCTGAGCTGCTGGACGGTTCGGTGACGGTGGAGAGCACCCCCGGGGTGGGCTCCACGTTTACCGTCGACATCCCGCCATGTCTTGGCAGCGCTGAGCGTGGTTAGTGCCAACGCAGCGGCGGGTCAGAATCCCGCGATGCGAATCACGATCTGCTGGGGCGGTCCGACTATCCCATTGATGTCCCGCACGCGCGCGGTGACGATGGTGTCGCCGTCGGGGAATCGCAGCGGGAAGGAAATGAAGCCGCAGAACTCCACCGTCGCCGACGTATCGACGAAGCGGAACTCACCATCGGGGAATTGCACACAGGCCGAATCAGGTGCCCGACCACCAGGGGTGCCCGTGCCATCGTTGAATCGGCATGCCAAATCGTTCAACGCGTCGCTGATCGCTTGCGTCCCGTCGAAGCTCGCCGGATCGATCCCAGGTACCCCGCCAAAGTGTCCTTCAGTGTTGTCGCATACCGTCGCGTTGCCATCACCGATCGGACGCGAAACCTCCACCTGCAAGTCTGGTCGCGCCGTCGGGTTGACGGGATTGTAGTTGTAGGCGTTGAAGCCGACGGGAGCCGCATTGGTTCCGGGTTTCGCATCGATAACGAGGACGAAGCCACTCGGGTTCTGCCGGACATACACTGGCCGACCCTCCGCGTCGACGCTGGTCGGGTCCAGCAGGGTCTCGTCGGCGCGCAACAAGCCAAAGAAGCCGATGTTGGCACCAAGGCCGAGCGTGGGCGTCGGCGTTGGCGAGGCCGTCGGCGTCGCTGTCTGCGTCGCGGTGCGCGGTGGCGTGTTGACCATAGCGAAGTGGTCGGCGTCGCCGCAGCCGGCGACGCCGAATGCTTCGAAAACCAGCAAAATCGCGATCTCGATCCCTTTCATTTGCCCACCTCCCCCGCCTCGAATTGCCTCAGGAGCGCGGCGATTATATGCAGAAAGACGTGCGAGCCGGTAGCAGAAAGCGTATCCTGAGCTGCGTCATGACTCGCTGGCTCTTGAAAGCTTCTCGGGGGAAGCGCGGACCCCGTAGACTATTCTTGTGGCTGAGTTGTTGTCTGCTGACGATCGGGATGTGGAGCGTCACGCACCCCAGCAGTGCGCACAACGGCGAGCAGATCGGCGGTATCAATGGCGGTACCGAGGGCCCTCCACTGTCCGATGCGCCGTGCGTCGATGGCATGGCCGGTAATACCTACCCGTGCAGCAACGTCGACCTCTTGGCGTACATGCCACGGAGCACCATCGGCGGCGGCAAGAACACCAGCGACATCTGGGGCTGGACCGACCCGCAGACCGGCAAAGAGTACGCGCTCGTGGGTCGGTCCACCGGCACCGCGTTCGTCGACATCAGCGACCCCACGCATCCGGTCTATCTCGGTGACCTTCCAACAGAGACGGTGGAATCGAGTTGGCGGGAGATCAAGACGTACGGGAACTATGCGTTCATCGTCAGCGAAGCGGCGTTCCATGGCATGCAAATTTTCGACCTCACGCAACTGCGCGCCGTGACGAATCCGCCGGTGACTTTTGCGGACACAGCCCACTACGACGGCTTCAGCAACTGCCACAACCTCGTGATGAACACCAACACCGGCTACGCGTACGGTGTCGGGACGAACACCTGCTCCGGCGGGCTGCATATCATCGATGTGCGTGACCCCCTCAACCCGACCTACGCAGGCTGCTTCAGTGCCGATGGGTACACGCACGACGCCGAGTGCGTGACCTACGCCGGCCCTGACAACCGCTACACCGGCCACGAGCTCTGCTTTGCCTGCAACGAAGATACGCTCACCATCGTCGATGTCACCAACAAGAGCTTCCCTGTCATGCTCTCGCGCACCGGCTACCCTGGTTATGGATACGTGCACCAAGGCTGGCTGACAGGCGATCAGTCGCACTTCGTCCAGGATGATGAGCTTGACGAGAACAACTACGGGCACAACACCTACACCTACGTGTGGGACGTCTCCAACCTGCGTGCGCCGGTGATGCTCGGGCACTACACGGCGACGACCGCGGCCATCGACCACAACCAGTTCATCCGCCAGTTTCCTAGCGGCGAGTATACGTTCCAGGCGAACTACCGAGCCGGTTTGCGCGTGCTACGACTCGATGACCTGACGCAGCCATTGCTGCATGAGGTGGCGTACTTCGACATCTTTCCCGCCGATGACGCGGCGGGCTTCAACGGCGCATGGGGAAACTACCCGTTCTTTGCCAGCGGCAACGTCATCGTCAGTGGCATCGAGCAAGGCTTGTACGTGTTGCGACCGCATGTCGACGCACCACCGGCACCGACGCCCACCCCAACTGTGCGCGGCGCCTACAACGTAAGCGGCCATGTGCTGTATCACGCCACCGGGCTCCCCGTGTCTGGCGCGGCCGTCTACCTGCACGGTCCGACGCCGGCGATGGTGCAGACCGACACCAGCGGTCAGTTCAACCTCAACGGATTGAGCGGCGTCAACTGGGGTGTCCAGCCGCAGAAGTCCGGTGATGCAGGAGATGCGATCACGGCGGCCGATGCGGTCGTGGCACTGCAGGCCGCGGTGGGTGTGGTCACGCCGGATGCGGATCAACAGATGGCATGTGACGTCTCCGGAGACGGCCGCATCACCGCCACCGACGCCCTGCTCATGCTGTACTACAAGGTGGGGTTAATCTCGGCCTTCCCGGTAACTGTCGCGTGTGCGTCCGACTGGGCCTTCATGCCGGCGCCCGCGGCCGCGGTGAATCAGCAAATCGCTACGCCGCTCGTCGGAGCCAGCAGTTGTCAACTCGGTACCATCGATTGGCAGCCGTTGGCGGCGAGCGCGCCCAATCAAGACTTCTCGGCGGTGTTGTTCGGCGATTGCTCTGGGAACTGGCGTCCGGGAACCGGAAGCTCGGTGCCCGGACGGGCGCCCGGCAGTGAGGGCCCAGGTGCCGGGCACGGCACGGTCCGCGTCGGTAGTGCCGGCCGGACGTCGCGCACCGGAACGTTGCGCGTGCCGCTGTATGCGCAGGCGAGCGGGCCGTTCCATTCGTTCGACGTGCAGCTCAGCTACGACCCAACGCGGCTCCGCCTGCTTGGCGTGCGCCGCGTGCGCCAAGCGCGGAGCGCCCTGGCGGCGGTGAATCAGCGCGTACCCGGGTTCCTCGCCGTCTCGCTGGCGAGCGTCGCGCCGCTGCGCAGCGGCGCGGTCATGGTGTTGGAGTTCCGTGGACGCCCCGCCAAGGCTGGCGCATCGGTCCGCGTTGCCAACGCCGTCGTCGGCGAGAACTAGGGCCTGCGGCCGGCGTCATTTCTATGGCCCGCTCCCCGTCGGGTCGCTGTAGGCTTCCAAGTCCGACAGGCTGCTAGACGGGGCGGCGTCGGACCGGTGGCGGCCGCAGACGGAACGCTGCGGTCGGTTCCTCTTGCGCTGCCCTCCATGCTATGCCCGAACCGCCAAGGAGAGAGACGCATGTCGATACGCCGGTTCATCGTCGGATTGTTGGTCATCATCGTACTCGTGGGCGCCTACGTTGCCGGCGCATGGTTCCGCCTCTATGGCGCCCACGAGGGACCGGGCGAGGTGACCAGGACGCGCATCCCGGCGGACGTTGTCGAGGCACGGGCACGCACTGAGGCCACTGCGGCCAAGGCGCTCACGGTGGGCCAGCCGAAGCAGATCCTCTTTGGCGACCTGCACGTGCACACGACGTTCTCCACCGACGCCTTCCTGTGGAGCCTGCCGATGGTGCAAGGCGAAGGCGTGCATCCCGTCGCCGACGCCTGCGACTACGCGCGCTTCTGCTCGGCGCTTGATTTCTGGTCGATCAATGATCACGCCGAAGCCAGCACGCCACGCCGCTGGCGAGAGACGCGCGAGACCATTCGCCAGTGCAACGCTGTGTCCGGCGATCCCGCGAACCCAGACGTCGCCGTGTTCCTCGGCTGGGAGTGGAGCCAAGTCGGACGCACGCCGGCAGATCACTACGGGCACAAGAACGTCATCTTCCGCGACCTCGAAGACAATCAGGTGCCGTCGCGAGTCATCGGCGCCGCCGGCATCGCCACCGACGGCCTGCGCGGCTCGATCGGCCGCATGTCGCCGCTCATCGGGCTACTCGATTTCCCCAACCGGCAACTGTACTACAACTTCGTGCAGTTCATGCAGGAGGTGCGAGATGTGCCGCTCTGCCCGCCGGGGGTGAGCAGTCGCGACCTGCCGAAGGACTGCTACGAGTCCGCCGCCACGCCGCGCGAGCTGTTCGACAAGCTCGACCAGTGGGGCTTCGACACCATGGTCATCCCGCACGGCAATACCTGGGGCCTGTACTCACCGCCGGGCATCACGTGGGACAAGCAGCTGACGGCGCAAATGGACGATCCGCGCAAGCAGTTCCTCATCGAGATCATGTCCGGACACGGCAACTCCGAGCAGTACCGCGACTGGCATGAGGTGACCTATGATGCGCAAGGCAAAGCGCACTGTCCCGAGCCCAGCAAGGAGTACCTGCCGAGCTGCTGGCGTGCGGGAGAGATCATCGAAGAGCGCTGCCACAAGGCGGGCATCGAGGCGACCGAGTGCGCGGCGCGCGCGGCCGAAGCGCGCGACAACTATGCGAACTCCAGCATCGCCGGACACCTGACCGTTCCCGGCGTGAACTTCGAGGAGTGGTTGGACTCGGGCCAATGCAAGGACTGCTTCATCCCGGCGTTCAACTATCGCCCCGGCGGGTCGACGCAGTACGCGCTGGCGATCTCCAACTTCGATGACCCGGCGCACCCGAAGCGTTTCCACTTCGGCATCATCGCATCGAGTGATAACCACCGCGCCCGTCCGGGCACCGGCTACAAGGAGTTCGCTCGCTTGGGCACGACGGAAACCGCCGGCGCGCGCGACGCCGCGTGGCGCGCGCGTTTGCTCGGACCGCAGGCGGCTCCGGAACCGCGCACCACGGTGCTCAACATCAACGACCTGCCCTCACGCGGCTTCAACGTGCTGGAAGTCGAACGCCAAGGCTCGTTCTTCATGACCGGCGGATTGGTCGCCGTGCACGCCAACGGGCGTAGCCGCGACCAGGTGTGGAACGCCCTCAAGCGCAAGGAAGTCTACGGCACCAGCGGCGACCGCGTCCTGCTGTGGTTCAACTTGCTCAACGCCCCCGGACCAGATGGTACCGTGACGTCCGTGCCGATGGGCGGCGACGTGCGCATGAATGGCACGCCACGCTTCGAGGTGCGCGCCGTCGGCGCGTTCAAGCAGAAACCTGGCTGCCCCGCGTACAGCGTCAATGCCCTTACCCCGCAGCGCTTGCAGAAACTGTGCAAGGGCGAATGCTACAACCCGTCCGACGAGCGCAAGCGCATCACGCGCATCGAAGTCGTCCGCATCCGGCCGCAGACGTCACCAGGCGAGCCCGTGGCGCAGCTCATCGAAGACAAGTGGCGGACGTTCCCGTGCGAGCCGAGCGCGGCCGGCTGTGCCGTGCAATTCGAAGATCCTGACTTCGTGTCGTCCGGGCGCCCGGCGGTTTACTACGTGCGCGCCATCGAAGAACCCAGCCCCGCGGTCAACGCCGGCAACCTGCGCTGCAAGTACGACGAGTCGGGCCGCTGCATCGAGCCGCACCCGTGCTACGGCGACTACCGCACGCCGGCGAGCGACGATTGCCTCGCCACCATCGAAGAGCGCGCCTGGTCGTCACCGATCTACGTCGACGCGGGGTGAACGGCGGCGCGACCATGGACGCTACTTGTTCCACGGCCCGTTGAACGCATACTCCGCTTGCAGCGTGGGGATGTAATCCGCACGCAGGCCGTCACGGTTGAGCGGCACGATGACGTTGGCCGAGATGACGCCGGTTTCCGCGAACAGGCAGCGCAGGCCGAACGAGAAGTTGTAGTAGTCGTTGCGGTTGATCTGGAAGAAGAACGGCGCGCTG
>Ga0209048_10006139_pt1 | contig 11283 bp, 8 predicted proteins | sample FrelakmetCRP12CR_FD_187146 | JGI IMG/M metagenome (GOLD analysis project Ga0209048, IMG submission 187146) | Freshwater lake sediment microbial communities from the University of Notre Dame, USA, for methane emissions studies - CRP12 CR (SPAdes)... | ecosystem: Environmental > Aquatic >... | reverse complement strand
CGAGAGCATCTGCTTTGCCGCAACGGCGGCCAGAATTGGGCCACCATCTTCGGCGGCCAGTAGACTGGCATTTGCTCCTGCCGCTATTGAGGCGGGCATCACCGGGGCAACCAACTTGGTTTCCTCGGTGGCGACGCTGCTGGCGATGTTCCGCACCGACGTTGAGCGAAGGTCGGCCGACCTTACCATCGACGACCTGGCCCTGGTGGAAGAGGTGGCGAATATCTACAAGTCCAAACGTTCGCGCAGCAAAAATGAGGCCACGCCTTACAACACGCGCGTGTTCGTGCCCAGCCAATACTTCATGCCGGACGAGGTCGACAAGACGGAGTTGGACAAGATCTTCGAGTTGACGGCTACTGCTGTATTCAACGATAAGGCAGCTGGCTGTAAGAATAAGCCTCCCGAAAGGTTTTATGCCCGGATGGCGGAGCTGGCGGTCATCCGTGACCTGGCCAACGAGGTTTACGCGCAATCGGCAGCGCTCTTTCAAAAACTCACCGATGCCGAGACCAAGCTCAAGGCCGACCAAAGTGAGCTGGCGCTATTGCGAGCGAAACCGCACGACAAGCTAAGCGAGGATGAGAAGGCGCGACTCAAAACACTTTCCGACGAGGTAACTGGGGACAAAGATGCGCTGACAAAAGCGAAGAAAGCGATCGATATAGGTCAGGACGACAACGCCATCGAGAAAAAGCGGCAGCAGGTAGCCGACCTCAAGGCGGCGCTCGATCGCTACGATTTGCTGGTAAAAGCCCTCGGTACGGCCGACACCGCCGGAGTTACGCCCCTGGCGAAATATGCGTCTGCGGATCGACTGAGCCAATATCTCCGGTTGCCAAACACGTACCTATTGAACCTGAAAGTGTGGAAGTCGAGCGTCAGCAATCAAACCAAGAAGAACCTGTTCCTCGGCACACGCCTCTACTTCAGTGGCGCCTGCACCGCGTCATTCCTCCTGATTGAGTCGGCGACCTCGGACGTGGTCTCTTCCGGCACGTTTACGACCGTGACGAACTACATGCGAGAGAAGACATTTAAGGAGAAGTTTGGAACGGCTGTACTGCAATAGGCAGCTACCCGCCAGCAGTTGGATTTTTGAGACCCCGGTAACCTGCGGGCGTGTTACCCTACAAATTTCTACTGCACTTCTGGGCTGGGCGAAGCGGTCTGCACTGTCGCGTAACTGGAATGCTGAGGCTGCTGGCGGCATGCTGCCAGTTATGGTCAGCTTCGATGCGTGCGCAGTGCGGTCGGGCACAGAGCTGAAAGAGAGTCCAATCCAGTTCCTGCAGATCAGTGAACCATGGGGACCCTGAAGCAGGACTTCCGTTTCGGACTGCGCATGCTCCGGAAGAACCGGGGGTTCACCGCCGTAGCGGTGATTACGTTGGCGCTGGCCATCGGCGCGAACACCGCGATCTTTTCCGTCCTCTATCCCGCCCTGCTGCGCCCTTTGCCCTACCGCGACCCGGGTCAGCTGGTAACTATCGGCGAAAACCGGCGACAGGTTCCGTGCTGCAGTTTTACTGCCTCTTATCCGGATTATCTCGACTGGAAGCGAACCGCCAAAAGCTTCGAATCACTGGCCGGCTATTCGTTGGATCCCCTGACCCTCACCGGAACCGGCGAGCCCAAGACCCTCTTCGGCGTCATGGTCACGGCGAACTTCTTCTCCACCTTGGGAGTGAAGCCACTGCTGGGGCGCGATTTCGATGCCGCTGAGGACCAACCGCAGAGCGGCGGTCCGACGGTGGCAATCCTCAGCTACCAGTTCTGGAAGAGTACGCTCGCCGGGGACCCCCACATTGTGGGACGGGTCCTCCACCTGGACAACAAAGCGGTCACCGTGATTGGCGTGCTGCCGCGCGATTTCGAGTTCGCACCCGCGGCCCCAGCGCCGGTATGGGTTCCGCTTCACATCAACTCCTACACGGCTACGGCGCGCAATGGGCGCTGGCTCAATACGGTCGGCCGCCTCGCGCCCGGAACGTCGATCAGCCAAGCACGGGCGGAGATGGAAGGCATCACCGCACAATTGGCGCAGCAGTATCCCCAGGAAGACGCTTCCATCTACGTCACCGTCGGAACCTTACGGGATGCCATCGTAGGCGACATTCGACCGCTGTTGCTGATCCTATTTGGCGCGGTGGTGCTGGTTCTGCTGATTGCCTGCGCCAACGTCGCCAACCTGCTGCTGACCAGAAGCATAGACCGGCGCAAGGAGTTTGCGGTGCGCTCTGCGCTGGGGGCGAAGCGGATTCATCTGGCACTGCAGCTGCTCATTGAAAGCCTGCTGCTGTCCGCAATAGGCGCGGTGCTCGGCCTGTTGGGTGCGATGGTTGGCGTGCGCTTGCTGGTTGGTGCAATCCCGGAAGCGCAGCTGCAGGCCCGGCCCTACCTTCAGGACGCAGGCATCAATTTGTGGGTACTGGCTTTCCTTTGCGGGGTCACCGTGCTTACCGCCGTGCTGTTTGGTCTAGGCCCTGGGCTCTCCGTTCCACAAACCCCGCTTACCGAGGTGTTGAAGGACGAATCGCGCGGCGGAACCAGCGGTACCCAAGGCCGCCTGCGCAGCATTGCGGTGATCGGCGAGATCGCGCTATCCATGATGTTGCTCGCCGGCGGCGGCCTGTTGATGCTCAGCCTCCGCAGTCTGCTCCGTCAGAACCCCGGTTTCGAACCGCAACACCTGCTGACCTTCGACATCAATCTTCCCGGCGTCTCGTATCCCACGACAAAAGCGTGGCCGTTCGACAATCCATCGGGGTTGCGGCTGGAGCACGAGTTCCTGGCTCGTCTGCGCAATCTTCCCGGGATTGAAGGCGCCTCCGCCGTGAACGGCCTTCCCGCCACCGAGAATCGCAGCACCAACCGCTTCGTTATCGAGGGGCAGCCCGTGGTGCCGGGAGAGGAAGAAGGCTGCGTGACTCGCCGCGTGGACGCCAGCTATTTCGCCGCCATGAAGGTCCCGCTGATCGCGGGCCGCTTCTTTGCATCCTCGGACACGACGGAAAGCGCACCCGTGGCTATCGTGAACCAGGCCTGGGCAAAACGATACGCCGGCGGCCGCGATCCTCTCGGAATGCGCATCCGGCTGACATTTTCTCGCAATGAACCGTTCCGCGAGATTGTCGGGGTGGTCGGCAATGTCGCCGAGGACAACCTTGCCGCGTCCTTCCCCCCGGCCCTCTATTTCCCCATCGACCAGAGCTCCGGCTACACCGGATACCTGAGCTACGTAGTCCGCACCAACCAGGAACCGTCAGCCTTCTTCAACACGGCGAGGACCGTGTTGCGCGATCTCGATCCACAGTTGGCCATCATCCAATCGCAGAGCATGGATGAAATGCTGGACCGCTCCCCCGCCGTGTTTCTGCGGCGCTATCCCTTGTTACTGGGCGGGACCTTTGCCGCGCTGGCACTGGTCCTGGCCATGGTCGGATTGTATGGACTGGTTGCCTACTCCGTTCTGCAGCGCACCCGCGAGATCGGCATCCGCATGGCCTTAGGCGCGCAGCGCGAAGACATCCTGCGGCTCATTCTTCGCCAGGGGATCATCGCGGCGGTGGCGGGCGTGGGGATCGGCCTGGTTTTTTCGCTGGGTCTGACGCGCGTCATGGCAAGCCTGCTTTACGGGGCAAACTCCAGTGCCTGGATCATGTTCGCCGTCGTCGCGCTGTTGCTGACGGCGATCGCCGTGACCGCATCCTACATACCGGCACGCGGCGCGACCAAGGTGGATCCCATGGTCGCACTGCACAACGACTAAACCGGTTTTCGCTAAAAGAATTTTGCTTCGATTCCAGACTCTCGAGAGTTTCGGTCTATAATTCCCGCCAAGGTTAGGAACATGTGCAGCAATTTCGGCATCAACCTTCATCCCGACCGCGCCCTTGCCGCGCTGGAAACCCACTGGTACTCCCGCGTCGTGCGGCTGGTGACCTACCTGCGCGCGAAGTTCCTGTTTAACCGCCTCAAGATGTCTTCCCTGGAACGGCGACAAGAAGTCGTCGGCTCCACAGATCATGTGGTTACAAAGCTGTGAGGTTGTTCCACTAGGCCGTTTGCAAGGCGCGCGCGAGGCAGTCTTCGCAGAAGCCGCTGTCTTTGATGTCAATCCATTCCACCGCGTGGGAAGCGGCCATGGCACAGCGGTAATCGCGGCAGTGGGTGAGTTGCAGGGTGTGTCCCAATTCATGCACCGACTCAATCAGCAGGCGGTTAGCCAGCACATCCATGTCGACGGGTAGTCCGTAGAACTCCTGCCGCAAACGATGATAGGAAACCACCGCACTGCTGCCGCCCATCTGGGCTTCCCCGAAAACAAAGGTCAGAATTGGGATGTAGAGGTCCAACTCTGTAATACCCAACAGCCTCCAGGTGCTGCCGTTGATGTAGCGCTGCATGTCGGCGAGGATCTCAGAGGAGTGATACTGCTGCCGCTCCGCATGCAGCATGAGCGCAGGATCGAGCGCGGGCGATAGTATCTCCGCAGGAACGCGGAACTTTTCATGAAGCGCCTGCCGCAACCATTCCAGCAGCCGAGCGTCCACGTTTCCCACCGGCAGCAGTTGCAATTTCTTCATTGGCCCTCGACAGCGGCCAGCTCTTTCTCTTTCATTTGACAGCCGTATTTCTTCAGCTTGTGGTGGAGGGTCACACGGTCGATCCCGAGCACCTCGGCGGCGTGGGTCTTATTGCCGCCACACTCTTCCACCACGCGCAGGATATGGGCGCGCTCCACGTCGTCCAGGCTGCGAGCGTCGCCGGGCATCGTGGCCCCGTTTCGGGTACGCAAGGTGAAATCCTGCTCGCGCAGTTCCGGTTCCTGGGCAACCACCATGGCACGCTCCACCGCGTTCTCCAACTCACGCACATTTCCCGGCCACGGATATTGCTGTAATGCATTCATCGCGCTCGGAGATACCCGCGTAATCTTCTTATTCATCTCGCCGGAGAACTTGCGCACGAAGTGGTCCACCAGCAGCGGAATGTCTTCACGGCGCTCCCGCAGGGGTGGAATCTCAATGTGGAAAACATTGAGCCGGTAGAACAAGTCGGGCCGAAACTTTCCCTCTTCGATCAGTTGCTCCAGGTTCTTGTTGGTGGCAGCGACGATGCGGAAATCGACCTTAATAATTTGATTGCCGCCAACCCGCGTGATCTCGCGCTCCTGCAGCACCCGCAGCAGATCTGTCTGCGTCTTCAGACTGATATCGCCGATCTCGTCGAGGAACACTGTACCGCCCTCGGCAATCTCGAACTTTCCCTTCTTGCGATACTGCGCCCCGGTGAAGGCGCCCTTCTCATGCCCAAAGAGTTCGCTCTCCAGCAAGGTCTCGGTGAGCGCACCGCAGTGAATCACCACGAGCGGATGAAAGCGACGCGAACTGCCGGCATGGACGGCGCGCGCGACCAACTCTTTTCCCGTGCCGCTCTCACCGGTGACGAACACCGTGGCATCGGTGGGCGCCACGGTTTCGATGGCGTCGAAGACCTTTCGCATTGCCGCGCTCTGCCCCACGATGTCGGAGGGATGCGCAATCTCGGCAACCGTCTCCTTCAGCCGGATGTTCTCCTGCTGGGTGCGGCGGTGCGACATCGCTTTCGCCACCAGGTGGGCGATCTCATCGGGATCGAGCGGCTTGTTCACGTAGTCGTACGCGCCGTTCTTCAAGGCAGCAATCGCCGTCTCGACCGAGGCATAGCCGGTCATCATGATGACCAGCATGTCGGGATAGATTTCGTGCAGCCGTCGCTGCAGCTCGATGCCGTCAATCCCGCGCATCTTGATGTCGACCAGAGCGACATCGAAGGTCTGCTCGGCGACGCGGGTGAGAGCTTCGTTCGCGCTCTCCGCCGCCACCACCTCGTAACCTTCTTCGGTAAACCATTTGGCCAGCGAGTCGCGCACGCTGAGTTCATCGTCAACGATCAGCAATTTGCCTTGCGTCATTTCTCTACCTCACTTCAGCCGGGGTACGGTCCACTTCTACCGCCAGCGCCGGCCTCTGGCTGTCAATCGGAAGCGCAATCTTGAAAGTTGTTCCCCGCCCGACCACGGAACTTACCTTGATGTGCCCGCCATGGCGCTCCACGATGTTCTGGCTGATGGCCAGCCCGAGGCCGGAGCCGCCCGATTCCTTGGTCGTGTAGAACGGTTCGAAAATATGGGCCAGATGTTCGTCGGAGATCCCCATGCCGTCGTCGCGAATCACGAGCTCGATCACCGAACCGCCCACCCGGGTACTGATCCACAGGTTTCCTTCCTGCGGCATGGCATCGATTGCATTGATGACCATGGCCAGCACCACCTGCTCGATTTGTGCGGGGTCGCAATGCGCCATGGGCAGGTCTGACGCCAGGTCAAGGTTCAGCTGGATGCCTGCCAGCTCCATCTTGTGCTCCACCAGTCGCACGCAGCGGTCGATGACCAGGTTGAGGTCGCTCCACTCCAGGTTCATGGGCGACACTCGCGAGAAACTCAGCAGGTTTTTCACCAGCTCGCCGCAGCGCTTGCTTTCGCTGGCAATCAGGTCCAGCGAGCCTTGCATTTCTTCACTTCGCGGAGCGCTGGCGGCATTGTTCCCAATCCAGCGCTTCACCAGCTTCGAGTAGGTAAGAATGCCGGAGAGGGGATTGTTGATTTCATGCGCCACGATGGCTGCCATCTTGCCTATGGTCGCCATCTTCTCGATGTGCAGCATGCTCTGGTGTGTCTGTTTCAGCTCGCGCGTTTTTTCTTCGACACGTTGCTCCAGCGTATGCGCCCAACTTGTGATCTCTGCCTGCGCCACTTGCAGGCGGCTGCTCATCTCGTTGAAAGACCGGGCCAGTTCTCCTACCTCATCTTGTGAGCGGACAGGAAGCTGGTAGCCGAGTTCTCCCTTGGCGACGCGTTCCGTGCCAGTTTTCAGTTCGCTTAACGGATTGTGCACTTCAATCCAGACGAACAGGCCACTGAGAAATACAACTGCCAGCAGCGCGATAGCGGTGCCAGCCAGCATCTCGCGCCGCTCTTTGGCCAGACCCTCGTCTACCTTCGCCAGCGAGAGATTGGTGTCCAGTACGCCCAGAATTTGGGTGCTGGCCGGGTGAGCATGGCAGGCGGCGTTGGAGCATGCCGCCTGATTTTCAATCGGGGTGATCACCCCCAGAATTCTGGTGTTCTCCGCACGATACACGCGAAACCGGTCAGAGCGGTTCAGTCGCGCCAACGGCTGCGATTGTTCGTGGCATCCATAACAGGCCTCGGCGCCCTTGTCCACCATCGATCCCACTTCAGAGGGCACCGTCGAATAGCTGATCAGGCCCTGGGGATTGACGATGCGCACTCGCGCGACTCCGGGCTGATCGGCCATGTTGACCATCATCTCGTAGAGCCCGGCGCGATCATTGTTCAGCATGTAGTGCGAAGCGTTGCGGCGCAACACTTCACTCTGCTGCTCGGCACTGACTAGCGCCGCCGCCTCCAGGTGCCGGCGATGGAGCTGGGTGCTGAAATATCCCAGCAGGGCGAAGATGATGATCATCACCAGGAAGATGGAGACCATCAATTTCGCGCTGACGCTGTGTCCAAGTCGCTGCCACAAGCGCGGGCGGAAGACAAATGCTTCCCGGAGAGCGTCCGCTTGGCCTTTCGAGTTGTCAGTCTCCTGCATGTGCGGGCACCGCTACTTCACTGAACCGCGTTGAGGGTTCGCGGAGTGCCGGAACGTGGGCTTTCTCTTCGGGGAAGATGGGGAGATATTTCGCCGCCAATCCGAAGATGGCAAAGCCGAGGGCGATGAACATAGCCGTAATCACTACCTCAGTCCACTTGGGCGTGTAGCGCGACCCCACGGCGTTCTCGACGCCGGTAATGGTCACGTTCAGACGATTGGTCACGAAACCAAGCAAGGTCAGGACCGCCGCCAGGTAAAGCCCTTGCGCGTTTTCCCTGACCTTCGGAATCAGTAGAAGACCGAGCGGGGCCAGGACGGACAGGAAAATCTCCAGCAGGAAGAACCGCTGTTCGTATCCCGGAGTAAACACCAGCCCCAGAACGCCACGGTGATAAAAGTCTTCAAACTTCAGGATGCCGTACAGCGCGAGCACGACCACCAGCACGCGTCCCAGGTCGCGCAGGATGGGCAGCTCGAGTTCGCGGCCGAAATACTTCGAACTCATCGACGACTCGAAGATGGTCATCGCCAATCCCACCGCAATCGCCGACAGGAAGAAGAACACCGGCAGCAGTGGGCTATACCAGAAGGGATGCAGCTTGTTGGGCATGATCAGGTACAGCGTACCCAGCGAAGATTGGTGCAGGGTGGAAAGCAGCACGCCCAGGATTACGAACACCACCATGAGACTACGGACCACCTTCAGCGCGCGCTTAAGCTTGAAATGCTCCAGCACAATCGGAGAGAACTCCAGCGCGAGCACGGTGGTGTAGAACATCACGCAATATGCCACCTCGAACATTACCGAGTGCGGATTGCGCATGATCAACGGATGCCAGATGTTCCACGGCAATCCAAGGTCATACATCAGCGCGGCGCAAACCAGCAGATAGCCAAGAAATGCCGTTAGAATGGTCGGCCGAATAATGGAGTGGAAACGCTTGATGTTGAAAATTTCAACGGCCGCCGTGAGGGTGAAACCACCGGCCGCCAGCATGACGCCGCACATCACGTCGAAGCCGATCCACAGGCCCCAGGGAAATTGATCGCTGAGATTGGTGGAGGCGCCGAGTCCGCGGTAAAAACGCAGGACGGTGCAGTAAATGCCAGCCACCATGATGACGATGAATACCGCTTTCCAGAAGGTGAACCGGATCCGGGGCACCGTCATCGCGCACCGCCTTTCTGATCCTTCTCGCTGGCCTCAGCCTCGGCGACGTCCTGCCGGCGGTGGGTGATCCAGTAGATCCCGCCGAGCATCGTGCCGAACAGGGGTACGAAGTCGGGAATGCGCGACAAAACCTGGTAGGTGTACATGGGCAGCGCGCGCTCGGTCAGGTCGTTGCGATATCCGAACGTGTTGAAAGGAATGGAGGAAAGCAGCATAACGGACGTTCCGCCAACCTCCGCCTCTCCGAAGATGTGAGGAAGGTAGTTGCCGGGATTGTCATGGATGCGCTTCTTGGCTTCCTCGAGCAGAGCCTCGCGGTCGCCGAACTTGGTGGCGCCGGTGGGACAAATCTCGGCGCAAGCCGTTTGTTTTCCTTCAGCTACCCGCTTGCTGCACATGATGCACTTGCGCACACCAGGTACCGCCTTGTCCCACTCGTACTTGGGAACGCCGAAGGGACAGGCCGCCATGCAATAGCGGCAACCCATACAGCGGCTCTTGTCGTAGGTGACCGGTCCGAGGGAGGTTTTCTTCAGGGCCCCAACCGGGCAGACGGAGGCGCAAGCCGGGTCATCGCAGTTCATGCACATACGGCGCATGAACTTGTCGTCCTTGGTCAGGACTGTGGTGTATTTGTGCGCTGATGTGACTTCCTGGGCCGCAACCCTGTCATCGTAGGGCAACCCGTTTTCGGTGGCACAGGCCTGTTCGCACTGCTTGCAGCCGATGCACATCGTCGCATCGTAGAGAATCCCCTTGCTCATGAATCTTCTCCTCGTCGCCCGGGCGGCCCAGTCGGACCTCGGCAGGAGAAGCGGCGCGGTTGAACAGCGCCGTCGGGCGACTACGGAACTCGTGGAAGGTGTCCCCGCTGCTCTGAGCTTCCGCGCTGGGCTGGCGGGGACGATCTAAGAGCCGCTACTTCAGGCTCTTTACGTAGACGGCCAGTTTGGCAGCGTCGGCCGCGCTAACGCCTTTTCCGGCGAAAGCGTGGGAAGCCTTCTTTTGCGGGCCACCGTTTTCGATAAAGTCCACAAGTTCGGCGTCGGACATCTTCTGTACAGCTGGAGACGAGAACTCTTGTGCTCCCATCTTCTTGCCAGCGGCGGTGCCTTTGCCATCTGCCCCGTGGCAGCCAGCGCATTTTGCCTTGTAAAGGTCTTCCTGCGCCCACGACAGGTTGGGAAGAATCAAGAAAAGGGCTACCGCAAGAACCAGAACGGCCAGGATAACTTTCTTCATCACTGCTCCACTTTAGAAGTATGAATTCGAGCCTTGCGCTGTTCAACTGCTTGCTTCGCAAGGCCTGTCCTCGTGAAACTTCCATGAGTACAACCTTAGTGTCGGACACATGCGGGGGAGGCGCTGTGACGCGTGTCACCTGGCGCAGTGATGGATTTCGCTACAAACCGGACGAGCGTTCGAAAGAAACTGTAGCGCTTTGCCACATATGGAAGGCGGCTAGTGGCGAATATCACCAGCGCAAATCGCAACGGTGCTTAGATTCCACCTGTAACGATGACGCATTTCGCCACAGTAGCCTATGCTGCCTGATGACGTTGACGAGCTCAGGCGAGGTTGGAGGTTCGAAGTCCGGTTAGCAGAAGCCTAGTCGCCACTGGCAGGGGATGCCAAAGCAGGTGTCTGGGACGGTTTGCGTGCTGACCGATCAGGGCTGATCAGGTTGAGTATCCCGCAGATAACCCAGTATCCCGCGGCAATGCCAAGCACGAATGCCATGACGGTGGTCAGAAGCAGCAGCATGGAAAGCAGGAAAGTCGTCATTCTGTTCTTTCTCTAAGAGCTTGGGCTTGACCCGTTTACATTGTCAGGTTCTCGAAGTCCTTCATCGGCCATTGAGCTTCGGGCTTGAATCGCAAACCCTTCTGGCTCATCTGTTCTGGATGAAACTTTACCGCAACTTGAGGTCTGGCGATGTTGCCAACTCTGATGCCGCTCAATAAAATACCTCAGTAGAGTTGCGTTTTCCCTCTCGTGAACTTTCCAGCAAGCCGCACTTGAGCTGTGGTTCCGGGGCGATCCCGAAGGGGACTGCCGATTCTGGCTTCCGAATCAAGCGGATGCCGGTTGGCCGTATGAACGGCAATAGCACTTAAAGCCATGGGAATCACCAGCATTACGGTCCGCGGGGCGCGCCAGCATAACCTGAAGAACATCCAGGTCGAGATTCCGCGCAACACGTTGACGGTCATCACCGGCCTCAGCGGATCGGGCAAATCCTCGCTGGCGTTCGATACGATTTATGCCGAGGGGCAGCGGCGCTACGTCGAAACGCTCTCCGCTTATGCGCGCCAGTTCCTTGACCAAATGGAGCGGCCGGACGTGGACAGCATTGACGGTCTAAGCCCATCGATCGCCATCGAGCAGAAGACGACCAGCCGCAGCCCGCGCTCCACCGTCGGCACCATCACCGAGATCTACGAC
>Ga0209048_10006138_pt1 | contig 11284 bp, 12 predicted proteins | sample FrelakmetCRP12CR_FD_187146 | JGI IMG/M metagenome (GOLD analysis project Ga0209048, IMG submission 187146) | Freshwater lake sediment microbial communities from the University of Notre Dame, USA, for methane emissions studies - CRP12 CR (SPAdes)... | ecosystem: Environmental > Aquatic >... | reverse complement strand
CGAAGAGGGCAAACTCTATCTTTTTGTTGCTATTGATCGCACGTCCAAGATCGCATTCGCTAAGCTCGAACACGAAGCCAATCGACTAACAGCGACAGCGTAGCGGGCCCGGCGCGCGCTCGATCGATCTTGCAAGAGGATGCGGCGCATGCGGGGATTTCCTTCGCTTCGTAACTGCGTTCAGATCGACGAGAACGCGCCCATTCTCGACTTTCACGGGATAGGCCGGAACGCAATCCTGCTCGAAGCCGGACTCGCCGACTCCCGTGCAACGATGGAATTTCCAATTGTGCCAGGGACAGACGATATATTCGCCGTCCAACCGGCCTTGGCCCAGCGGGCCGCCGACATGGTTGCAGGCGTTGGAAATTACCCCGACTTTCGTATCCCTGAGCGAAACGGCGAACTCCATGTGGGCCCCACTTTGACGCGGCGGAGCGGCGTCTGGGAAAGCTCCTCGAGAGAGTAGATGTCCAACCATTTCTCGTCTTCAGCCATCGCGTCTTGAAACTCCCCTTCGGATCGGCCTGCGTAGACCGACGGTTGGTCGCAATGAAAATATCTAAGATCGCGTTCTTTAGAAATCCGCTTATCCAACCGGAAGGCCAAACGCTCCGCTGCAACATAGCTCAGCGAAGATCCGGCTCATGATGCAGCGCAACCGTTCCGTCGTCGCCTCTGGCGGTTGGCTCTGGCCGCCCTATGTCACAGCTTGCGGTGAGCATCATTTGCGCAAGGGGGACTCTGCATGGCGAACAATGAATCAAAAAAAGACGATCCAGCCTCCGGAAAAGAACCGGACAAATATACCGGCGTTGTGGATTTCGACTTCGAGCTGACCCCCAGCGTTTTCATATGCGGCGGCGCCGGCGGGGTGCTCGGGTTGGTCCTTGCGATGTGGGCTACTTCCGAGGTCCCTATCATTGTCGCGACAGTCGTCGTTTTCGCGGTTCTGTCGGGCATTTTTGGCCTTTTCGTTCCATGGTACGGGAGCAAGGGCCGCTGATCGCGACGCAAAATGTCATGCTAATCCGCGAAGCGGCGCTCACGCGTTGTCACGCTTCTTCGACATGCGGCTTTGAGCGCGCCCAGCCTCATGTTGGCCGCGATTCATTAGCGCGAATGGAACGCCCGAAAGTAAAATGTCGACCGCTTCCAGACTCTGGTGGCGACCGTTGATCGACACGCGCGGCAGCGCGAACAATTCGTTTTGATGACCCGGAAAAAGCATGCCGGGACGCGTAGTTACGGCGCTTCCAAATCCAAGCTCGGCGGCGAGATCAAATTCGCGTTTTCCCGCGGAAGTCGGGTCGCCGACGGGATAGCAGAAGTGCCTTGCGTCGACGCCCAACTCGCGCTCGACTACGGCGCGCCCCGCGCACATTTCGTCACGAGCGTCCTGTCGTTCAAGTTTCGCGAGACACGGATGAGTGGCGGTATGCGTGCCAATCGTCGCAAGTTCATGTCGCGCAAGCTCGCGCAAACCGCCCCAATCGAGACAAAGGCTTTTCGTCAGAGCGAGCGGTTCGACCGAAGCCTGCTCGCAAAGCTCTTTCGTCACGCGCAGCAACTCTGCCTCGAGCCCCTCGCGCAATTTCCAATAAACCACGGCGAATGCCTCGGATTTTTCCGCAGTGTTGCGGCAAACCATCGTGAATTTCTCGCCACCGGCCACGAACTCGATCCGATCCAGCTTGCGGGTCGCCTCCTCGAGCTCCACCCACCACAATCGCGCGGACCCTTCCGCAAAACCCGAAGTCGCATAAGCGACAAAAGGCGCCCGGTTTCGCTCGAGCGTCGGAAGCGCGAATTCGGCGAAGTCGCGATAGCCGTCGTCGAATGTGAGGGCGACGAATGGCGCGGCGGATTTTTCGGAAAACTTCAGTCTCTCAAGCGCCGCGTCAAGCGAAATAATGTCGTAACCGCGCCAGCGCAAATGCTTTAGCAGAGCGGAAAGAAATTCGGGCGTTATCTCCAGCCCGCGATTCGGCTGGAAGGGCGCGTCGCATTGCCGCACAGGTTCCGATCGTCGCCACAAATGTCGGTGGGCTGCCGGAGATTTTTGGAGAGAACGCTTTCCGCCTCGCGCCCAGCGACAACGCCATGGCGCTCGCTACGGCGATGATCTCCCTTTATCAGACGCCCGAGGAAGAGAGATCCCGCGTAGCGCGCGCAATGGCGAAGCATGTCGGCGTGCACTTCAGCTTGAAAGCGATGGCTGACGAAGTTTTGCAGGGTTACCGCGACGCCGCGGCAGTCGCAGCTCGGCGCACGGATCGCGAAACGACGTTTTTGCGGGGCATATTGTGACGGTGCTTTCATGAGCATGCATGTTTTCGAACGGTCAAAGAAAGTTGGGCCGGACTCAGACAAAGCCACGGGTTCGGAACCGCGCGTTCTCGCCGAAGTCAGCGCTAAGCTGACTCCCGCGAAAGCCTATTCGACGATCGTGCTCGAAGGAATTGTTCGCGTCGTCGAGTTCGCTCTGATCGCATCGGTCGGCTTTGCGATGTACCAGATTTATGTTGGGCCGACTGCGGGCGTCAGCTTCGAATATATGGTCGCCGTGCCAGCGCTGTCTTTTGTTGCTGTGTGCGTCTTTCAAGTTTTTGGCGTTTACAGCACGGCCGTTTTTCGGGCGCCAGCCAAGGCAGGATTAAAACTCGCAGGCGCGTGGGGCCTCGTTTTTGTGTTCGCCCTCGCAATCGCCTTCTTTCTAAAGCTCGAACATGCTTTCTCGCGCGTCTGGTTAGTCGGATGGTTCTTTGGCGGCTTCGCCTTGCTCACCGGCGAACGTTTCATCCTCGCGTGGATCGTGCGTGCGATGACCTTGCAAGGCAAGTTCGAGCGTCGCACCGTACTCGTCGGAGGCGGCCCGTCGGCCGAGCCTGTTTTGGCGGAACTCGCATCTCATCCGGAAAGCGATCTGCGCATTCTGGGTCTATTCGATGACCGTTCGAGCGACCGTTCGCCCGATGTTGTTGGAGGATACCCGAAACTCGGCAATGTCGACGATCTCGTGGAGTTCGCAAGACACACGCGCCTCGATCTCGTGATTTTCACATTGCCGATTTCAGCCGAGGAACGGCTTCTGGAAATGCTGCGCAAGCTCTGGGTGTTGCCGATCGATATCCGCCTCGCCGCACATACGAACAAGCTGCGCTTCCGACCGCGTTATTACTCTTATATCGGGCGAATGCCCGTTATCGACGTTTTCGACAAGCCGATCGCCGATTGGGACGTCATACTTAAAACCGCCTTTGATAAAATCATTGGAACTCTTCTGCTCATTCTCGCAGTTCCAATCATGCTCGCCGTAGCGATTGCAATCAAGCTCGACTCTCCCGGACCAATCTTGTTCAAGCAGATGCGTCATGGGTTCAACAATGAAAACGTCGAGGTTTATAAGTTTCGCTCCTTGTATGCCGATAAAGCAGACGCCGCCGCGCAGAAACAGGTGACCAAAGACGACCGGCGGGTCACCCGCGTCGGACGTTTCATTCGACGCACTTCGCTCGACGAATTGCCGCAATTGTTCAACGTCGTTTTCAAGGGCAATCTTTCTCTTGTCGGACCTCGTCCTCACGCCGTCCAGGCGAAGGCGGCAGAACAGCACTATAACGACGTCGTTGACGGATATTTTGCGCGTCATCGCGTAAAGCCCGGCATTACGGGTTGGGCGCAGATCAACGGCTGGCGAGGGGAGACGGACACTCCTGAAAAGATACAAAAGCGCGTCGAGCATGACCTCTACTACATAGAGAACTGGTCTATCTTCCTTGCCGCGTATATTTTGCTGATGACGCCTTTCGCGCTCCTGGACGGGAAGAACGCCTATTGACGTCCGCCCCGGAGACGCTGCGTTGAAGACACTCTCTAATCTCATCTTTCTTGTAGCCGCGCTTCAGGGGGCGGGCGGCGTTGTGCTCGCGGCGGCGGCCGCGCATCTTTCAACCAGCGGAAGCGTCGCCGTGGCGAGCCAGATGCTGATGATCCACGCAGGCGCAGGGATCGGGCTTGCGTCCCTCAGTCGCCAAGGCGTTCCTCGAGTCGCCTGGTTCGCAGTCGCAGTCTTCGTCCTGCAACTCAGCGTCACGTTGTTTTCACTCGATCTCGTGAGCCGCAGTTTTCTCGAAACACGACTGTTCCCCTACGCAGCTCCGATCGGAGGCTCCCTGACAATCTTTTCCTGGTTGGCGCTTGGCGGCTGGTCCTTCGCTGGGCTCATCTCGGGCGCGGCAGAGCACCGTTAATCAGGCTGGAGGCGGCGCTCGCACAAAACGCGAACTTTGTTTATCTTCACACGTTGTCGTCGCATACTCTTTGCGCTAGGGGCTAAACAGCCTAGACATCGGATTAATTGCGCAGCACGATGTGATATGTCGCTCTCTAACGATCCTACTCCTGAGCCCACTAGCTCGGGCGAGACCAGTCCGGCAAACGATACTTTAGCCGGCAGACGCATCCTCGTCGTCGAAGACGATCCGTTTATTGCGCTTGCTCTGGAAGACACGCTTCGCGAGCATGGCCTTGTTGTCGTCGCTGTAGCGAGGCGGCTCAAACAGGCGCTTGAAATCATTGGTAGAGAACCAATTGAACTTGCCTTGCTCGATGTCAATATAGGCGTGGACAAGATCGATCCAGTCGCCGATATTCTTTCGTCTCGCAACTGTCCATTCGTGTTCACGACAGGCTACGGTCGAGCGGGACTTCCCGAGAGTCACGCAGACCGAATGATTATCGAAAAGCCTTTTTACATCGAAGAAATTCTCAACGCATTGCGCAGCGAGCTCGCAGACAAAGCTCGCCAAGGCTTACCCCCGACGGTTTGATCGGCAGTTAATCTGCTCGGAAAATGAACCTTCGCCTGTCGATATTCGTTCAGGCTTGGAGGGTGTATCGATTTCAGCGTCGATTGACGCGTGCGCGTGTTGCTCGTCCGGAGCAATGACGGCGGCTGTTCCAGCCAGAAAGTTTCAAACGACGACGAACAAATTCGCGCTATTTTGACAGACCGCACTTTGCGGAAGGGCGATAGCGTCATGACGTCGCAAGGCGTCAGAATATTTCGCGGGGCTCAGAAGCTCCAAAGGAACGCTATAGAAAGCAGCGCTTCTTCCCTTCGGGCCGTGCGCTGAAGGGAGGCCTGCGTCTGCGTCTCGACACGGCCTCAAATACTTGCCATTCACTTATAGAGAAAGGCGAAATGGCCTATAGAGCGCTCCCCGAGAAGCGGAGCGCAAGGGAGACGACATGCTGCAAGCGGCGGAGTCCGTGACCTCGGCGAAAAGCGATCCGCCGTGCCGCAGGGGCAAATTATGGACCTGGTTTACGCTGTTTGTCGCCGCTCTCGCATTGGCGGCGGCGATAGCGCCGTGGACCTTTTCGTCCAAGGCGCTTTATGAAGAGGTGTCCGGCCAGATTAATCGATCCATGGGCCTGTTCGTAGCGACCGAGGGACGCGCGACGCTCACCCTCTTGCCGAGGCCTCACATCACGCTCAATCAGGTTTTCTTTGCGGAGCCGGCGAAAGCTGTGACAATCCACGCCGAGCGGGTGCGCGGCAATCTGAGCCTCTTTCGCCTTCTTGCTGGCCGGCTGGAGCTTTCGGAGATCGCTCTGACGAGCCCCCGCATAACGGTGGACCTCGATCGCAAGCCCGTCAGCCCTGCGGGCGCGGCGGCCCGAGCCGCAGCCGCCCAACCATCTTCGCCCGAAGCCGCGAAAGCCGATCAGGAGACGCTGGGAATTCTTTACGTTTCGGCCGGACAGGCGAAAGTCCGCCAGGGCGGCAAGGAACAGGAATTTAGCAATATAGACGGCGCGCTGAATTGGCCGAAGGTAGGCTCTCCGGCGACCTTCGCCGGCGGCTTTTCCTGGAAGGGGGAGCGATGGCAGGCGCTGCTTTGGGTAGCTCGGCCCGGAGAGCTTTTGCGCGGCGAGGCCACCCCGACCACCGCGAGACTGGATTCAGGAAATTTCCATTTCGAGGCGGAAGGGCTGGGGCAAACTGGAACGAAACCACGCTTTACGGGCCGTATTTCCGGCTCCACGCCGACGCTCAGACAGGCGCTGGGTCTTTTCGACGCGCAGACTCCCCTCCCCGGCCCTATCGAGCATATCCAGCTCGCCGCCCAGGCGAGCGTCTCGCCTCGCGAGCTACAGCTCACGAACCTGCGCCTCTTCGCCAGCGACAATGAATTCCAGGGGTCGCTCGTTCTGCGCCAAGAAGAAGACCGCACGATCGTCCAGGGGGCCCTTTCGTCGAATTTTCTTTCCGTCCGGCCCATGACCGCCGACCTGCCCCCCATGACCAGTTCGGACGGCCAATGGAGCCGCGATTCCTTCGAGCTGCCGAATTTGGAGGGCGCCGACGTGGATCTCCATGTCTTCGCGGCGCACGCCCGATTGGCGCGCATCAGCCTCGACGACGCAGACCTAAGTCTCAAGCTGCGCGGCGGCCGTCTGGACATCGCCCTGAACGAAGGCAAAGCCTATAAAGGCGCGATAAAGGCGCATGCGATATTTGCCGCTCGTCCCGGCGAGGGGCTGGAGTGTCACTTCACTGCTCAGATGGCCGGCGTCGACGCGGGGATGCTCGGATGGGACGCCGCCGAAAGATCGCATACGTCCGGGAACCTCGACTCTTCGGCCTCACTTGGCGGGGTAGGCGACAGCGTCGCACAGATCATGCGCAATCTCGACGGACGCGCGACCATCTCGCTGACGCAGGGAGCAATCGACGGCATAAACCTCGAACGCGCGCTCCGCCGCCTCGACAAGACGCCGCTCTCGAGCGCGATCGACATACGCTCGGGCCGCACAAGTTTCGACCGCGCCGGAGCGACCATTCAGGTCGAGAAAGGCGTCGCGACGATAGAAGACGGTTTTGCGACAGGGCCCGGCTTCTCGCTGGCCTTTAACGGTTCGACGCGAATAGCGGACCGAAGCCTTGCAATCAAAGCCGTCGCCATAGAGGCGGACACCGCAGGGAAGCCGCGCGAGAAGGGCCTGCAAATAGGTTTCGATATCTCGGGCTCGTGGGACGATCTGAACTTCTCGCCGGACGCTCAATCTTTCATCAAGCGCTCCGGCGCAGCGGCCCCGCTCTTCCCGAACAAGGAACTGCCTGCCGACAGCGAGCCCACTTCCCGGATAAAATAGAAGCGCGTCTCTTGAGACGCGCTTGCCGGTATTTGAAGTACTTTGACTTTATTTATTCGGCGACGAACCGTCGTCGGATTTCATCTCGTGGTGATGATGGCCTTCGTGGCTCGGAGGCGGCGCGCCCGAATTGTCCTTGCCATGGGCCTTCTCCCACCGCTCCATCGCTTCGGCATCGTGAGCGTGCTTTGCGTCCGGCGCGTCGATCGCCGCGTCGACGGTCACTTCACCCGCCTTCTCGAAGACGAGCACCATTTCGAAGCCCCAGCCGACCTCCAGATGCTTCTTGATGTCGGACAGCACCACATGGGCCCCCGAAGGAGACAGCGTGGTCTTCGTTTTCGGCGGAAGCGCTATGCCTCCGGGAGCCGGCGTCTGGCCTGCGGCGTCGGAGAAGAACTCGACCTTGCCGACATTGGGAGACTTCACGGCTATGAGCTTATCGGCCGCGGCTCCATTGTTGTGGAGAAAGGCGTAAAAGTAAGCGGTCGTCTCGCCGTCTTTCGGGGCTCTGATCCAGGGATGCTCTATTTTGAGCGCGCCAACGTCATATTCATGGGCCTGCGCCGCGCGCCGCGCGCCAAAGAGACCAAGCGCGGCTCCTCCCAGAATAGAGCCGCCGAACGCCAGTAGATCACGCCGCCTGATCATTTCGAAATCTCCCTTCATACGCCGGCCGTCGCGCCGGCTTAGTTGCATATTGTCGCATTCCAGGGCGCCGCGCCACCGCACTTGCGGCAATCGCGACGCCTGCGACATTTTGGCGCGAGTCGCGATATTTGCGGACTCAATGAGAGTGCAGATTGATCGTCACGATCGGCTCTTTCGCCGTAAGCATGATCTGCGCTCGCAGCGCCGCCACACTCCCGTCATCGGGCGAGAAATGCTTGAAGCGCGCACGCACGAATCCGGAACGATCGATAAGAAAATGTCCTTCCGGAATTTCCATTGAAAACGGCTCGTCGAGATAACGATTGAGAATCGAATAGGTCGTCTCGACCGCCTTGGGATGCGACGCCTCAAGTCCTTTCGTATCCGCTGGACAATCGCCCTTGTAAATCGTGACGTGGCGCGCGCCGTTCGCACGCGCCGTTTCCGCGGCCAGCTTGAGGCTTTCGTCGAGACCTTCGGTTTTCTCTTTTCTGTCGCGGCAGTCGGCAAATGATATGAGCGTCGGCGTTCCGCGCAGTTTGAAAAGGCTGGTGAGTTCGTCCTTCGGGTCGATCAGCGCGAAATCCGGCGCGACAAGCCATTGGATGACGCCCTTTGGGCCAAGAAACCGAGACTGGTTCGTGTTGGAGACGACCAGCAGGAAGTTGATCACATCCCATCTGTCATCCCCCTCCAACTGCTCGGCGAAAGCCGGCATGACGCCGCTCTGGCCTCCGAATGTGAGCCAGTGAAAGATGTCGCCGATCGTATGCGTGCCGACGTGCGGAGCAGTCAGATCGGCGGGCGGAACTTTCAGATCCTTTGCGAGCGGACCATTTCCATCGCCCATCGGACCGTGACAGCCGATGCAATTGCCCTGGAAAAAATCATAGCCGCGCGCAATCGATTCAGCTGTGTAATCCTGCGTCGGATCGGCGTAAGTGTCCGGGTAGGCCTGCACGGACAAGGAAACGATCAGACACACAAATCCCGTGACCGCAGCGATCGGCGTTCCAATGCGACGCCAATGCTGGAATTTCGGAATCCACCAGATGGCGCCGGCAACAACGGCCAAGGTCAGCGCAGCGACGCCCCACCACCAGACGTCGCTCCACATGGGCACTTTGTAGCCCCATGTCGCCGCCCATGAAATTCGGAACGGCAATGGCCAGTAGAGATCCGTCTCATGCGCCGCCGGCGTTATGACGGCGATCCATCCGGCGATGAACAGCAACGCCACGCCGAAAACCGCCTCTGCGCCGCCGAGACGGCCGTACCAATTCTCGTCGAAGGTTCCGGCAGGAACGCGCGTAATGTAGCGTGCGAGAGCCAAGGCGATGAGCAAGACCGCGGAGAGAAAAAAGAGTTTCAGCGTCAGCAAACGGCCATAGGGCGTTGCGAGAAGATTTGGAAAGCTCGCGACATTTTCCCACGCAAGCGCGATGCCGCTGGCTACGACGATCGCCATGGCGATCTTGGCGACAAAGGACCAACGCTCCGCGAGCAGCCTGGCTTGTTCCGGCGGCTTGCCGCGCGCCGTAAGCATCCACCAGACCAATCCGAGCAGCCCGCCAAACCAGGTGAGGCCGGCGCCTGTGTGAAGGAGAAAGCTGATTTGCGCCCAAACCGGCAGGCTGTCGTCGATTGCGTGACCTGTTACAGAAACGCTGGCGATCACGACCACGCCTGACCAGAGCGTTACGCGATCGAGCGAATCCGAATGGATGAAAATCCGTGAGATCGCCAGCCCAGCGAACAGGAGCGCCAAAATTTGAGTGGCGAGCCATGCTTTGCCTACGACGGTGCCGACTGTGAACTCGACGAGCGTGGGAAGATCGATCAATCGCTGCGCGGGAATGATGTTGCGCGCGATTGCGAAGAGCAAAAAGAATCCGATTATTGCGCGAAGCGCGGCAAGCAAGGCGATCGCCGGCTTGAAGCGCTCGCCGTCTTCCTTGATCAGACGCGGCAGCAGAAGCAGGCCAACCGCGACGGCGGCCGGCGCGCTCTCGAGAAAGCGAAGCAGAACCAAGCCCATGCTTTCGACTTACGCTCCTCGCGATGGGTCAGACGCTCCAAGACGAGCGCAATCCGACATGCTCATTTCGCATCGATGGTGAATTCGTAATTTCCTTGAACGATGTGCCCGTCCTGCGAAAGAACGCGATATTTCACGACGTAGCGGCCGGGCGACAAAGCCGGAGGGTCGACGGAAAGTTCACGAGGAGCGTCTGGCTTTCCGACCGCTCCTTCGGCGACGACTTTCCCATCCGCGTTTTCGATCGTGATATTGGAATAGGCCGGCTCGACGCCCCCGCCGAACCTGAGCTTCACGGTCTTGGGCGGATCGGCGACATGCTCCTTGGACGACGGAGCGGCCTCGACGAGAAATGAATGCGCAACTGCGGGCGCCGCTACAAACGCTGCGCCGGCAAATGCGGCTATCGACGCCACGATCATCTTTCGCGTCGCGCGTTGAAATATTGTCATCCGACTACCCTCCGCTCTTTTGAAATGGTTGGCTTCGAACGCGCCTTCGAGTCCGCTATGCGTCGACGGTCGGCGCCGATTTGGGCCGCGGGTGGCTGTGGCGCCAGTAAGCGAGCACGATCAGAACAATCAGCACCGCGCCCAAAATTTGCGGTAGCCAAATCCACAATGTCTCTCCCACTGAGAATTTGAAATGCGACGCAACCTTCTCGCCATTGTCCTGCGTCAGGGTCACGATGCCGATGTAATGACCGTTTTTGCTGAAGTCATGCTCGATATTGAAAGTTCCGGTTCGGTAGAGGCGCGCGGGAAGATGCACTTCTGTCAATGCGCCAAGGTCCGTTTCCGGAGTGATGGGAACAAGCGGATCGCGAATGATGCGCACTTCGAGCGGCATGTCACGAAACTTCGGATTTTCGATATCGAAAACGAGGATCGTTTTGCCGGTCGTCGGAATTTCCTCGCAATACTCGCTGCGCGACTTTCCCGGCTGATAGGCCGTGATGTGGATCATGTCGTATCCGAACATGACCATGCACATATTTCCCATGCTCATGGCTTCAGGTCCGGCGCCGCCTTCCGCGCTCGCCCTGGGGGCGCAGAAAAGAAGAAGTATCGAGCCGAGCACGAAAGCGATTGCAGCACGCCAGTTCATATTTCTTCCCTTTTATCGGTCGAACCCTGCGTCCGAAAGCGAAGGTCGCCGAGCTTTTCGTTGCGCGTCGTTCAAGCAAATTGTTATGTCGATTACCAATATCCCTTTGAAGGAAAAGACGCCAGCGTGTTGCGTCGTAACGCCGCACCGGCGACGCGTCATGGCGCAAATTCGGCGATGCGACGCTGCTCTTGGAGCAAAGCCGAAATATCGCAGAAGCGAAGGAAGACGCTGAGAGCCCGCCGACGGAGGTCAAAAAAGAGTCCGGCCGGACTTTTGGGTCCGGCCGGGATTTTATTTGTTCTTTTTAGGTCGTTGGATCAG
>Ga0209048_10006137_pt1 | contig 11285 bp, 14 predicted proteins | sample FrelakmetCRP12CR_FD_187146 | JGI IMG/M metagenome (GOLD analysis project Ga0209048, IMG submission 187146) | Freshwater lake sediment microbial communities from the University of Notre Dame, USA, for methane emissions studies - CRP12 CR (SPAdes)... | ecosystem: Environmental > Aquatic >... | reverse complement strand
ATTCAGGGAAAATGCTCATGATTTGAAGGCGAGCATCATTCATGGTCACACTCCATCTCACTTAATCCCTATCCCATTGATCGCCCTTTTAAGGCGAGGGTCCTGGGTTCGAGTCCCAGCCGGCTCACCATTTCTTCCAAGAGGTTATGCGCCTCGTTCTCTTCCGTGACATCCTTGGTTACGGTTTTGGTTACGGTTCCCATCTTCGCTAGGCCCTCAACAGCCTGATAAAGGTGTGTAGGGGAAAGATGTGCATATCGTGTGAGCATGGCAGCCGATTTCCAACCACCTAGCGCCATTAGTGTACGGTCATTCGCGCCTTGCATCGCTAGCCGAGACGCGAAGGTATGCCGGAGATCGTGAAACCTGAACGGCGATAAACCGCCTGCTTTCACAGCCTTGCCGAAGGCCTTGCGCAATAATCTCGCAGGGTGGGGAAACACAGGGCTCTCAGCAAGTGGTGTACCGGAGGACTTCATCTGGCTTAAGAGCCCGAGAACGGTAGAATTCATTGGCACTCTTCGGCGATCACCGGCCTTTGTCTCATTCACCGTCAGCACCCCAACATTCCAGTCTACGTCCGCCCAGGTGAGACGCAAAAGTTCTCCCTGCCTCAATCCTGTATTCACAGCAGTAACGACAGCCGAGTGATACTTCGGCGGCAGTATCTCCAAGAGCAGAGCTTCTTGTGCGTTGGTAAGATACCGCACGAGGACGTTGTTTGGCTTCGCCGTCTTTACCTGGGTACATGGATTGCTGCTCAACACGCCGAAACGTATTGCACGGTTGAAGACGGCTTTGAGAACGGTGAGGTGGCGAACAAGGGTCGCCGGTTGTTTACCTTCGCCCTGAAGCTTGCCTAGGACCTGCTCAATTTGGCGAGGAGAAATTGTAGTTGCATCTTGGTTGCTGAAGGCCGAAAGCCATCGGTTGATTCTGGCTTTATCGTCCCCTTTTCTGCGGCGTCGAGCATCGAGCGCTTGTATGTAATCATCCGCGATCTCTTTAAATCGGATGGTTTGGGCTTTCTCAAAATACTTGCCCTCCCGATGTTCAGCTTTAAGGCGTCCATAGAGCGCTTTCGCCTGTGATTTATTCTCGCAGCGGAACCATTGTTGCCGGCCATTTGAATATATCCGTACCCACCATCCTTTGCGGTCCTTGCGTTGTGTCACTCCTCTATCGAGTCCCCATTTGCGCGCCATTATTGTTTCCCCTTTCTTTCTGATAGCGGCTTTTTGCCTGTGCCACTAACGTTCTTTAGTTTCGCGTGTTCTCTAAACTTCTTCTGCTTATTAGCGTTAAGGCACCGCGACGAGCAAAACTTGGCTCTCGGATGCTCGCTGAGAAAGAATTGCCCGCATCGAAGACAATTCACTATTGCGCCGTCGCTTTGTACGTCAAAGATGAGCATCAGATAAATCGCTGCCTCCAACGAACCGATGTGCCACGCGACGCGCCACCGGTTTTGAATGGCATCCCAGTTGAGGCGTGGACGTGCTAGCTTCAGCTTATAGTTACAGATACGGCACAGGTTCTCTCTGGCTTTTCGCGCGTTGTCCCCGTCTTCGTCCGCCGCGGCTTTAGCAGCCCTGACAGCAAGCGACAGATCGCCGTGCGCTTTTCTGAACTCGTTAAGCGTGAACGGTTGAATCGCGGGTGTCTTGTCAGAAGGAATTTCGCCAAACTTATTTTTGGTGTGTGCTCCAACTGACCATTCAGGCAGATCGTCTTCTATTTCTTCTTCCGCCAGTTCATCGAAACTCGCGAGCTCTTTAGAAGGACCGAGAGCACCAAATCGTTCACAGAAGTGAAGGATCTGTGAAGTGTCTTCAGGATTGACCTTCACTAATTCGAATAGAACTGATCTCGGTTCGCCTCGATTGCCTGTGCCGTATGGCTTATAGGCCAGGAACGGGTTATACGCCTCAAACGGCGGCTGCGGCTCAATAGTGCCGTCCTTCAGAACCATCTTTCCGCGCCACCACACTGCTTCAAAATCGTAAATCTGTCTTTTCGCCATAAGTAACCTCACATACCCTGATGTAACCCGTTGTCTTAGTAAGATGGGTTATGTATGTATAGATAACACGATCATTGGCCATGGTCAATCACACAAGTGGAGGTAGAGCGATGGGTAAGGAGACGACAAGACTCTTAACGATCCCTGAGGCTGCACAATGCCTCGCATTGAAAGAGGCGACTATTCGACGACGGATACTGGAAAAGAGGATCGGCTATGTAAAGCTCGGTCGTTCTGTCCGTATTCCAGTGGAAGTCGTCGAACGCCTCTGCAAAGACGGATATGTGCCTGCGATTAAAAATTCCAGACTCTCAGAGTCAGGCTTTCACGATTCAACGAATAAGGAGAATGAAACATGACAGGTCAAAACAACATGAGTGCTGCAGTCAAACTTTTCGAGCGAGGGCAATTAAGGGCATTCGTTGATGTCACAATCACATTGCCATGTGGGGAAATGACACTTTCTGGGTTTCGAGTGATTCAAGACGGTACGAAAGCTCCCTGGGTCGCGTATCCCTCAATTTCGTATCAGAAGGACGGGAAGAACGTAAACAAACCAATAGTCGAAACGACGCGAGCCATGCAGCCCGTGCTAATGCAATTAGTTCTTGATGCATATCGTGCGGCATCGTCCGCGACATGAGCTTCCAGCCGTCCTTAAAGGTCTGACGGCTGGAAGGGGGCATACGGCAGGATAGCCGTCTCCGGTGGAGGGAGGTACTCCGAACTCTGCCGGAGCCCCGGAAAAAAGACCTTCAAGAAATGAGATTAAGCAATCACGCGGGGGATACAAATATGGCAAGTATATATATATCTAGTACTAGCTCTAGTTCTTCTTTACTTGACTCAGAGAAGCGTAATCGAAACAAGTTCTGCGACCAGTGGTGCCTACATGGCCCCGTGCACGATCAGGAGCCAGACCTCCGGGAAAGCATCCGCTTCAAGTGTAAGAGCTGGACCTGTCAGGCCTGTGGCCCCAAGAAAGCTCGCCGCCTCCGCAGAGGCATCATTGAGCAGGCCTTAACTCATGGCCTCCACAGATTTTTGACCCTGACTCTCAACCCTTCGACTTGTCGGTCTGACGAATCCATTCCGTATATCCGAGCGTGCTGGAATAAGTTCCGCACCTATCTCAGGCGTCGGTATGGCACAAAAGTCGTATTCATCACGATTCTGGAACTGCAGCAATCGGGCTACGCCCATTTGCATGTCCTGGTTGATCGCTTTATTGAGCAAGCCTGGATTTCCGAGGCCTGGCAGGCCGTGGGCGGCGGGCGCATTGTGGATATCCGATACGTGGACGTTCACCGCATCAGCGCGTACCTCTCCAAATACCTCACACAAGACCTGCTCCTCGGAGGCTTCAAGAAACGCACGCGTCGCTATACGACTTCACGGGGGATTACCCTTCTGAAGCCCGTCCCGTCTGCAGGATGGGCATTGATCAAGGCCCCCCTGGATTTTGTGCTCTATCACTGCAAAGACGCCCTCATACAGGCATGGTATGACGAAGAGGGAGCGCTCCTATCGTTTCTCTATTGGAAGCAACAGGCTGATGCACCGGCTGGCTGTGTGCTCTAGATGCAGGTCAATGAACTGGATGCTGAGCTTGCTTACTCACGGTCTGTGAGTAAGCCCGTGTAAGGCGAGTAAGCAAGCTTGTTCTATGACCAGCGAGGGAAACGATGAAAACAAACAAACACCAGACACTTCTACTCGTGAAGGGAAAGGGCGGGGTGCGGGCTCGGGATGTGGTGCAGGCATTCAATTACACCCCTGGGACGGCTCGCTCCTATTTAGCGCATCTTGGTCGCCAAGATCTGCTGCAACGAACCGAGGCCGGGCATACCCTGACCACGAAGGGCGAAAACCGCCTCCAGTTCTTTGAGGTGGCAGGGTGTGCTGATGCTGCTTGCCCACGATGTCAGGGGAAGGCTGGATTCTATACCTGTCCTTTATGCGGCGAGCAGCTACCCAAGAAACACGCTCGTCTCAAGCCGACATGGGACACGGTGTTCTTTAAGCGAGAGGCAGGGGTGTACTGCCAGATATGCCAAGGGCGAATGTTTACGGAAGCGCAAGCACGATTGGCAGGGATTCAAATGGAGGTGTTCTGATGCGAGGCTGGGAAATAAAACCAATCGGCGTGCTGGTCGTACTCAGTCTGCTTATCCTGCTAGGCTACACTGCGTATAAACTGCTTCACCTTCACCAATCGCATGGCGAAAGCCCTCTAGACACACAGTCCTGACCGACTGGCCCCTCCCTTGTCCATAAAACCTGCAAGAATTCAGGCCCTCAAGCCCTCGATATTCCAGCATGTCAAACCTAGCAGATTTATGTCCCTGAATCAGATGATTTTTAGTCTCACCTATGTAAGACCGGGAGGCTTTGTCGGCAGGCGAGGGCTTTTTATAGCACCAGCCGCCTGGACTCGCAGGTACCATGCGGACTAGTCACGGGGAGCTTATATCAGTTTGCGGTATATTGTGGCACCAGGAGTAAAAATCACATAGTCCACGATATGCTCGGAGTGCAAGCGCAAATTGAACAGATGGACGCTCTCTAGGATGTCCTGATCCTGAATAGCCCGTTGGCCTATGCTTAAACCAATTGTAATCACACCATACAAAGAACAGCGCGGCTTTGAAGAAATCGTCATCTTTCAATTCTAGGCGCTCATAGATGCTACCCACTTGCTCTTGTTCAGTGGGGGGCTGTTCTCGCACCAACCCATCTATCAACTCGTTGACTTTGTTGTTTAGTTTTTCTCGCCCATATTCTTCCAATGACCAAATCACGTCTAACTGCTTCTGCAATTCAGGAGGGGGGTTCTTTTGTTTCAGTAATTGCGTATCATTCTTGAAGTTTAAAGATGCGTATAGGTCTTTGACGAGGGCCGTGGATAATGTGTACTCGTATGCACACGCTATTCTCACCATGCCCGAATTGAAGAAGTATCCAGCGGTCCAGACTTCGAGCCCATCGTAGTAGAGGTTTATGGATTGCCCTGTTTTAGCTACCTCCTTATGTGCTTCACGCAGTAGGGCATGTAGGATTTCCGGGTGAGAGTCGTATTGCGGTTTATTATGATAATGGCTTGTCCCTACATAATGCGGGTGGGCGCTGAGAAGCGACGCCGCAGCGCCTACAATCAGCTCATACGTATAACGCCATTTATCGTTAGATATGGGGCAAGCCTTTAGATTGGAAAGGATTAAGTCAGGAATATCCATCACTCATTCGCTTCTGAGATAATTATCAGCCCACGCCTAGTCTCGCAAACACCGTGTGGGTGTCCTGAGCACAATGAGGAAGGGAGGTCGTTGTGCCAGGCGCTGCGACGCGGAGTTTCTCAGAATCAATCTTGCACCTGTTTGTTTATCGCGCTTGAATTGTGAAAGCTTGTGCGTCTTCCACCCACTCTAAATCAATAGATTGTAATTTATGCATGAGCTTGAGAAATGAACCGTTGCCGTGGAGCTCGCTAGATATATGCAGGTTTCCTTCTGTGCGAGTTGGCCCGGAAGGTTCCACGAGGGATTGGGGAAGGGGAACTTTCGTGGCAACGACACGGATCATTTCCGCGGACACTTTCGAGCCAGGTGAAAGCCTAGCAACGCTCCGAATCCCTTTTCCTCTGAGAGCCTCATTGGGATAGGAGAATGTCCCACCAGCAAGTACTCGATTATCAGGAGCATAGTCATTGGGAAAGATCAACGTTGCATTCCAGTCAGTGTCAACATTGTAGACATACAAGTATGCATCGCGGGTGGAGGCTACAGTGATTTGCGCTTCATCTCCATCGTGAAACCTGCTCTGGTTAAGGGAGAGGTATACCCTGAAGTCCGTATCGCTTCGATCCTGAAGAGGCAGAATACATGCCTTAATCTGTGCTTCATAGAGACACGCGGTGCAGCCCTGTAAGTCCGCTGGACCAGCCCAAAGAATATCCTCTTTGAGGACCCGACCAAGTTGCGTCACTCGCAAGAGATGCTCAGTCAACAGAACTTCCCCCTTAAGACTGCTTTCTTGCTGAAAGTCAAGAAAGTGGTGTTGCACATGGAGTCCAAGCAGACGTTCCATCGCCTTCACTCTGGCTTCCGAAATAGCCTGAGCCCGCGCTTGATGTTTGGTGTCTTGTTCCCCAAATGACACTCTCGCTCTCGACTCTACCCACGTACAGTTGTCTGAGTCATGGCCAAGAATTTGTACTTCAGTGGAGTCCGTCAAGATGGATTGCCGAGGCAGCCTCGAAACTTGATCTTGACCTGAGGAAGTGACGGGTTGCGCGCAACCTAACAGGGACAGATTCATGAATAGGTAGAGTCCAAAACTCAGAAGGGGTGTGCGGCGCATAATAATTAATTTTATGGAAAAGCTACTCAACCAGCCGAACGCCTCTGGTTAGCAACTCCGAGCTGCCGAGTAGTTGAGGCGTCTGCTCGTTATTAAACTCTCGTCGGGCGACGCGTGCTACCTGGGGGCTCAGATAGTCGAACAGTTCTTTCAGCTCGATGAAGCCATCCTTGTTCGTATCCCCCTCGCCTTGGAGCCCTTTCAGGAAGAAATAAGTCAGAAGGCCATGAAACTTAGCTCCGTAGGTGCTGGAGACTTGCTGGCCTGTACTAGCAGAAAGAACGATGGTCTTGCCTTTGGTCAGAAGGGGGCTCTTCAGTTCGGTTACGATGGGTCGCATGCCTTGTGCAATCACTGAACGACCGCCAGCACCAGAAAAACAGGAATCGAGCACGACCACCACCTCTTTAGCTGGCAGATCTGCAAGGTGTTGATACAGGCGACTCAGTGGATAGCCTGTCTTGTCGATAAAAGTCGGGTCGCCGTCGTAAGGCACGAGATAGCTTTCACCCGTCTTTGGATTTGGCGCTCCATGCCCAGAAAAATAAATGAACACCGATCCATCTTTCTCAATGTGATTCGGCAGCCAACTCTCCACGTATTTCTCCAAATCATTACGTGTAGCGTTGGCGTTCAGCCGGACCACAACATTCTCTTCGGAATATCCTAGAATCTTGACCAGATATTCCCCCATCAACTTGGCGTCATTTGCAGCGAAGTCCGCCTTCGGCAGATTGTCTCGGTAGCTCTCAATGCCGACCACAACAGCATAGGCATTTTTCTTCGCAGATGGTCGGGTAATAGTGACCCTATCCACATCGCTTTGCAGAGCAGAAGACTTGGAGACTCTAGCGGTGGCCTGCTGCGTTCCTTCGTTAGAGGCGCCTTCATCGCGCATCTCTATCACTGTGTCCACATCTTTTCTTAATTTTTGCCTTTTCAGCTCTGAGTCATTTGCATCAAGGCACCTAAACTGAACCACAGCTTTTGGGTAATTTCCGAAAATATAAGGAGGGCTAGACTCACTGGCATGAAGTACCTGCACCGACTTCCGTTGGTCTAAACAATATTGGTTTGCCTCTCGAAATGCTTCGCCTTTAAGGTCACCTAAACCGGAGAAACCTGTGGCCGCCTGACGAGAAACCATGAAGGTGTCTTGCCCGATTGGGACAACGCCTGTATTTATCGCGCATCCGGCCAAAACAATGATTGAACTAACAAGAATTCTTTTCATTAGTAAATGATTATAAAGCCTTAGAGGCTACCTCGAACACTGACATTTAGAAGAGTACCCCTCTCACTCCAGCTGTTGCGCCGCCAGGCTAGGCCGTCCGTGGGGAGGTGTCAAGAGTGGAGATAGCTACAGCAATGCAGATGCAGACATTCGTGAATCCACGATTTTAAGAAGGTGACTCGCTAGCAGGATCATTTCGACCGCTTCCGAAGGATCTATAGCAACGTGCCGATGACTACTGGGGTTTTTATACGATCCGATAGCGCCAGCAAATAGATCACTCAGGGATTGGCGTTCGGCCTTGGGATCTGCGCTGTTGCTCAAAGGACCACTCTGGACGTCAAAAGCTTTTCTCATCAAATCAGTTCCAATATCTGTGGGCGCAAAATTACCCGCTGCTCGGACAACCACCTCGACTTCTTTGAAAGCCTGAAACACTGCTGTATCGTATTCACCTCTTATGAAAAGCGGCCAGACTTTTTGAGCGATCATGGAATGGAGCAGGTCTTTGGGAAGTAGTTTTGCCTGCTGAAATATCTTGAAATCCGTCGATGTTTTAATTCGCTCTCCGCGTCTGGTGATAAAGAACCATGATTCTGTCTCACCTGGACTATGCGCAAGAAGTCCTTCAAATTCCAACCAGCCCCATGCCTCACTAAGTGCTTTCAATATTGCTTGATGGTGTTGTGAGGGATAGGCCTGAACCGTTTGCGCGTGAATAAAATTATTCCTATTAAGATTGTTCTCGGACCCTCGTGGAAGATTTGGTCCTTGCGCTTTCAAACATTCTAAGACCACGCCAGCTAGTTCCTCAGGTTCAAGAGCGAGCAAGTGCTCTGGATTGGGAATAAGGGAATGAACAGATAGCTCGCCAGCCACTAGGACAATCCTTCCGATTAAATGCTTTTGCTTCTGAACTTTGAGAAGGCTAGGCCGTCCGTGGGAAGGTGTCAAGACAGGCCGGGGACTGGGATTCACGGTGCGAATTTCAGACCCCTGTAACAACGGAACAGTGCGTATTGGAGGGGTGATTGAATCAGAGAAAAGCCACACAAAAGTTTGCCATGGCTCCCCTGTTTCTGGTCACGGTTTTGGTCACGGTTGCCAACATACCTCCATCGCTACTGATCGCACAGCTAAATGGCCTAATCCCCTGTATCCATAAGGGTAGCGTCGCTATCTGTCATTCCTGCTCACTCTCAATCTCAGGAGTACTGGGTGGGTCTACGGATCTGAGGGTTGAGGAGAAGCCGAACGTCCTGCACGAGACTGTGATTGAAAACTTTCAGAAAAGTTTGGTCGTAAAACGGTCGTATAGCAGAGCCACCTTCCGCTCATTCCCGATCACTCCATCTCACTCAGCTGCGACTCCTAAATGATTGACAAAACAATTCTAATCCTATGAAATCCGTGTCAACACTAGGTAGATCAAATTTGGCCAAGATCAAATCCCGCCTTTGGCACCAGATTGTTTGCGACCAGCGGTTTACGAAACCGGTTTCGTGACCCTACTCAGGCCTACTGGAACTCACTGGGGCCAACGAGAACCAAGAGTTAGAGAAAACTGGAACTTTGGCTGGAATAGGCCTGAGTGGGGTGGACTGAGGTGGGCTTGAGCACAAAGCGAGCACAATTGTGATGCACTTCGTTTGGATCGATAGATTTTTGCCAGAGAGATCCGGGTCCAAATTAGCCTAACGCCGGAACTCAGTCGCCGCGCCGGTGCCGCGAAGCGGCGACTGGACGGTCGGCTGGAGTGAGTTGTTGGGCTGGCGTGCGAACATCAACCAAGCAGTCCGCGTTGTCGCCAATACTCACGACGGTACAAGAAAGGTTCATCGAGCAACAGGCTGCGCCGTACGTCATAAACGCGCCGCTCACCTTCGCTGTAACGCAGGCCCCAATACTCGAAAAAAACCGAGCTGCCGACGGGCATATCTTCGTCAACCTCTAATACCGCACGAAAACGCGAGTGGCGGTCGTGTCCTGTGTCCTCAATCAGAGGGATGTAAATCTGTATCGGAGTTCGACCGTCGGCGAGTGATAGGTGCTGATAATTCTGTGCAATCAACAGGAGTACGCTTCCGAGCGACTCAGCGATGCTTTGACCAACGCGGCTGTCGGCATCAAGCACCACTTCGGAATCGCTAAACTCAATGCGGAGGTATGCGAAATCGCCGGAGTCCCGGTCGGCGTGGTTTCGTTCTTTTAGCTTCTGCTGCGCGGCGAGGAGGGGACGCAGAATCAACCTTTCTGCCCCAAGCTTTATAAGATCGAAGGCGGTTCCATCAAGGATCAGTTGAAGAACGTGCGGCAGGGTGACGAGAGCACTTATCTCCACGAAGAGTGTGTAAAGGCCGCCACCGAGCCCTCCTCTCTCGCTCTCAACGGAGACCTCATCATAAGCCGCTTCAAGATCTGCCCGAAAATCCTCGGCGCCTTCAAGCGCAATCTCACCAAGCCAATAAGAGACTGCCACCCCTTGCCGCAGCGTGGGACGATTTGGTTTCGCTGCTTCGTGCGAATCAATCATTGGAGCTCCCAAAGAGCAGCCCAACTAATAAGTCTGCTGCGGGCGGCCGTGCAGGATACCACGGTGACCTTGGCACCCTGGTGGGAGGTAAGTCTACCTGGAAATCAAATACTTGTTCAATATTTCGCCCTGCTCCACCGACCAGGATAGACTGCGAATCCTGCAGTCTATCGGGCTATCAGCCCGCAGTGTATCCCCGTTCATTCCCCGAAGCTCTTCCGGTCAAAAACCTTCGCTGTAAGGGAGGAGTAACACACTGATCTTCCAATACCGCAAGCCGGCTGTTCAGGTGATCCAAAACCAACTGAATATGATCACGACGAACGGGAACGCAACAGGACACAGGGGCGAGAAGAATGATGCAAAAACTTTACAGCGCCTTAACACTGTGCGAACGCCTACGTTATTCGCTATCGTTATGCTCATTGCCCGAAGCTGATGGAGCCCCCTCACGAAGGAGAAAAACAAATGCGGAGCATATTCTGGAAGTTGTTGGCCATTTCTCTGCTCACAGGACTGGGGACGTGGGGGGGAGTTCCGTTTAACTCTCATGCGTCTGCTGCACTCAATCAAGATTCCGAAGACACTTCCCGTCGAGGCAAGGCGGAAGTCGTGATCATCGTCTGTCAACTGGTTGGCACGGGCACACCGATCGGGTCCGCTCCTTACAATGTGATTGTCGCGGGAGTCAGTCACAGTGGTGGAGGGCCTGCAGTGCAAGTCGGCTCTGAGTGTGGTCAGGCCCTCGCGTCGGTTCTCTCTGCCGGTTTCCGGCTACGTGATGTCGAAGCCCAGAGTAGCCTTATATACACCCTGATCGATCGATAGCAAAATGTGACCCAGCGCCACAGCGCTTCACTTCTGCTTCGCCACGATCTTGCATTTGATCTGCTCGTAGGTCCCACGAGGCAGGATCTTCTTCTGGACCAGCTCGTCTTTCCGTGCATACGGACAGCCCCTAGTTGCACCAACCGCCACTGTCTCCCCGTGGGTGCCAGGATCTTTAAGATTTGTTTGTGGAACAGGCAGCAGGATATGTCAAAGCCCCGCAAAAATCGATCTCACGAGTCTTGAAATGGAGAGAGGTTTTTGAACACTGCGCGCAGGACGTCTAGGAAAGCGGAAATAGACTGAAG
>Ga0209048_10006136_pt1 | contig 11285 bp, 9 predicted proteins | sample FrelakmetCRP12CR_FD_187146 | JGI IMG/M metagenome (GOLD analysis project Ga0209048, IMG submission 187146) | Freshwater lake sediment microbial communities from the University of Notre Dame, USA, for methane emissions studies - CRP12 CR (SPAdes)... | ecosystem: Environmental > Aquatic >... | reverse complement strand
CGATGGCCTCGTCGACGACGATGCCGATGGCGAGGATCAGGGCAAAGAGCGTCATCAGGTTGACCGTAAAGCCCAGCGCCAGCATCGCCGCAAAAGCGCCGATGATCGTTACCGGCACCGTCGTAGCAGGCACCAGCATCGCCCTGAAGTTCTGCAGAAAAAGCGCAATAACGATCAGGACTAAGATGCCTGCCTCGATCAGCGTCTGGTAGACGGCGTTGATGGACTGGTTGATGAAACGGGTGGTATCGTAAAGTGTTTGGTACTTGAGCCCTTCCGGGAACGTCTTGCTCATCTCCGTCATTTGCTTGCGGACCTCTTCGGCTACCGCTAGGGCGTTTGCGCCCGGCAGAGAATAGATGGCAAGATGGCCGGCCTTGAGGCCACTGATGGTCGAGAACTGAGAGTAGGTCTGCTGGCTCAGTTCCACGCGGGCCACGTCCTTAACGCGGACAATCTGCGCACTGCCGCTGTTCTGGCCGAATTGCGACTTGATAATGATGTCCTCGAACTCTTCAACCGAGGACAGCCGGCCCAGCGTCGTCAGCGTGATCTGGAACAATTGGTCGGGCGGCGCTGGAGGAGCGCCAAGCTGACCAGCGGCGACTTGAGTATTCTGACTCTTGACCGCATTGAGCACATCGAGGGTGGTCAGTCCGTAGGACTGCATCTTGTTCGGGTCGAGCCAGATGCGCATACCGTAGGCGCCGGCTCCGAGCACATTGACCTGGCCGACACCGGGTAGGCGGGCAAGGGGGCTCTGGAGATTGATGATGGCGTAGTTGCTGAGGAACTTGTCGTCGTAGCGGTTGTCATCGGAAAAGAGGCTGACGAACATCAGGATGTTCGTCGACACCTTCTTGACCGTCACACCCTGGCTCTGCACTTCCGGGGGAAGCTGCGCAGTGGCGCCATTGACGGCGTTCTGAACCAGCGAGAGCGACGTGTTCAGGTCGGTGCCCACATTGAACGAGACCGTCAGGATGTAGCTGCCGTCGCTGCCGCTGGTCGACTGCATGTAGATAGAGCCTTCAACGCCGTTTACCGCCTGCTCGATGGGGATACCCACGGTGTTGGCGACGACGTCGGCGCTCCCGCCAGGATAACTGGTTGTCACCTGGATTGTCGGCGGCACGATCTCCGGGTACTGTGCCACCGGCAGGTTCGTCAGGGCGACTGCGCCAAGGATTATTGTAACGATGGCGATGACGTTGGCGAAGATCGGCCGGTTGATAAAAAAAGTCGAGATCATGCGGCGCCTCCGGCTCGGCTGACCCCGTCCGAATTCGGTGGGACGCTGCCGGCTGAAGGCGCGGCGGCGGGTTTGGCGGCTTCTTCCGGAGTCACCTCGCGCCCGGGAATCGCCCTGAGAAGACCATCGACAATCACCCGCTCATTGCCGGTCAGGCCGGACCTGATAACCCGCATCTCGCCGACCTGCTCGCCAATTTCAACCTGCCTGCGCTCGACCACGTTCTTATCCTTGACGATCAGCACGAAGTTGCCCAACTGGTCGAAGCTGACAGCGTCCGCCGGGACCAGGAGCGCATCCTTGGTCTCCTGGAAGGGCGCCTTAATACGGGCAAACAGGCCCGGTAGTATTTCCCCTTTCGGGTTCGGAAAGATCCCGCGCAGTTGCAATGTGCCGGTCTGCGGATTGACTGTTATGGCGGCATAGTCGGCTGCTCCCTGGTGCGGGTAGCCTTTATCGCTGGCAAGACCCATAAACAGCGCCTGCCCCTCGTCCTTAGGCCTCGTGCCCTGGCGCCTTGTTGCTCCACGCTCCCCGATCACCCGCAACAGATCGCGTTCATTGATTGTAAAGTAGACGTAAAGTGGATCTATTTGGTTGATCTCGGCCAAAACCGTATCCTGGCCGCCAGCGCCGCCGCCGACGAGGTTCCCCACATCAATCAGGTGGCGTCCCATCTGTCCGGTGAAAGGCGCGGTGACAGTAGTGTAGCTGAGATTGAGTTTGGCAATTTCCAGTTGCGCCTGCGCGTTCTCCAGACCTGCGGCAGAAGAATCTCGGGTATACTTCCACTGATCCACGAAAGTCTCGGGGGCCGCCTTCTGCTTGAAGAGCCGGACATAGCGCTCATACTCGGTGATGGCGTTTTCGAGTTTTGCTTTGGCCGCCGCAACTTCTGCCTGAGCTTGCTTCAGCTGAGCTTTGTACTGCTCCTGTTGAATCGTAAACAAGAGGTCGCCCTTCTTCACTCGGGCGCCGTCTACGAAATGGATCTTTTCGAGATATCCCTGGACCCGTGCCACCAGCTTCACAGTATTGAACGCCCCAGTGTTGCCGGTGAATTCGAGATTTTCGGTAACCGTCCTCACCTCCGGCTTGGCCACCGTCACCTTTGGTGGCGGCGGCGCCACGTATTGGTTTTTGCTGTCGCCACACGCATTGGTCACCAACAACATCAGCGCCATCGCCAGCGCGCGCCAGCATGCTAGTCCGGCATGATTCGAAAACATACGCCCTTTCCTCCTACCAGTCGGGTGTCCGCAACATGAGTCGCCGTTTTTCAGGCGCCGGGAGCTCGACGGCCGCAGGCGTCAAAAGTCTGCCCCAGTCAGTACGTTTTTCCATTGTCTCCTTGATTTCGGCCGGAATGAATTCATGTCCTTCACGAATCTCCCAGCCGCCTCCAAGGGCGCGATAGATGGCTATCAAGCCCTGCGGAACCGCTCCCTGACTATCAGCCAGATTGTTCTGATATCTGAGCAAATTCTGCTGAGCAGTAAGCACCGTGGTGAAATCAGTCATTCCCTCAGTGTATTGAATCATCGCCAGATCCAGGCTTTTCTTGGCTGCATCGGCCGCTTCACCAAACGATATGACCTGTTCCTGAGCGTTGAGGAAAGAGACCAGTCCGTTCTCGACTTCCTGCTGCGCCTGAAGCACGGTGTTCTGGTAACTGACGAGCAACTCTTGGAACTTGGCGTCCTGCAATCTGACGTTGTTCGTGATCTGGCCGTAATTGAGCAGATTCCACTGAGAGGCAGGTCCAATGGAGCCGGCCCGGCTCTTCCAGGATGTCAGGTTGCCAAGCTGTGACTGACCGACATCACTGGCGAGAAACCCGAAGTTGCCGGACAGCGAAAACGCCGGGTAAAGGTCAGCTTTGGCGACTCCGATTTGCGCACTCTGCGCCGCCGCCAGGTATTCAGCACTGCGAATGTCGGGGCGCCGGCGTAGAAGGTCCGCGGGAATGCCCACCGCAACCTGGATGGGCGCCTTGGGAATCCCGGAAGTCGTGAGGAGTATATCATCCAGGTGACTTGGCGGCAGACCAAGCAAAGTGCACAGGGCGTTCTTTGCCTGGCGCAGCAGGGTATCCAACTGAAAAACCGTTGCCTCGGTGTTCTTCAACTCGGCTATAGCCTGCTGCACGTCGCGATCACTGGCTGCCCCGCCCTGAAAGCGCGCCCGGGCAATGGTCAGGCCCTCTTTCTGGATCTCCACGTTTTCTCTGGCGATTTTCAGACGGTCTTCGAGTGTACGAATCTGAACATAGGTGCTTGCCACATCCCCGGTCAAAGCCACTAAAGCATTATCGTATGCAGCGATAGAGCTGAGGAGGTTGGCATCGGCAGACTCGATGGCACGCCGATATTTGCCCCAGAAATCGAGTTCCCAGCTCGCCCCCAAACCCACCTGGGTTTGCATGTAGGACAAACCAATCCCCTGAGTCGACACGAGTTGAGGTGATGTCCCGCTGATTCGATTGAAGTTTGTTGATCCGAATGCCTGCTGGGCTTGTGGAAAAAACTCACCGATGGCTATGCCAAGCTGCGCCCTCGCCTCAAAGACCCGGACGCCTGCAATACGGAGTGGCAGGTTTTGTTTGTAGGCGCTCTGAATGAGGTTCTCCAGGACCGGATCGTTGAAAGCTTTCCACCATTCCCGGTAAGTCGCAAGTGCGGTTTCAACGCGATGGTCATCGGCCTCAAGCCATTGACCCGAAAGTTTGCTGGCTGGGCGGAGAAAATCCGGCCCGACCATCGTGCATCCGGCAGGCAGAGTCAGTGCCAGAAGGAGGGCCGGCCAAAACTTGCGGGTCAGTTGAAAGTAGGCGATTATAGAAACGGCTTTTGCTCCACACACACCTGCCATTGTATTCTCTCCAAATAAAGTCAAACCAAAAGCGGCTTCCCATCAGAGCAGATGGTTGAAGTTGACCCTTGAGAGCAGCAGGGAAAGGTAAGGGAGATCTGAGATAGCCGCCACCTTATACTTCATCTCTCTGCAAATGCGAAAGGGCAAATTTAAATGCTCAATGAATCCAGTCAGTGGCTATGGCTGATATCGCCGGATCGAAAACAGTGCAGCATGTCCGAATTTCATTGGGAGGGTGGGGCAGGCGCATCTTTTTGGGCCGTAACCCATCGAAAGGTTGTGTTGGGTTTCGCTTCGCTCAACCCAACCTACATTCTTTCGGTCACTTTATTCTGTGGACGTGTGCTTAGCCGGAGGAAATATAGCAAATAGGCGACTATACCGGCATTAATGAGTAGCACGATGCCTTTCAAGTAGGTAGCATGCTTTATCAACTCATATACTTCGACGGGGAGATAGATAGCTCCTGACAGGATTGCGAACCATTCTGCCCAAGCCCTTATCCTCCAAAGCCCATATGCTTCGACAAAGCGAACGCAGGCATAAGCGAACGCCAGAATAGCCACAAGCCTTAACCGTGAGTCGTTCAAGTTGGATGCAGCCTCGATAAACACTCGCGGGTAGTGCCGAGCAGGATTCAGGTGCGAAAGCCTGACAAGATCCTCGGCAACAGTCTGCAAATCATGGTGCACCAGAGCGAGAAGGCCGAAGCCCGCGAGGAGCACCACCGCGCCTTTCAGAGCCTCCAAGGAAGCAACTGCCCTGATACCGCGTGCTGCATTAGAATGTGTTCGTGACTTCCCCAATAGTATTGTCATCCCTTAACATTGAATGCTGACTCCATTTAAAACGCGATATTACCGCGTCATGCCGGAAGAAATCAACTGAGTGCCCGCCTATTCACCTGCGAGCAAAGCAGCTCCTGCGAGCAACTCAGGTTCATGCAATGGCGCACGCTCGGCATCGGCGTGAACATGTGACGCATAAGGTAATTCCTATCGGGATACTGTCAATTAACTATTTCAGAAGGACTATTTTGGGAATTCCCATCTTCTTTACCACGAAGACCGTAAAGAGACACGACGGTACGGGCAGTATTGGTTGTTATCTTTTCTTCGTGTGACGTAGCTGCTGGAAGCACCGACGATAGGAGCAACTGGTTCGAAGTGCAGGTGGCAGAGCCGAGCGGACGAGTGCTGGCCGAGTGGTTTTGAAAATCCTGGACCACCTCATCCACTTCATCCAGCAATGCTTGATCTATGGTGATCTGAATGGCCTTTGGGTTTCATCTCGAGGGTGGTTTCTTATCCACGGAGTAATCCATGCAGGGGTCTCGATCGAGTTCCATCCGAATGCCCCAAATGTGCTTTTTACACCCTGGTCAGCAGCGATTCTTTCTCTGATGTCCGATGTCAATGGCTGACCCTGTCCCCTACGGTATGTCGATTGTAACCTGCCCGGGGAATATGATCGATATCACTCCAGCCCATAAGCACATGCATTTGGAGGTATCGTTAAGAGCCGGCATGTTGCCTATCAGCACCGTTGGGGACCCAGGCACCCAGGGAGCCGCGGTGTTGGGTATGCACGGCATCGGAGTCAACACTCCCAAGGCCGCAGCGGTGGCCGCAGCCACGGTCGGATTGGCAATAGAGGAACACATGCCGAACGGCATGATGTTCACCATCGGTATGTGGTCCATGATGTTCGCCGCCGGCGCACCACCTTCCATCGTATTGTTTAACGGCAGGACAACCAAGCTGCTCGGTGCCACGCCGAAACTGCACTGGAGCTGTGCTCCGTTGATTACTTGCTTAGGCATATCATCACACTCCACTTGTAAGCAACTCTTATACGGTCAGATCCTATCTCGTTACAACACCCGATCCTTGTCACCGTGCCCGGTAGATGCTTCACTTCCATGTCGTGTTCTGACGCAACCCGCAACGGCTTGCGCCTCTTGGCTGTCGCCGTGCCGCTTCATTTCCCGGATTTACAGAGAGCAAAAGCCTCAGGCCTCAACTCAGTACAACAGACATTTCCCTGTCACTCGGCCCAGCAGTTCTCCTCAATCTCATGCCACATATTCAAATAGAGATCGCCCTTCGTCAAGCCGAATCCTTGAATCTTACGAGAAGGTGGTCCGCTGGTTATGCCCAATGAAATTCCTAACCGTTAAGGGACCCGCTGCGGAGGCTGCATTTGGTAAGCAAGGCACCCAGTGTATTGGAACGCATCCCCCCGGGAACGACAAATGGATTCCGCCCGTTGGGGGTAAGAAATCCAACAACGGGGAGATACCCACAGGGGCGATAGCCGCCTCCCGGGGGGGTCTGGTTGAGCGCGAAAAGCGGCGGCTGTTGCAGATAGAGGGACCTTCAACTTCCACTCACCGCCCTATGAACTTGTCCTTTGCACAAACTTCCAAATCATGCCTTTAGGCGGCGCAAAAAGGTAGGCGAGCACAAAAATGCCTGTGGCTATCAATACAACGGCTGCGCCGGATGCCACGTTGATATAGAAGCTGAGATAAAGGCCTGAGATAGAGGATATGGCTCCCACTGCTGCTGAGATGACCATCATGGTGGACAGGCGCTTGCTCAAAAGATAAGCGGTTGCTCCAGGGGTGACGAGCATCGCCGTAACCAGCCCGACTCCCACCGTTTGCAGAGATACAACAATCGTTAGTGCGAGAAGAACCAGCATAAGCGTTCGAAGGGTTTCAACCGGCAGACGAAGAGTGGCTGCGAACAAGGGATCGAAGGAAACAATCAGGAACTCTTTGTAAAGCAGAAAGATTGTTATCAGAACTCCGAGCCCAACTCCGGCAGTCAGGAAAAGGTCCGTGCTGCTGACGCCCAGTACGTTTCCGAACAATATGTGGGTGAGGTCCATGGCATAGGTCTTGACCGTACTGATCAGAGCTACCCCCGATGCCAGCGCCGCAGCAAAGAGAACGCCGATGGCCGTGTCTTCTTTGATCGTCCCCTGGCGGGTAAAGAAGCCGATACTCAGCGCCACGATCACGGCGGCAACCAGGGCGCCGAAAAAGAGGTTGCCTTTGAGCAGATAGGCAATTGCCACACCCGGTAAAATGGCATGGGCCATCGCGTCACCCAGAAAGGCCATGGACCTTAGTACGACATAGCACCCGACCACCGCACAGAGGACGCCGACCATAAGCGATGCCATAAGGCCGCGCTGCATAAAACTGTAAGACAACGGTACGAACAACCAGTCGATCATCTCCTCATTCCTCATATGACTTGCATTTGTGAGCAGCCTTGTCCACGACTACGGCGCCATCGAGCAGCAGCACTTGTCCTCCGAAGGCCTCCATCAGGTGCTCCGAGGTGAGCACCTGCTCTGATGGGCCATAAGCAATGAGGTGGTGGTTCAGCAAAAGCACCTGATCGAAGTTTGCCGCAGCGAGCTTCAAATCGTGAGTCGAGACCAACACGGTGACCTGTACTTTGTGCAACTGGTCGAATAATGCAAACATGGTTTCTTGAGTGGATATATCCACTCCGGTAAAAGGCTCATCCATCAGCAAGATGTGAGGCTCCTGCACCAGGGCGCGCGCCAGAAAAACCCGCTGCTGCTGCCCGCCGGAAAGGCTTCCAATCGGGCGATGCGCCAAATCGGAAATCCCCAGCTGTTCTATAGCTCTTGCAACAATCGTCTTGTCCTGTTTGCCGGGGCGCCGCAGCCAACCAACTCTCCCATAGCGCCCCATCGTCACCACCTCAGCTACGGTCACGGGGAATTGCCAGTCCACTTCTTCGCGCTGCGGGATATAGGCTACGCAATCCTCGTGATGCCCCGGCGGGAAACCATGGATGGATATGTTTCCGCTCCGGAGCGGGAGCAATCCCGCCAGCGCCTTGAAAAGGGTTGACTTGCCCGCACCGTTCGGGCCAATCACCGCCACCCGGGTCCCGACCGGCACACAGAAGCTGACACCGTAAAGGGCCGCTTTCCCATCGTAGTTCACCATAGCGTCCTCAACCACAAGATGCGCCGGTCCATGCAAACAGGTTGTTGAGTTGCAGCATTGTGTTGTCAATTGGGCTAACTCCGGGGTGCAGGACTGCGACATCCTACTTGAGAGCATTGACGATAGTCGTGGTATTGTACCTCATCATGTCGATATAGCTTGGCACCGGGCCTGAAGGGGCGCTGATCGAATGAGTGTACAATTCGGTGACCACTTTGATCCCTGTTTCATCCGCCAATTGGCGGGCCAACTGAGGATTAGTCCCTGTTTCGAGGAAAATTGCCTTTGCTCCAGTCGCCTTGATTCTGTCAGCAAGCCTTGCCAGTTGCTTTGCTGAAGGCGAGGTTTCGGTGCTGACGCTGGGCACGATGGTCCCGATGATCTTAAAACCATAGCGATCGGCAAAGTATCCCAAACTCTCATGGTTTGTCACGAGCAAGCGACGGTCGGGGGGGATCGGCGCAACCTGATCTTCAATCCACCGGTCCAACTCTTTGAGCTTGCTGATGTAAGCATCCGCATTGGCTGCATAAATCTTCGTTCCATCGGGGTCTGCCTCGCTCAGTCCCCGTTGGATGTTTTGTACATACGTTATCATGTTGTTGGGAGCAAGCCAGAAGTGCGGATCGCCTTCATGGTGGTGATGTCCTCCCTGATGGCCAATCAGCAGCGGACTTGTTTCCGCCGCAAAACCGTTCAACGTAATCAAGTATTCCTCACCCTTTTCGAACTCGACGACATTGCCTTGAGCCAAGCCTCCGCAATTGAGAGGAAACGTTCTTTCCATTGCTAATGGCGGAGAACTTGCGTCTTTGGAGATTCTCAGTTCTCCCTTGCCCCACACAACTTGAAAATCTCCCGCTTCATCCGCGGGAAACTTCACAAAACCACCATAGGTGTTGTTGGTTCCTTTTGTAAGTGAGACTTCAAAGAGTTTATTTTCTGCCGGCACCTCGACGGCTGAACCGGCATCTTTCGCAGAGCGTAGAGTCTGAGCGCGTTCTTTGCCGATTGTTTTGCACACATCATCGGCAAGGTCGGCATCGCTCATTTCGGCCAGTTCTCCTTCCCGCGTACTACGATTGGTCAGTCCAGCCGATGCATCAATGACCTTATGCACCCCGCCGGCATTGTGGAGCAGCTTGTCCAAAAACGCTTCAAACCCATCTCCATTGTCTATTAATACGTCACAGTCGGCCACCTTCCTGACATCACCGGGGGTCGGCTCAAAACTGTGAGGATCTGCGCCAACGGGCATCAGTGCTGTGATTTTGGGCCGATCGCCTGCAACACGTTGCGCTACATCCGCTAAAAAGGTTTCAACAGCGACCACCTTAAGTTCAGCGGCCGTTGCTTTCTGGTTTGCGGCTGCAATGCAACAGTTTGCTCTCAACAGGGCAGAAGCCAAAAAAATAACAACTATAACCTTCAAATTCCTCTTCATCGTATAAGCTCCTCCAGGAAAGAAACCGAATTCAGAGATTAGACAAAAAAAGGTGCTAAAGGTTAAACCCTATCAGGTAAGCCCTCGCTCAGTCGTTTGCCGGTTGTTCAGGCAGTTGTTGCAGATCCCGTCCAAGCGGACCTCGACACGACTGACCAAGCCAGGCAACGAAGTAAGGATCGGCTCAAGATCAATGCGTGAAACCTTTTGATCCAAACACCCCATGTATCCGCAGTTGCTGCAGTAAAAATGGGGATGCTGGGAATGGTCGGCAGCGGAAGCCAGGCCGTAGCGGAAGGATCGGTCGCCGGAACTGATGCGCACAACCAGCTTCCTTTCAACCAACAAGTCTAAAATACGATAAACGGTTACACGGTCCATGGGATGTGAGTCCAGAAGTCGAGTATGAATTTCTCGATGACCGAGCGGGGACGGACTGTTCCCGATGATTTCAAGGACCTTCAGGCGATGAGGCGTGGGGGATAGGTCAGCGTCTGCCAAAAGTTTTAAATAATCACGAGCGCTCAATACTGGATGTCCCTCCCTTTCCGATTGGACTCTAGCGTATCCATCGCTCTCCAATCCGCGATGGGGAAGTTTCTCTTATAGCATAATGCAACAAAGTTGCAAGAGCATTCGAAAAACTGGCCCCAATTTTCAGAGTGGCAGATTGTCAGATTGATTCCTGGCGGTCACCTCACGCCGGGTTTGCCTGAGCTGGCCATGCAGTAATTTAATACAAGGACGGGTGGAATTTGCGAACGCCGGCGATCAACCGCAAGATAATTGGATGTAGCCGGACAGCGGGAGGCATAGCAGCCAAAACCTTCTTACCCAATTTACAGGCGGCCATCAAACGAGGAGGCACATGACCATCCTGTACTCTCTCGAGATACGTCAGATGTTCCCAGTCAACGAGATCCTCTGTTGACCGTGGGGTCGGGACAATACGCCGTGACTCTTGGGTAGGAATCAATCGCTTACCAACCGTACCCGGGCAATTCTTACAAGCCTCAAGGGGAGTTCCATCCGACAGAAAACCCATTAATTGATCGCCAAAAGTCTCCTCGTGGTCCAGCTTCAGGCCATCTCTTGTGGCATCCAGCCCTTCTCGGCCCTGCAGAACACGAGGTATGAAGATACTTTGTGAACATCGGTAAAAAACCCCTCGCACAGAGCGTGACAGTGCCAGGTATGCGCAATTTGGCAAGTCGAGAAGATCCGGTGGATCAAGCCCGTATCCGCAGTGCCCAGTTCGGAATAGGACTCGCGGAAACGGTCAATGTATTTGAGTTCAGGATCAGCTCCATGTTCGCCTGCTAACTGATGGTACCCCCCTGAGTTCTGGGACGCTCAGACCATAGCCGGGATAGAGCGAAATATGGACCTGGTCTACCTTCTGCCATACCTGGGGAGGCATCCGTGACAGCAAAATGCCATTGGTAATAATTCGAAGATGCCTGCTAATACCCGATTGGCGGGCGGCATCGATCACCCCAAGCAAATCTGGATGAAGCAGCGGTTCGCCGCCAAGCAGACCCACCCGTTCGGGGCGGCAGTACCTTGCCAGAACCGAGAGGTCCCTCAGAACTTGATCCGGGCGCACGAAGAACTTTTTGGCCTTTGGAGACAAATGAGAACACGACCTGCAGGACAAATTACAGTGATACGAGACATTTAATTCACAGGCCTTGATTTGAATCTTTCCGTTCTTGTTT
>Ga0209048_10006135_pt1 | contig 11285 bp, 11 predicted proteins | sample FrelakmetCRP12CR_FD_187146 | JGI IMG/M metagenome (GOLD analysis project Ga0209048, IMG submission 187146) | Freshwater lake sediment microbial communities from the University of Notre Dame, USA, for methane emissions studies - CRP12 CR (SPAdes)... | ecosystem: Environmental > Aquatic >... | reverse complement strand
TCCGATCTCGCCGGAGCAGCAGCCCTTCCAGCGCTTCTCGCTGAACCAGAACAACGTCGTCGTGCCCCTTCACTCTGCGGGAGGGCTTCCGAACGGGGGCAGCTTTGGCGGCGACGGCGGCGGCGGAGGAGGAGGCGGCAGCAACAGGAGGCGCCGCCGCGACGACGACGAGGAGCAGCAGCAGCGAGACGGCACCAACACCACCAATCAGCAGCCTGCTCGCCGCCGCCGCGTGCTGGGAGTGTCGCGCCAGCGCGGCAGGTCTCAGTTGACGCTCGCTTGGAGGCCCAGGGTCTGAAAGCTTTTAAGGAGGAAGGGAAATAAGACAGATAAATAGTGTTTGCTCGTTTTTACAGGTCAAGTTTTTCGTTTAACATTTCAAAAAAGTGTTCGTCATTTTATTTTTTTCGTTTGAAGGCAAGTTCCTCTCAAGACTTCGTCGCCGCTTCAGTCCTCCTCAGAGCGCCGGCGCCGGGGAAGCGAAGGAGAGAGGAAGTCTCGAGCTCGGAGGAAGAAGAAGTCGATCTTTCCGCCGCGCTCTTCTTGCCTTTCTCCTTCCCTTCATCGCTCTTCTTCGGCGGCCCAAAGAAGTCGGGCTCGAGCACGCTCTCGACCGCCGCGCCTGCAGCGGCGCCGAGCATCTCGAGGACCAAGACGTCGTTTTTCCCTTCTCGAAGCCACACCCCGGGCGCGAAGACCCGCATCTGAGGGCCCTCGACGAGGTCATACCATCCCAGCGCGATCCCGTTGACGAAGACGACGCCGCGGGAGAGGCCGGAGAAGCCAAGGTAGGTGTCGGCCGGGTGGGAGCGGCGCCGAGGCGGGACCCTCGGCCGTGGGACGCCCGGTCACGGACGCCGCCGAGGGCACGACGGTGCCGGGCTCGCTCGGACCCTCGCTCACGGGTCGGCGAGGCGCCGGCGCCGGCCGCGGCCGCACCCGGCGCTGCCGGAGCGGAGGGAGGGGGAGTGTGAGTGACTGAAGATCATCGTGAGGCCCTGGAACGACCGGTCAGCGGGCGCCTGGAGCATGTCGCACATTGTCGCGGCCCGGCCCCCGTCGCGGGTGCCGCGTCGGCTCGGGGTCGCCCGTGCCCGGCACGGCACCGCCCTCACCCGCAACACTGCCGGCGCCACGCTCCCGGGAGGCACGATGACCGAGCTCAGCGCCCTGGATGCCGTCCGGGCCACCGCCCATCCGATCCATGACGTCGGCACGGCCGTGGGGCTCGAGCCGCTCGAGGCCATCTTGACCAACGAGGGGGAGCTCCCGGGCGGGACGGGTGGCTCAGCTCGTCGCTACTGGACCGTCACCTTGGCCCACATGCCCTGCCTGTAGTGCCCCGGCAGGTTGCAGAGGAAGATGTAGGTGCCGGGCTTCGACAGGTCGACCACCCGGGTCTGGCCCTTGCCCGGGTCGATGTTGTCGCCGTCGCTGATCTTGTTCATCCCCGGTGCCGTCTCGTCGATGTTGCCGTCGGCGCCGAGCGGGAGGTTGGCGGGGTCGTTGGTCGTGTTGAAGACGAGCAGCTCGTGCGGCATCTTCCCGGCGTTGGTGATCGTGTAGGTGTACTTCCCGGGCCGGACGGTCGCGGGCGTGTCGACCTTGTACTCGCTGACCGTGACGATGGGGGCGCTCACCGGGGCCGCCACGGTCACGACCTGGAACATGCCCTGCTTGAAGTGGCCGGGGAGGTTGCACACGAAGAGGTACTTGCCCGGTTGTGTCAGGTCGATGGGCCGGCTCTGGGTGGTGCCCGGTGTCAGGTTGTCGCCGTCGCTGACCTTGGTGATGCTGGCGTCCTCCTCATTGATGTTGCCGTCCTGCATCGGGTACTGCGACGGGTCCAGGTCGCTCCTGAAGACGAGCAGCTCGTGGGCCATCTTCCCGAAGTTGGAGATCCGCAGCGTCTTCAGGCCTGGCGAGACCGTGTCGTCGGGCAGCGTGATCTTGTACTCGTTGAGCACCACCGGCAGGTCGGTGCTGTTGTACGACTCCTGGACCACCCGACCACCGGCGGACGAGGGAGTCGTCGTGGTCGGCGGCGCGTTCGGGTCGGGCAGGTTGGCGTTCTTCGCGCAGCCGGCGAGGACGCCGACCACCAGGACAGCGATCGCGAGGGGCGTACCGAATCGGTGCATCAGGCGCTCTCCCGAGGGTCGTGGCGTGGTGTGGGGCGGCGTCGTCATTGTCGGTCAGGACCAGCCGGCCCCAGACAGGGTCCGAGGACCCTGAGGAGCGGGCCGAAGGTCCCCGCTCGATCATGCCCCGATCATGGCCCGATGAGGGCCTGAGCAGGTTGACCCCCGGCCCGGGGCGAGGGACCGGTCGCTGCCGGCGGCCCCTCAGCCACCGGCCTCACGGGCCAGGAACCCGTCGATGGTCTCGCCGATGTAGTCGATGCCGCCGTCGTCGATGGCGTGGTGCGAGGGCAGGATGAGTCCCTGCTCCATGACCCGGTCGGCGTTGGGGTAGCCCCCCGGGTCGGCCCGGTGGGTGATGCTCCTGAACGCCGGCTGGCGCAGCGCGTTGCCCGTCCACACCATCCGCGTGTCGATGCCGTGTCCCTCGAGGTGCTGTTGGAGCTCGGCGCGCCGGACACCCGACTCGGGGCGGATCAGGATCGGGAACATGTGCCAGCCGGTGTCCAGCCCGGGCGTGGTCCGGGGCAGGACGAAGACGTCCGGATGACGGCCGGCGTGCTCCCCCAGGCGGGTGAAGTTCCGCTTGCGACGCTCGAGGAAGCCGGGCAGGCGGCGGAGCTGGACGAGGCCGAAGGCGGCGCTCAGCTCCGACGGCTCGAAGTTCCATCCGACCTCGTCGAAGATGAACAGGTTGTCGTACTCCATCCCGTCGATGTCCGAGAAGAACCGCTTGTCGCCCCTGCGGGATCCGAACAGCTGGATCTCCGAGCGCCGGCCCCAGCGGCGGAGCAGCAGGCATCGGTCGACCAGCGCCTCGTCGTCGAGGACCACCATCCCACCCGTGCCTGCGCCCGTGATGATGTGGGAGAGGGCGAAGCTGGTCACGCTGATGTCGGATCGGGTGCCCGTGGGCGTGCCGCGCAGGCGGGAGCCGAGGGCGTCGCACGAGTCCTCGATCACCTGGAGCCCGTGGGCGTCGGCGATGGCACGGAGACGGTCCCAGTCGGGCGCGTTCCCGATCAGATTGGGGATGAGCATGGCCCGTGTGCGGGGTCCGATGAGGCGCTCGACGGCGTCCACGTCGACGTTGTACGTGTCCGGCTCGACGTCGACGAACACCGGCACCAACCCGGCGCGCACGAGCGGCGCGACGTCCGTGGAGAACGTGACCACCGACGTGAGGACCTCGTCCCCGGGTGCCAGCCCGAGGAGCTCGACGGCGAGGTAGAGGGCGGAGCTGCCCGAGTTGACCATGACCCCGCGGCGCTTGCCGAACAGCTCGGCGACCCCCTCCTCGAAGCGACGGACGTTCCTGCCGATCCGGAGCGCCGTTGCCGGCCCCCGGAGGATCTCGACGATCGCGTCGATCTCCTCCTCCCCGTGGACGCTGCCCGCGTAGTCGATCCGGCGACCGGGTGGGTCGGTCACCCGTGCTCCAGCTTGAAGACGCGCACGGCGTTGTCCCGGAGGAACCTGGGCCACACGTGGTCCGTGAACCCCACGCCGGGGAGCTCCCGTCGGATGCGCTCCAGGCTGAGGCCCATGGGGTAGTAGCCCGCGTACATGATCTTGTCCGCCCCCCGGCTGTTCGCGTACCGGATGACCGCCTCCGGGTAGTACTTGGGGGCGAAGGCGCTGGTCATGTAGTAGAGGCCCGGCCACTTGAGCATCAGCTTGACGGCCAGCTCCTCCCACGGCTCGGCGCCGTGGCGCATCACGATGCGCAGCTCGGGGAAGTCGTAGCAGACCTGGTCGAAGTGCATCACGTCCTGGCAGGACGACGGCACCCGGGGTCCCGCGATGCCGGCGTTCGAGACGATCGGGATGTCGAGGTCGACGCACGTCTGGTAGATCGGGTAGTACCGCCGGTCGCTCACCGGGACCTGGGGGTTGCAGCCGGCGGGAAACGTGGTGACGGCCACGATCCCGTGCTCCTCGTGGGCCCGCCGGATGCTCCGCACGGCCGTGGTGATGTCGTTCGGGTCCACCTCGAGGCTGGCGCGGAACCGGTCGGGGTGCTCCGCCAACGCCCGGGCGGTGACCTCCCCCCCGAGACCCACCATGCCGATCGCCACGCCGGCCTTGTCCATCTCGGCCAGCGTGACCTCGACCGGGTCCTTCCCCTCGTCGAGCTGGTTGGGCACCTCCTTGAACAGGTACTCGGCCGGGAACGCCATCCGGGTGCTCCCCTCGTCCCGGAGGAGCGGCTTCAGGAAGTCGTAGCGGCGCGCCGCGTGGGCGCTCGGGAAGCCGATCATCAGATCCACGATGCCGACGTCGGTGGGGAAGGGCATCCCGTCACGGTAGGGAGGGGTGGCCGAGCCGGTCAACGTGGCCGGCGCCCCACGCCGCGTGGCGGACGGTTGCGGCCGCTCGGGGTCCCGGTTCCTGTCAGCCGCCCTTCGTAGACTCCGGAGGTGATGGACCTGCCCGAGCTCACCGGCGCCGCCCCGGTCGCCGCCCCGGTCGCCGCCCCGGTCGACGACCTCGACGACGTTGCCGACGACGACCTCGACGACGGTGACCACGACGTCGACGGCGAGGGGCGCCCTCCCATGGTCGCCGCCCTGTCGCCCTCGTCCATCTCGGTGTGGAACCAGTGCCCGAAGCGGTTCTTCTTCGAGAAGATCCTCCGTCTGGAGACCGAACCGGGTCTCGAGGCCCTCTGCGGCAGCTTCGTCCACGAGGTGCTCGAGCACCTGATGGGCCTGCCGTCGGCCGAACGCACCCTCGACTCGGCCCGGCGCCTGGCCACGGAGCGCTGGGCCGGGTTCAGCGCCGATCCCACCAGCCGGTTCGTCGAGCTCGGCCTCGACGAGGGGGAGGTGCGCGGCTTCAAGCGCCGGGCCTGGGCCGGGATCGAGGGCTACTTCGCCATCGAGGACCCGAGCCGGGTCGAGGTGGTGGCCACTGAGCAGGCGGTGACCGCCGATCTCGATGGTGCACCGCTGTTCGGCATCGTGGACCGGCTCGACCGCTTCGGCGAGGACCTGGTGGTCTCCGACTACAAGACGGGGAAGGCGCCGAGGTGGCCTGACGAGGTGGACGAGAAGCTCGGCCAGCTCCGCCTGTACGCCGCCATCCTCGACGCCCAGGGCACCCCCGTGCGCACCCTGCGCCTGCTGTTCGTGTCGCCCCAGCTCGCGGCCTCCGGGAAGGCCGAACGGTGCGAGGAAGCGGTGCGGGCGGCGATGGAGGCCCTCGGCGCCGCCGCCCCCGGCTGCAGTCGGAAGCGCCTCGGCACGGCGGTGGACCTCGTGGAGGACGCCCACCGCTCGGCCCGCCAGGGAGCGGGACCCGATGACGACGCCCGGGAGCTGGCCCGGATCGCCGCGGCCGGGGCGGCGTGGGCAGCGGCCACCGACCTCGTCGGCGACGCCGCGCCCGCGGGCGACGCCATCCAGACCGTCGCCGAGATGGTGTTGGACGTGGTGGCCGCCCGGCGCAAGGCGTGGTTCGCTCGGCGCGACGCCCTCGAGGCCCGGCCCCGGGAGATCACCCTCGCCGTGCAACCCGAGCACATCGAGGCGGCCCGGGCGGAGGTCGGGACCGTCTGGGCCGAGGCCACGGCCTGCTACGAGCGGTGGGAGTTTCCCGCCCGGACGGGGGTCCTGTGCGACTGGTGCCCCTTCGCCGCTCGCTGCGACGACTACGCCGGCTGGGTCGAGGCCGGCCGACCGGCCGACGACGCCCCCTCGTGTGCGCCCGATCCGGCGCCCCTCTCCCAACCGGCCCCCGCCGCCTGACGGACCTCGCCCGGCCCGGGTCCGCCGGCCCCCTCAGCGCACCCGGGCGTCGCGGGACAGGACCACGACCGCACAGGTCGCGTGCCGGATGCAGCCCGAGCTGACCGACCCGAGCAGCGCCCCGCTGATGGCGCCCCGGCCGTGGCTGCCGACCACGAGCAGCTCGGCGTCAGAGGACGCCTCGAGCAGCGCCTCCACCGGTCGGCCCTGGACGAGGCGCCCCTCCACGGTGACGCCGGACTCCCGCGCCCATGCGAGGTCGGCGTCGAGGGACTCGCGGGCCCCCGTCTCGAGCAGCTCGAGCCCCGTCGCGGCGTAGGGGCTGGCCGCCGCCGCTCCCATCTCCCAGCAGTGGACCAGCAGGCAGGGACGCTCCCGAAGAGCCGCCTCGCGAACGGCCCAGTCGAGGGCCCGCCGGCTGTACGCCGACCCGTCCACCCCGACCACGATCCGCCCGGCCCCGGCGGAAGCCAGTCCCTCCGTCATGTCGGCCTCCTCGCACCGCGCCCGGGTGTCTGCCCTGAGCCTGCTCGACCCCATTGTCACCGAGGCCGGCCGCGTGCGGCGTCACCGTGGCGGGGTCACCCCCTCCGGCGACCAGAGGACCGGGAACCACTGGCGCCGGGGCTTCGCCCGCCCGGGCGCGATCGGGTGCGGGTCACGCCCCGCCGAAGCGCATCAGCCACGCCTGCTTCGTGGCGGGCTTCAGGACGGCGTTGACCTCCTTCACGGCAGCGATCGTCCCCACCGAGGCCATCGAGTAGCGATGCCCCGGGTACACGATGGTCTCGTCGGGAAGGGTGGCCAGTCGAGCGAGGCTCAGGAACATGGCCTCGGGGTCGCTGCCCGGCAGGTCGGTGCGCCCGCAGCCCTCGAGGAAGAGCGTGTCGCCCGCCACCAGGCACCGGTCCACCAGGAAGCACTGGCTGCCGGGCGTGTGGCCGGGCGTGTGGAGCAGCTGCACGGGCACACCACCGACGAGGACCGTGTCGCCGTCCTCGTGGGCGCGCACGGCGGTGTCCCCGAGGCCGGCGGTGCGGGCCACCCAGGGGGCCTCCAGGCGATGGGCGTGGACCGGGACGTCCACCTGCTCCAGGACGTCGGCCAGGCCCTCGATCCGGTGGCCCATCATCGTCCCGCCCACATGGTCCGGGTGGTGGTGGGTCACGAGCACCCCCACCAGCCGCATCCCGTCGGCGGCCAGCAGGTCGAGCACGTCACCGACGGCCCACGCGGGGTCGACGATCACGGCCTCGCGGGAGGCCCGGTCCCCGATGACGTACACCTGGTTGGCCATCTGGGCGGCGACGCCGTCCGTGCTGGCGATGTCACGCCCGCACAGCAGTTGACGGAAGTAGAGGCGCGTGTCCATCCCGCCCTCATGCTACGGCGGCCGCACGGACCGCCGGACCCGCGGGTCCCCTCAGCGCTCCTGCAAGGCGTCGAGCACCTGCGCGGTGGCGGCGAGCCAGCGGGCGAGCTCGTCCAGGCTGGGCGCGAGGTCGTAGGCCCGGACGTGACAGGCATTCGACAGCGATGACCACGTCGTCGACGCCAGCCCGGCCACCTGGTCCCCGGCGTAGGTGGGGAGACAGAGCAGCTGGGTCGAACGTGGCGCGGCCTCCACGCCGGGTGCCACCCGCAGCCAGAAGTCGTCGAGCGCCGCCTCGAGGGCCTGGCGGGTGAGGGTCGCGACCGCTCGCGCCTGCCACCCGGACGGCGCGGGAGCGGCGGTGAGCAGCGAGCGGGCGGCGTCGAGCAGCTCGGCGGTCCCCGTCATGGGAGGGCCCGGATCCTCCTGGCCAGCTCGGCGGCGGCGTCCACCAGGTCGGGGAGGTGGCCGACGTGGGGTTCGTGGGCGCCGCGGTTGCAGGCCCGGAACGTGTCGGCGAAGGACGGACCCCAGTTGTTGAGCCTTGTGAGGACGGCGGCGCCCTGGTCGGCATCGTCGAACAGGGCGAGCGCGGCCAGCGGGTAGAGCTTGTGGGCGCCGCCGATCACCACCTCGACCTCGTCGTGAGGGTCCCCGCGGCCGAGGCGGCGCCGGCGAACGGTCTCGATGCATGCCGCCTCCAGGGCCTGGCGGCACAGCGTGGGCACGACCCGGGCGCGGACGCTCTCGGGCAGATCGGCGGAGCGGGCCACGGCTCTCGCGTCCCGGACGCGCCGGTCGACCGGGTCGAGGCACTTCTCCACCCGCACGGCGGACTGCTCGCCCCGGGTGACTTCGATCACGGTGGCGTCGATGTCGAGGCGCCGGACGGCCTCGGGCAGCCGGTCGTCATGGGTCAGCACGATCACCTGGTGGTCGCCCGCCGTCGCGGCCAGCACCTTGGCCAGGCCCTCGACCCTGGCCGGATCCATGGCCTGAACCGGGTCGTCGATGATCACGAAGCGGAAGGGGCTCTCGGGCAGCGTCGCCCGGGGCAGGAACAGGCTCAGGGCGAGCGCGTGGAGCTCACCCTGGCTCATGACCCCCAGGGCCGCCGCGCCGGAGCCGTCGACGGTGACGTGGACCTCCACCCGCCGTCGGGTGGCGCCGCCGGCCAGCCTGATGCCCCCGATGTCCACGCTGCTGCGCATCCGCAGGGCCTGCCAGACCTCGGTCGCGGCCTTGCCGATCGGCTCGAAGCGCTCCGCGCGGATCTCGGCCTCGACCTGCTTGATCCAGATCTCCGCGGCCTTCAGCTCCTTGACGATCGGCCCGGCCCGGCGGTCCTCGGTCGCGCGGTCGAGCCAGACGGCCACCGCTCCGGCGACCGGCCGCCACGCGCTCTCGCGGGTGGCCACGCGCGCCGCCGCCTCGCCGGCGACGAGGGCGACCTCGTTTCTCAACGAGGCCGCGCCCACCAGGTGCGCGGCCAGCGCCTCGGGGCTCGCGACGGCCGGGCCCTCGGACCAGGCCCGCCATCGGGCCAGCAGGTCGTCGGAGTCCAGATCGATGCCGGCGCGCTCGACCTCGGCCAGGGCGGCCGGCGGAGGGCGCAGCAGCGTGCGGGCGTGCTGCTCGGCGGCCGTCAGCTGCTGGTGGGCGGCGTCGGCCTCCCGGGCCAGCCGTCGCAGTCGGGCTTCCTCGGTCTCGGCCTCGGCCCGCCACGTGCCGCTCAACGCACCCGGCCGCCGGCAGACCGGGCAGTCGCCGTCGCCGTGGCGCCGGTGGAAGGCGACCGCGGCCGCCAGGAGCTCGGCGGTGTGGCGGGCCCGGCCGGCATCCGTGGCGGCCAACGCGTCGACGGCATCGGCCGCGGCGCGGAGGCGGTCCGCGACCGATGTGAGCTCCTCCTGACCGGGAAGCTCGATCGCGGCGATCCGGCGGAGCCGGTCGAGGTCGTCGTCGCCCGTCGAGGTCCCGACGTCCTGGCCGACCGCGGCCGCCACGGCCTTCAGGTCCGGGGTTCGCTTGGCCAAGGCGACGAGCACGTCGGCGGCCCGCGGGTCGGTCGACGTCTCGAGACGGGGCCGGATGTGGGCGAGCTCCTCCTCCGTGACGCGGGCGTGGCGCTCGAGGGTGAGGCGGGCGTCGGCCAGGGCGCGCTCGGCCGCGCTGAGATCCTCCAGGCCGAGGATGGCGTTGAGGGCATCGAACAGGCGGGACGGTCCCTCGTCGAGCATGCCGCCCAGCTCGCTGTAGGGAAGGAACGGGCGGTAGGTGGTCAGGGCCTCTTCCCATCCGAGCACGTCGAAGCCGGCCCGGGGCTGGCCCGGCCGGCTCACGCTGACCGTGCTGTCCGTGAACTCGGCATCGGGCTCCCACCGGCGGGTCACGGTCGTGAAGCCGGGCTGCTCCTCGATGACGAGGCGCGCCTCGACCGTGGTGGGGGCGGCGTGGTGGAGGTTGCGCCAACCCTCCAGCCAGGCCCGGTTCTTCCGGGCCGCCCACCGGGCGCTGTTGCCGGTGAGCAGGACCTCCAGCGCGTCGGAGAGGCTCGACTTGCCGGTGCCGTTGCGGCCGATGACCAGGGTGAGCCCGGGCCCGGCCGCCAGCGGGAGCCGCAGCGACGGGCCGATGCCGCGGAACCCCTCGACGGTGACCGAGTCCAGATAGGCCTTGGCCGGCGTCGGCGGTGGAACCATGAGGTCGCGGGTTCCCGGCCGGCGGGGCGCACGATCGCCGGTCAGGTGGCTGAGCTCCTCCGGCGCGAGGACGGCGGTCAGGACCAGGTCGCAGACCTCGGGCGCCAGCTGTTCGAGCCGGAGTCGCCGGTCGATCTCGGCGAGGAGGACCTCGTTCACGACGCCGCGGCCGGAAGGGACCGGTGGGTGCTCGCCGGGGCCATGCCAGCAGTCTGGTCTGCGACGGTCGGCCCGTGCCGCGCCGCCCGCCCGGCCGCCGGCGCCGGGCGGGCGTTCGCCTAACCTCCGACCCCATGGCGGATCCGCACTACCCCATGTTCATCGCCGACCTCGGGTTCGCCCAACGGCTCCAGGACGACGTCTGCCACGGCGACATCGACATCGTCGACGAGTTCCGCACCCCCGGCAGCCCGCTGGTCCGACCGGCGCTGCTGCTCACGGTCGCCGACGTCGTCGCCGGCCGGCTGACGAGTCGCGAGCACTTGCCCCGGATCGTGCTGACCGTCGACCTCACCGTCCACAGCCTGCGACCCGCCGACGGGGACCATCTCGCGGCCGTCGCCCGACTCCTGAAGACGGGCCGCACGACCAGCTTCTGCGAGACGGTGTTCACCCAGCCGGGGTCGTCGGACCCGGTCGCGGTGTCGCATGCCACGTTCACCCCCTCCCCCCGGCCCCAGGACGTCACCGAAGGCTTCCCCGAGCATCCGTTCTCGGAGCCCCGGATGCGTGCGCCGCTCGCCGACCAGCTCGGGATCCGCGTCCTGCGCCCGGGGGTGGCCGAGATCGACCGCGCCCCCTACGTCATGCAGCCGGCCGGCACGATCCAGGGCGGCGCCGTGGCCCTGCTCGCCGAGGTGGCGGCCGGCTCGGCCACCGGGGCGCCGATCGTCGACCTCGACGTGCGCTACCTCGCCGCGGTGCGCGTGGGGCCGGCCCGTGCCACCGCGACGGTGCTCGCCCCCGGCGTCGCCCGGGTCGAGGTCCGGGACGCGGGCAACGCGGACCGGTTGGCCACCGTGGTGATGGCCCGCGCCGCCGCGTGAGCGCCCCCGTCGCCGGTGCCCTACCCGCCCGACGTCCACGTCCTCCGGGACCTGCGCCTCGCCCTTGACCGGCTCGACCAGGGTCACCACCTCGGCCGCATCCCGGTCGCACCGGAGCTGCTGACGCCGTCGGGCGCGGTCCAGCCCGGGGTCCTCGCCACCCTCGTCGACGCCGTGGGCGGCGGGTTGTCGGTCGCCGCCGTGGCACCGGACTGGGTGGCCACCACCGACCTCACCCTCCACTGGTGGCGGGCGCCCTCGGCGGGGCCGGTCTC
>Ga0209048_10006134_pt1 | contig 11286 bp, 12 predicted proteins | sample FrelakmetCRP12CR_FD_187146 | JGI IMG/M metagenome (GOLD analysis project Ga0209048, IMG submission 187146) | Freshwater lake sediment microbial communities from the University of Notre Dame, USA, for methane emissions studies - CRP12 CR (SPAdes)... | ecosystem: Environmental > Aquatic >... | reverse complement strand
AACGCATTTTGTATAACTTTGTATCTAATACACTCCTGTCCTTTTGTCCATTGTCCAACACTCGCTCGGTATGATACGTTAGTTATGCGCATACACGTAATAGCAAACCTGGAGTGTAAGACATGCCTTTGGAGCCGAAGTCGGAAGTGGAAGAAGTCAATACGGTCCTGCCTCGGAAATCTCGTTCCTCCCTGTCAGTGCCGCATTTACCACGCAATGTCTATCTGTTACTCTTCTTCACCCTTGGGAAGGGCTTTCAGTTAACTATCGCGACACTCAATGTCAACTATTATGCTCATAGCCTCGGGTATCAACCAGACTTCATCGGCTTGCTTAGTGCGATGCCTGCCATTGGAGCGCTTATAAGCGCCGTGCCTGCCGGCTTACTTGCTGATCGGATTGGGCGCAAGCCAGTTTTGATAGTCTCAGCAATATTGACGCCGTTATTTCTTGCAGGCATTGCCTTAGGTACTGCTCCGCTCTGGCTGCTCACCTGTGCGTTCTTGCAGGGAGTAGTCTCGACAGCGTATTGGGTCACAAACTTGCCGTTATTAACAGAGAGCACTACCGAGCAGCAGCGTGTTGGTGTATTTGCTCTGAATAGTTTCCTCTTGCTTGGCGTTGGTGCGTTTGGCAATTTATTGGGAGGAGCCATCCCCGAGATTGTGGCGTCCATTTTGCACGTTTCGCCTGCCAGTACCGTTGCATTACGCTACGGTGTGCTCGCAGCAGCGCTGAGCACGTTCATCTTTGGTTTGCCATTGTGGTTCTTGCGCGAACCCAAACGCCAGCGTTTGACTGCATCTCAGAGAAATACTGATGGGGAATTAAAGCCCAAAGAGAAATTGCCAGTACCGCTCTTTGCTAAGTTATTGGTTCCAGATCTTTTGTTCACAATGGGCGAAGGGGCTGTGGTTGCGCTTATTCAGCTTTACTTCATCTTGCGTTTCTTTCTTCTTCCTGGCGCATTAGGCGTCATCTTTACCATTTCAGGTCTTGCAGGGGGTATCTTTTCCCTGACGGCGCCTTTGTTCGTCAAACGTTGGGGCAAGTTGCGTATTATTACTACGGTCATGTATCTGAGCGCGCCATTGATGATACTCATTGGTTTCGCCCCCACACTCTGGTTAGCCGTCGCGGGTGAGTATACGCGCTCTTTTATGCGTACGTTGATCGAGCCGGTGTATGCTGCTTTTGCTATGGAGCAGGTTTCAGACCGCTATCGAGCAACCTTAAGTGGTTTTTATGCAGTCACCTGGAGTATTGGATTTAGCATCGGTCCAACAGCCGCTGGTTGGTTACAAACGAACGTTAATCTCTCCACTTCTTTCGTATTTGGTGCCGTCTGTCTCTCGCTCAGTGCAAGTCTCTTGCTTCTTTTCTTCGGCAAACGCCGCTTTTCACTTGCATAGGGAGGTCTGAATATGGCTAGAGAAGAGATCTCCCACGTGTCAACCTGAGCAGGTTCGTCTGTCATCCTGAGCCGCAGCGAAGGATCTCGTAGCCCGGCGCCAGATCCTTCGCTGCGGCTCAGGATGACAGGTGTTGTGTTCAGGATGACGCTGGTAAGCGGAATCGTCTCTCACCACCTGATTTGCTCGAATATATTGCTCAATTTAGCCTAAATGGTCTACAATGCAACAAAATGAGCTCTCGTGGCGTATACTGTAAAAGTCCGATGAGAGATACTTGGTGGTCGTCAAATGCACGTCAGCTAGCTATCCCCGCTTGCGAGAGCCTTTGGGATTCGCTATTGGTATCTTTTCTAGCAACAAAACTTTTAGGAGCCTGTATATGAGGTCTGATGTAGTCGAGTCTCGTCCCCCTGAGATTGCTGAAATTCGAGATTTGGATAGACCATATCAGCCTGAATATCGAATACCAAAACGTCATCCTCATCGCCGTAGAGCATATTCTTCAGATCTCAAATCCAGGGAAAATCAGTTCAGACTTACACCTGGCGAAGGCTGGCTCGCCTTGGTGCTCGTGGGTATAGCAGTTTACAGTGTCGTCTTCTCTATTATCTTCGCAAATTGGGTGGATTTCAGCTACATACTACTTGTCAGTACCGCTGTGGGTTTGCTGCTTGGTTTGTGTGTTGCAAAAATTCAATGGTTTCCCCAGGCCATCCTACACCTGGCTGCGGTCTTGCTGGGTCATTGGCTTTCGATATGGCTAGTCAGTACTTTCGCATACCATAGTTCCTGGCTGCTCTTACTTGCTAATTTACGTTCAGTTTTAAGTGGTGGTTTTACTTCCACAGTATCGTCAAATGGCGAGATGGTTTTTCTCTTCTATCTTACATTCCTCAGTTTCTTTCTTGCCTATTTTGGCACCTGGTTGATTTATCGTGCTCGTCTTCCCTGGCTGGTTGTGCTGATCTACTGTGCCATCATGCTGGTGAACCTCAACTATATTAAACAAGATCTTTCCTATTTAGTGATCATAATGCTAGCTGCACTGAGCCTGCTCATTATTAGAATTCATCTTGCAAACCAGTTGACGCAATGGACATCTGAAGGTTTGTATATCGATCGCGTCTGGTTGCAGAGCATAACACGCCGTTTCGTCCAGATTGGCGCGCTCTTTACATTACTTATTCTCCTTATCAGTTTGATGTTGCCCATGACGTCGCAGCCAACATCTGGAACCACTTTCTGGAACAACGTGGATAACACGTGGGCTAATATCACACATGGCCAATTTTCACTCACTAACCCTGGCACATTTCTGCAACCACAACAAACACTTGATAACTTTTTTGGGGATCAACTGTCCATTACCGGCAATGTGAACTTACCTCCAGATCCGGTTCTCTCTTACACTACAAGCTCTACATCACAACAACCATATCAACAATACCTGGAGGGCCTTACGTATGACAGTTTTGATGGCCATACCTGGACAGAAACACCAAATACATCTACTCAATATGATAAAAATGTCACCTTTCCCATAGAAGCAACGAACAGCCGGCAACAGATCACAACGAATGTTACCATTATCAACCCGCCTGGGGGAACAAAGCATTATATCTTTGCGCCAGCTCAGCCTGTTAGCTTTAGTGTACCCACAACTCTTTATGGAAATGGCATTATTACAGCCTGGACACAGCAAAGTCCACTAACTAAGAGCGAAAATTATCAGGCCATATCATCGATTTCCGTTGCGACTGCCCAGGAATTATCGGCTGTGCAATTTCCCAGGAATAACTCTGCTCTCTTGTCGAACCTTGGCCAATCTTATGTTCAAACGCCTGCGGATCTACCGAAAAACCCTATAATACAGATTAGACTTCAGCAATGGACACAAGGTTTAACAGATGTATATAGCAAAATGAAAGCATTAGAATCACATCTGTCAGATAAAACACAATTCACATATTCCGTACAAAATCCTCCTGTACCTACGAATGAGGATGCTGTAGCATGGCTCTTACAAAATCGTCAGGGTTATTGTACTTACTATGCGACAGCAATGGTCGTAATGGCTCGCATGTTGAGTATACCTGCACGTATAGTGAATGGCTTCACCCAGGGGAGCTTGCAGAACAAGAGCAGCAATACATGGGTCGTCAATGGTACAGATGCTCATAGCTGGGTACAGGTCTACTTCCCAGGTTATGGCTGGATCAATTTCGATCCAACTCCAGGCTATCCCGTAGGACAAACACCACAGCAAAGCGCACCTCCTGTTAAAACGCCACCCCCAACGAGACCAACCCCAATTACAACAACTGGACACCAGAAGCCACAGCTTCAACCTGCTCCCAGACCAGGTGTAAGTGGTAATGGCAAAAATACTTCCTCAAAGGATGCAATAGTTCGCCAGAATCTTTTCTTAACCTTATCGCTTGTGATCCTGTTTGGCTCTCTTGCAGTTTTCGGCCTTGCTCTACTCAAAAGATATAAAGGTAACCATCCAGGTGTCTCAATTACTGCCTCGACGGTCTATCGCCGAGTGTGCCGCCTTGGCGTCATGATCGGTGCGCCTCCCCAACGATGGCAGACTCCATATGAGTATTATCGCATGCTTGGTCGGCGTTACCCGCGTGCAGCCGCGCCAATGCGTCGTTTAACCGAGCTATTTGTGCGTGAACGCTGGGCGCCTCCTCAACATGCACAAGACCCAACCGAAGGACAGGCCCTCGAAAAGCTCTGGCACCAGTTACGCAACGCGCTCGTTCGCTCGTTCTTCGCGCGTGGTCGAAGAACATCCTGAACAACTTGTGGCTCATGATGTATAATGCAACTTGCACTGCTCGCTTGTAATAGTGATTAATAAATTATTCGGGTCATTCGTAGGTGCCGATTTATCGCGCACATCGCCGATTTATCGGCCCTCGCTAACTTTTCTGATATCTAGCTTAGTTTGGTAATCAACATAACAAAGTTGTCCTCAACCCAGCTTCCCAGGTACGTTAATCCCTCAGGCAACACGCGCCCTTGTTCTTTAGCTCGAAGGTAGACCGCTTTTGCGTCACGATTCCTGAATCGCTCAATCACCATAAATAACATGGAAGCTCTCCTTACCTGATTTTTCAGCGGGTCGTTGGTTACATGCTGTAACCTCGTTGCGCTTTCCATGGCTACGGTAGGTTAACAACGATCACTGCTCATGAAACGTTTCCAGAAGTCGCCCATCTGCTTCAGCTCTTCATCTGTGTAGAGGCTGAGAAAGCATTCACGCACGAGCATAATATTGTCGTGTGCAGCCTCCTCAAGCCTTTTCATACCCTCGGGCGTCAACACGGCATAAGCACCTCGTGCGTCCTCGAGGGCCGTCTCGCGGGATAGCAGTCCTACTCTCTCCAGCCTCTCTACCAGTCGACTCATGCCGCTACGAGTCAAGACGCTTGCATCGGCCATGTCACGCAATCGCATCCGGCCGCCTCTTGCCCAGGAGAGGCGCAGCAGCACTTCGAACTCTCCGTGTGAGATATGGTGCCTGGACTGCAGCATATTTTCGAGTTTGCGCATCATGGCAGCATGCACACTAAGCAACTGCCCCCAGGCGGCGCCTTCGGTTTCAGTGAATTTTGTTGGCATAATTCTCTCCTTCAATCTTGACAATGCGTGCGCAATCAATTATACTGTACATAGTTTATGTTGTGTGAGCACGCAATAAGATTAGTATAGCATATTAGCAGAATTGTGCAATTGAAAGGAGCAAACACTATGGCTTTTGTTGAATTAGCAAGGTATCGTCTGCGGGAGGGAGCTGATGAGGCTGCCCTTATCGAGGCAGAAGAAGAGATACAGAGAGCAGTAGGTCCGAGCCACCCTGGTTACGTTGGTCGGAATTTGCTGAAAGGGGCTGACGGCAGCTACGTCCTGATTATGCGCTGGGAGAACCAGCAAGCTGCTGAAACCTGGAACGGTACGCTCTTTGGGTCGCAGGCAGGGCGGAAGCTTGGGTCTCTTGTTGATGCAACATCCATGTCGATGGAGCGTCTCACTTCCATCGTATCCTAGAAGATTGAACACACAATCATAATGCAAAACAAGGCCTTGTTGGTCACAGTTGGGATAGGTGGCATTGGACAGCAAACGGCTTTGGGATTGGCGAGATTGGGTGCACGGGTCATTTTTACCGGGCGCGATCGAGCGCATGGGGAAACCACCATTAACGCGCTGAAGCAGAGTAGTGGCAATCAGCGCGTTGATCTGTTGCTCGTAGATCTTTCAACGCAAGCAGGCGTTCGTTTAGTTACAGACCAGTTCAGAACGAACTATGGGAAAGGTTGGTCGAGTCATTGTATTAATTTCGGAGGTATTGAGTCTGATAGATGGAGTTGAACTTCTGAGGTATCTTTACACCGCCACAGCAGGCCCCTTCAGATCCCCGGCCGCGACAACGGGTCCTGCAGGCACATTCTTACTCGCCGTCGGACCAGGCTCTCTGCTCACAGCAGCAACCTGGTAATCTGCAATAGTACCTGAATATATCACGCTCGCAACACCATTCTGTATGCTAAGCAGTCCGATACTCGTAGGCTGTTTCCCGTGGATTAGCCAGCCCTGGTAGACCTGTGTTCCATGGAGTTGTGGAAGTCCATCGATGACCAGCAAGGTGATATGCTGCTCAGGAAGATAGATTAATTTACCTGATGCCCCATTGCCATGAAGTCCATATGCAAGAGCTACCTGATTTTGAAGAGAAGCGTTCTGCTGTTGAAGAGAGCTAATTTGATGCTGGAGAGAAACATTCCACACGGTCATGCCACCAAACAGTAATAGCGCCAAAACTGCTGCGATTGCTAAAACCTGCGTACTCCAACTACGTCTGGGTCTTGAGGGAGCGATACTGGGAATCGGAACAGGTTGAGTTTGAGTGTTTTCCATACGGATTGCTTCAAAAACTCGACCTTTCAAAGATGCTGGTGGATTCACCTGCTGTGCGGAATAAGGCAACAAATCTACAACTGCTTGTAATTCCCGCAATCGACGTGTGCAAGCGGCGCACCCTGCCAGGTGTGCCTGTGCTGCCTCGCGTTCGGTTGGTGTAACAGCTTCAAGCGCATACGCGCCTGAAAGTTCTTCAAATTCTTCGCAGGTCATCTAAAGCTCTCCGATTAATCTATCTGACGTGTATTACGATTGGCACAGCTTCCTAGATTACTGTTCAAAGAAACCCCTGTACCTCCTCGTCCTATGTACCTGCATGAAATGTGGGGGCAAGGCTTGCCCTAACCCAGTCTACTAATGAACCCGGCAACTCTTGCAACGACCAAAGAGAGTAAGCGAGTGGCCTTCTATATCAAAATTTGTCTTGCGGCCGATTGCATTTAGCTGATCTACAGGAAGGCAAACATCTATTTCTACTACCAGGTGGCACTGGGTACAGGTCAAATGATGATGATGATGGTTTTCTCCACACACACGGTAGAGATGCGTTCCGTCTGCAAAATCAACTCGATCCAGCAGGCCCATAGTAACCAGTTTCTCTACTGAGCGATAAACTGTAGCTCTTCCCAGATGGGGATCTAACGCTCGCATCTCTTGCCAGAGTTCATCAATCGTGAAATTTTCTCCGCTAACGGCAAGTTCTACGAGCCTATCCGCGATAAGCCTTCGTGGACGAGTTTGTCGCTGGCTTACCTCGTCAAAAGCGGCGCGAATTTTTTCCTCTAGCATAGCTGCTTCTTTGTTACGTTGACTCGTGTATTTGTTTTCCATAAGGTGTGTTTGAACACTCCATTCTAGCCGCGTTAGTGCGTGTGTACCGGGATGTGCTCGCGGTTCGGATGCGGTAATTCCCTGTAGCGACGGGGCGAGCGAATGCGAGCGATCAGCATAGACGCAAAGTAGGTCAGGGCCGACATCGTTGAGATATAGAAACTAACAGGTAAATTATGCCCTGTTCCAAGAAAAGCTAGAATCAGTCCACTCCACGTGAAGGTGAGTCCCAGGATGACCGACAGGATGATTGCAGCCAGTGGTCGGTGTGTCAGGCGCTCTGTCGCAGCAGCCGGGGCTATCAAGAGAGCGAAGACGAGCAAAACACCAATCACAAGTACTGCTTCGGCTGTTGCAACTGCAAGTAACAGCAGAAAAACAATCGAGAGCAGGCGTACTGGAACCCCGCGTGCCTGTGCCACTTCGGGGTCTACCGAAGCAAAGAGCAGCGGACGAAACAGGAAGGCAAGTATGAGGAGACTCACACTTCCAGTAATGAGGGTAATGATCACGTCTCTACGCGTCACAGTCAAAATCGAACCAAAGAGCACGCTCACTCCTGCATTGGCATTGGCTCCACTCTGAATATAAATGCTCAGGAATAAAACCCCCAGGCCAAGTGCGAATGAGAGTACCATACCAATCTCAATGTCACGTCCTCGCACGCGCTCTCCCAATGCTCCTATTCCAATCGCTGCCAGTAGAGACAGTCCAAGCATCCCTAAAAGCGAACCTATGCCAAGAATTGCAGCTCCGGTTGCTCCTGCAAAACCGATGTCGGCAAGGGCCTCTCCGGCGAATGCCTGGGCACGCAGGACGACAAAGTAGCCTATTGTAGCTGCCATAATTGCGATAAAAGAGCCTGCGAGAAAGGCATTTTGTACAAAATCATATTGTAAAAGCTGGAACATTGCTCTTTAGACCTCCTTTCAGCGGGATATTCCTGATACTCGCCCTGAAGCTTTTGTGGCATCGTTCTGCTCATCCTTGCCGCTTTGGAAGCCTGATGAGAGAGTTCCTTGTCTCGTTGCAATGTTCTTTCTTGCTTGTTGTCCAATCCACAATGGCGAAAGGAGACGAATTGGCAAATAGACCGCGAACGAAATAGTTGCTATATAAAAACTTACAGGCCAGGTTCCGTTGGCTGCGAAGAAAATCCCTGACCAGGTATAACAAATCCCCAGGATGATAGCCAGGAGAATAACCCAGAGTGGACGCTGGACAATGCGTGCGGTTGTCGCTGCGGGTCCAATCAGGAGCGTAAAAAAGAGCAGAGCGCCGACGATTTGCACTGCAATAGAAACGGTGATCGCCACGAGCACCAGGAAGGCCAGTCCGAGCGCATTGACAGGCACCCCACGAGCTTCTGCCACTTCTGGATCGAATGAACTGAATAAAAGTGGACGGTAAAGGATGAGTAGTACAACGAGTGTGAGTAAACTGGAGACAGCAGTGAATAGCACATTCTGCTGGCTGATGCCCACAATTTGTCCAAACAAAATACTGTAGACGCGTTCGGCATAGCCAGAATAGAGTGAAAGAAAAAGTATGCCCAGCCCAAGCGCGAAGGTCATGATTATACCAACAGCTATATCACGTTCGCGCATAGCTTTCCCAAGCATACCGATGGCGATTGCAGCGCTAATGGTAAATACGAGTAGACCGATCACCGGATCAACGCCCAGCAGAACCGCACCTGCTGCACCGGCAAAACCAATATTCGGCAAGGCATGACCCGCAAAGGTGAGTCCCCGCACAATCAGGAAATAACCCATAATAGCAGCGATTATCGCGACACATGTACCTGCAGCGAAAGCATTCTGTATAAACGGATATTGTAGAATATCAAACATCTAAAAAACCTATGTTTCCGCGCCAACAACAAAAAGCCGTCCCAGCGCCTGCACAACCTCAACCTGCGACCCATACAACTTGCTGAGAGTAGCGCTGGTAATCACTTCATCTGTTGTCCCAATGGTACTTTGCCCATGTGCCACATACAGCACGCGATCGACTACGGGAAGCAGAGGGTTGATATCATGAGAAACCAGCATGACAGCAACATTGCGAGACCGGCAAATGCCCTGAACCAACGCTACAATTTCCTGCTCGTGAATGATATCCAGATTCGCAAGTGGTTCGTCCAGCAATAACAGGCGTGGGTTTGACAAGAGTGCCTGTGCAATTAAAAGGCGTTGCTGCTCTCCACCCGACAATTGCCCAACGGGAGCTTCCGCGAAAGCAGAGGCATCAACCTCTTGTAAGATAGTATCAATGGTGGCTTTTCGTTTGTGACTGGGAAAACCTGTTCCCCAGCGATGTCCATCCAGGCCAAATCCAACCACGTCACGCGCGCGCAAAGCAAGGTCTGCCTCGAGGACGCGATGTTGAGGCGCATACCCAATGTCACTATTGCCGCGACGTGGAGGACGTCCTAATACTCGCACAATTCCCGCACTCGGCTTTATCAGCCCAAGTAACAGTTTGAGCAAGGTACTCTTTCCGGCGCCATTTGGGCCAAGAATGGCAATGAACTCCCCCTCGTTGATTGTCACATTGACATCGTCCAGGATAGTTCGTTTGCCAAACTGAATTCTGACATGTTCTAGTTCTACAATTGGATCTTGTCGCTCACCCACAAGTTACTCCCATAGCTTACCTTTATAGTTTGCCTATATATAATCTCACCTTGCGCTTCGCAGTGCCTGCTCTAGTGCGTTTAGTTGATCAAGCATCCACATCTGGTAGGTTTTCCCAGGAGGCATCGTTTCGGTCACAGGGACAGTCGAAATATTTTGTGCCCTGGCATCGTTCTCTAGCTTTGTCGTAGATGGTGTGATTGTCTGTTCGTTAAAAATCAAGACCTTAATTTGGTGATGAGAAATCTGATTTTCAGCCGTTACAACGGTATTGGCTGGCGGCTCGTTGCCCTGAGCCATTGCCTTTTGAAACTCAAAAGGAGTCAGAACATTGAGGCCAAGTGGAACTGCCTGATAGAGATAGATTGTCTCGGTCAATCCGACAGGTGTTCCCGCATACTTCGACTTGATTTCGGCAATTTTCTGCTGAATAGGTAGTAGCGACTGCTTGAACATCTGGAAATTGTTCTCAAACGTTGCTGCATCCGCCGGATCAAGCTTCTTCAGATCATTGGTAATAGCCTGCGCGATTGTCGCGGCATTATCAATACTATACCAGACGTGCTCATTTTCTGGTAGTTTTACCTGTGCGATATCGAAGCCCTTTAAAACGAAGCGGTTCGGATTCGGTGAGCCAGATAGAATTTTGTCCATCCAATCATCATATCCTCCACCGTTTTCAATCACGAGCTGCGCTTGACTCACCTGGATTGCGGTTTTCACGCTGGATTCGTATTCATGAGGGTCAACGTTCGGATTTGAAATAATACTCGTTACTGAAACATGGCTGCCGCCCAGTTGCTTCACAATATCGCCATAGAAATTTTCTGCTGCTACAACATTGATTGCAGACGACGGTGTAGTAGAGCCATTAGTGCTGCCACTGCAAGCACTCAATGATAAAAGTAAGATGAACAAACCAGTTAGCCAGAGCGAGTTTTTCCTCACCAGGACACCTACATATTCTTGAGTTTAATGATACAACGTCTCATAAGCAAATGATACAACGTCTCGATAGGAGAGTCAAGAGGATAATGGAGTGAACTGGTGAACAGTTGGGTATGAATAGAACAAGGCAGTATGCTTTGCAGAGATGATAGGCGAAATCTACATCACCGCTTCTAATGCCTTTGCCAATTGCGAACCATCCCTAAAGCGCATTTCTGGCTCTTTTTCGAGGCAACACATGATAATTTCCTCGAGTGCCACCGGAATATTGGGATTGAATTGACTGGGTGGCTTTGGTACATCTTGAATATGTTGCATAGCAACTGCTACAGGACTATTACCATCGAAAGGAGGGTGACACGTCAGCATCTCAAGCAGGTTTTTATGAAAATCATTGGAAAATCGAATCATCTGGATGATTCGAAAGAACCTTTTAGTTACAGAACAGCCACGTTTGGGATTATTTTGGGTATGGCTTTCATGATCTTTTTCTCTATCAAAGGGGGTATGTCCTTTACCAT
>Ga0209048_10006133_pt1 | contig 11287 bp, 12 predicted proteins | sample FrelakmetCRP12CR_FD_187146 | JGI IMG/M metagenome (GOLD analysis project Ga0209048, IMG submission 187146) | Freshwater lake sediment microbial communities from the University of Notre Dame, USA, for methane emissions studies - CRP12 CR (SPAdes)... | ecosystem: Environmental > Aquatic >... | reverse complement strand
GGTGGTGCCCTCCGTGGCGGCCTTCTGCCACGGCCCATAGCTTGGACGTCAGCTTTGCGGCAGCGAGGCTCTGAAGGCGAACGGCTCTTGTCGACCCAACAGTGACATTCACGGGAGTGAAATGGCCGCCGCGAAGCTGACATTGGCAATAGGAATTTCAGAAGCCCTTGCGGTGACAGGACGGACAGCCGCTCTTCAGCCAAATTTGCCTGGCGGCGTCGGGGCAAGTACCGACAGCGAAATCAGACGGGCAAGCCCCCAAGGGCTTCAATCGCTCGCCGTTGTGGTCGCGCCTATCGTCGGAGTGGCTGGCGCCGATGTCGATCGTGGCCTGACCTGAGCGTGCGCGAGGCGGGCGGCGGGCAGCGGGCGCGCAAATAGCCAAGGTATGGTCACCGCGGAACCTTCGGCGTCCAAGGCGACCCGCCCGAGCGCAGCACCTCGTTGTAGTTGCCCAGCAATGGCGGTGCCGTCACCTCGAGAGGACGCTCGCCGTCAAAACTCACCGGCGAGCGTACGGTGCGCCAGCGGCCGCCCTCCGGATGGGCCGGATGCACCGCATCGACGAAGAGTTGCAGGTGCCTGGACTGCGGATCGTCGGGGACCTCGTCGGTGGCGTACATCGGCGCGTACGGCACGTCCAGCGCTTCGAGTCGGCGGCACCACTCGGCACGCTCGCGGGTGCGAAACAGGCCGGTCAGCAACTCGATCAACGACTCGTGGTTCGCGATGCGCCCCTCGCGCGTCGCGAAGCGCGCGTCGTCGAACATGTCGGGCTTCTCGATCGCCTGCGCAAGGTTCACCCAGAACTTGGCCGGCGAGCTCATGTGCAGCGCGATCCACTTGCCATCCGCGCACGGCAGCACGTAGGACTGCGAAACGCTGGGCCGACTGAACGGTCCCATCACCTCGCCTTCGGAAAACAGGTGCGTGAACGCGTCGAGGTTGAAATGCGTCATTGCCTCGAACATCGAGACCTCGACCCGGCGCCCGCGGACGCCGCCGCTTGGTCGCGCGGTCGCCGACTTGTCCGGCTCGCGTTCGGTGAGGGCGGCGTCGCGGCGTTCGCGTTCGTACAGCGCGCCGAGGATCCCATAGGCCGCGTAGAACCCGGTTAGTGAATCGGCAAGCGCCGGGCCGACCACGCGCGGGCTCGCGGGGTTGACGAGCAGACGGAGGAATCCGCTCGCGGCTTGCGCCACCGTGTCGAAGCTCGGCCGTGCAGCCGCGGGGCCGTCGGCGCCGAAGCCGCTGATGGCGCAGTAGATCAATCGCGGATTGAGGTCGCGCAACCGCGACTCGCCGACGCCGAGCTTCTCGGCCACGCCGGGCCGGAAGTTCTGGATGTAGACGTCGGCGTCGATGATCAGGCGATCGAAGTGGGCCAGATCAACCTTCTCGCGCGTATCGAGCGTGACGCTTTTCTTGTTGCGGTTGTAGGTCTGATAGTGCGGGCTGTAGGTGCCGCCGCGGAAAGTGCGGAACGGGTCGCCGGCGGGTTGCTCGACCTTGATCACATCGGCGCCTAGGTCGGCCAGCAGCATGGCGGCCGCCGGGCCGGTGATGAAGGTGCCGTGCTCGACCACGCGCACCCCTGCGAGAACCTTGGCCATGGATCGTGTCCTCAGACTGCCGTCTTGGGCGTGAAGCCGGGCGGCAGTTCGCCGGTGTAGCGCTGCTCGCGCGCGGCCTGGTACGACAGCGCGAAGCCGATCGGGTTGACGAGTTCCTCGGTCAGGTGCCCGATCAGGCCGGCGCAGCGCGCGAGGATGGGCACGCCCTTGAGCGCGTCGGCGGGAAAGCCGACGTCGAGCAGCACCGCGGGGATCGCAGCCGACACGTTCAGGCGCAGGTCGCGGCCGGTGAGCTCGGGAAGCACCTTCTCGACGACTTCGGCGATCGCCACGAAGTGCATTGGCGCGCCGGCCTCGGCGGCGACCTCGAACAGCCGCGCCACGCGCGGGTCGCGCGCCTTGTGCAGCGGGTGGCCGTAGCCGGGGATGGCCTCCTTGCGTGAACGCAGTTCGCGTACGGCTTCGGTCGCCGCGGCTTCGAGCGACAGCGCGCCTTCCTTCGCCAGCGCGTCGATGCGCAGGAAGAGCCGGCCCGCAGTTTCGGATGCGCCGAGGATCACCGAGCCGCAGCCGAGGATGCCGGCCGCGACCGCGCCCTGGATCGCGTCGGGCGCCGCGGCCATCGTCATGCGGCTGGCCTGCACGCTGGGCACGAGGCCATGCTCGGCGATCGCCACCAGCGTCGCGTCGAGCACACGGCTTGCGGCGGCACTGGGGCGCTGGCCCGTGACGAGCAGCCAGAAGTAGTCGACGAAGGAGACCTTGCCGACGAGGTCACGGCAGAGGTCGGACCCGCGCACGATGATGGTCTCGTCATCGGACGTGCAGATCGCGGACTCGGGAATCGTGGTCTTGCCGATCTTCATGGCGTGTCTCGATGGCGCAGGCGGCTCAGGCCGCCCGCGCGAGCGCGAAGTCGTACCGAGCAGTGTGGAAGGGCTTGCCCATCATCCGGCCGTCGGGAGCCGCGCCGCGATCGTGGCGGTCGTACTGGACGATCAGGCTGTCGCGCACGCCGAACACCGCGTCCGAATCGAGGAAGGGGCTGTCGGCGGCGAACAAGTGCGTCGTCACCGGCACGTAGCCGTCGCGGTAGACCATCATGTGGATGTGACCCGGGCGGTTCGGATGGCGGCCCAACTTGCGCAGCATGTCGCCCACCGGACCGTCGTCGGGCACCGGGTAGAAGCTCGGCTTGATCGACCAGAAGCGGTAGCAGCCCTCGTCGTCGGTGTAGAAGCGCGCGCGCAGCCGCATGCCGGCGTCTTCGCCCATCTGCATGTCGTACACGCCCGCGCCGTCGCCCGACCACACGTCGAGGCAGCAGCGCGCCAGTGGCTTGCCGTGGGTGTCGGTGACGCGGCCGCTGTAGTAGGCGGGCTCGCCGGGCATGTCCTTGCCGATGTCGGCGCCCAGCGGCAGTTCGGGCGCGCCTTCCCAGTAGAACGGCCCCTGCACGGTGGCTTCGGTGGGTTGCACGGTGGCAGCGCTGTCGGCAAGCGCGTTCGCCGAACGGCGCGCCTGATCGAGCGCGACGACGAGCATCGAGACACCCAGCGTGTCCGATAGCAGGATGAACTCCTGCCGTTTTTCGTCGCAGGTCTGGCCGACCTTGGTGAGGAACTGGATCGCACCCATCCACTCCTCGGGCCTCAAGTCCACTTCGCGCACTAGCGCGTGGACGTGGCGGACGACGGCGCTGATGATCTCCTTGAAGCGCGGGTCGGTGCTGTCGGCGACGCGGTCGAGTACGGCCTGCGTGATGTCGGTCGTCTGGTGTTGGCTCATGCGGGTCTCCAATGCTTGCGGGGAGCGCGGTCTTGCCGCGGGTGTGAAGTCGAGGCCTGGGTTGGTTCAGTGGGTCAAGGCATGCGCCGCGTATCGGCGGCCGGCGCCCGTTGGGAGGTTGCCGCGTCGTGCGCAGCGTGCTGGGTCACCTCGTTGTCGACATGGTGGCGCGCGATGCGCATTTCGCCCAGCACGCGCTTCACGCGCAGGTGCTTGGGGTGGGTGGCGTATTCCGCCAGCGCCTCGCGCGACGCGAACTCACTGTACAGGACGACGTCGCAGGCGTAGTCGATCCGGCTCTCGTCGACGCCGATTTCCAGGTGCAGCAGCCCGGGCATGCGGTCGCGAAGCGATTCGAACTCGGCCTTGGGCCTCTCGAGGTTGTGCGCGCGTGTCAGCGCATTGTCGCCGCGCACCTTCCACATCACGATTTGCTTGATCACGGCGGGCTCGCGTGTCGCGCCTCGGTCAGGCGCCAAGGTAAGCGCGACGCACATCGTCACGCTGCAGCAGTTCGCCGGGCGTGCCCTCGGCCACCATGCGGCCCTCCTCGAGCACGTAGGCCCGTTGTGCCACGCGCAGTGCCATCGACACGTTCTGCTCGACCAGCAGCACGGCAGTGCCCTCGGTGTTCACGCGCCGGATCGCGCCGAACATCTCGTGCACGATCAACGGCGACAGGCCGAGCGACGGCTCGTCGAGCAACAGCAGCCGCGGCCGCGCCATCAGCGCGCGGCCGATCGCCACCATCTGCTGCTGGCCGCCCGACAGCTCGCCGGCCGCCTGCGCGAGCTTGGTCTCGAGCACCGGGAACAGCGCCAGCACCGTCTCGAGCGACCCGGCGCGGCGCGCCTTCGCGGCCGGCACCAGGCTGCCGATCTCCAGGTTCTCGAGCACGCTCATCGAGCCGAACAGACGCCGCCCCTCGGGGACGATCGCGACACCGGCCTCGCAGAAGCGGTGCGGCGCAAGCGCCGTGATGTCGCGTCCCTCGAAGACGATACGGCCGCCGCGCGCGCGCAGCATGCCGGCCAGGGTGTTGATCAAGGTCGTCTTGCCCGCGCCGTTCGGACCCACGACGCACAGCAACTCGTGCTCGCGCAGCTCGAGCGACACGCCCCACAGCGCGGGCGCCTGCCCGTACGCCACCTGGAGGTCGCGCACCTCAAGCATGGTCGCGCTCGGCGTTCGATGGCGCCTCGGCGGGCGCCGGCTCGGGTGCGGCATACGCTTGACCCAGGTAGGCCGCCATCACGTCCGAGCGCAGCATGACTTCGGTCGCCGTGCCCTCGGCCAGCAACTCACCGTGGTCGAACACGACGACGCGGTCGGTCAACGCCATCACGGCGCGCATCACGTGTTCGACGAAGACCACGGTCGAGCCATGGTCGCGGATGCGCCGCACCAGGGCTACCGCATCGTCGATCTCGCTCGGCGTCAGGCCGCTCAGCACCTCGTCGAGCAGCACCAGGCGCGGCCGCGAGGCCAGCGCCCGTGCCAGTTCGAGGAACTTGCGCTGGTGCAGGTTCAGTTGGTCGGGATGCGCGTGCGCCTTGCCTTGCAGCCCGGTGAAGGTCAGCCACGTCATGGCCTCGCGCCGCGCCGCGGCCGGACTCGAGACGCCTGCGCCGAACAGCGTGGCGAGTGCGACGTTGTCGAGCACGCTCTGGTTGCCGAAGGGCCGCGGGATCTGATAGGTGCGCGAGATACCGGCGCGTGCAATGCGGTGCGCCTCGCGGCCGGCGAGTTCCTGCCCTTCGAACATGACGCTGCCGCCGCTGGGCAGGTAGTGGCCGCTGACGACGTTGATGAAGGTCGACTTGCCCGAACCGTTCGGGCCCAGCAGGCCGAGGATCTCGCCGCGCCGCACCTCGACGTCGACGCCGCAGAGCGCCTGCACGCCGCGGAAGGACTTGGCCAGGCCGCGCACGGCGAGCATCACCTCGCCCGTGGCAACGGCAGCTGGCTGCACCGGCGGAGGCTCCAGCGCCGGCGGCTGCGTCGGCGCCACGCGCCGCCGCACGAACGTGCGCTGCAGCCGCGGCAGGATGCCGCCCGGCATGAACAGGATAGACGCGATCAGGATCAGGCCGACCATCGCCTTTCCGGCGACAGCGTAGTTCGCAGCGGTGAAGCTGTACAGCAGCAGCGTGATCGCCACCGCGCCGACCGCCGGGCCGGCCCAGTGGCGCGTGCCGCCGAGAACGCTCATCAGCACGACGGTCAGAGGCACGGTGATCGTGAATACCTCGCCGACCGTGACGTAGTTGAGGAACAGCGCGTGGATGCCGCCGGCCACGCCGGCGAGCGCGCAGGAGATCGCCAGCGCGATGAGCTTGTAGCGGTAGGTCGGCACGCCCATCACCTCAGCGGCGTCCTCGTCGTCGTGGATCGCGAACAGGCCGGCGCCGAGCTTGGACACCGTGATGCCCCAGGCCACGAGCAGCGTCACCGTCGCGGCGGCGAGCGCGAGCAGGTAGAAGGTCGACGACGGCGTCGGCCCGATCACCGGCACCGGCACCGCAGCCAGCGACACGCCGTTACCGCCGTCGATCGGCGTGTTGACGATGATCGTGCCGACGACGAAGGTCACCGCCAGCGTCAGCAGCGCGAACACCTCGCCGCGGATGCCCTTGACGCGAAAGACGATCGCGCCAAGCGCGACGCCGAGCGCACAGGCCACGGCGGCGGCCGCCGGCAGCGTCCACAGAAAGGGCCAGTTCCAGCGTGCGAGCAGGGTGCTCGTGGTGTACATCCCCACGCCGAAGAACGCGCCATGGCCGAACGAGAAGTAGCCCGTGTAGCCCGAAAGGATGTTCCACGAAGTCGCGAGCACGATCCAGTTCAAAACCAGATACAGCAGCGAGTCGTAGAACGCCGGCAGGCCGAGTGCGGGAACGAAGGCGAGCGCTACGGCGACGCAAACGATGGCGATCGGCGTGCGCATCACGCGGCTCGCCCCGGTCGCAACAGCAGGATCGCGATCAGCAGCGTGAACGAGACCAGCGGCGCCCACGACGGCGCCGTCACCGCCATGGTCACCGCCTCGCTGACGCCGATCACGATGCCGGCGATCAGCGGCGCCAGCGCGCGGCCGAGCCCGCCCAGCATCACTGCGGCGAAGACGACGCCGATCCAGGCGTAGATCTGCGACGGCGCCAGCGTGAAGCCGAGCGCCAGGCACACGCCCGCCACGCTGGCCAGCGCCGAGCAGGTGCCGGCCAGGAGCAGCGCGTTGCGACGCCGGTTGATGCCGAATGCTGCGGCGATCGGCGCGTCCTCCGCCGATGCGCGAAGTGCCTTGCCCAGGTCGGTGTAGCGCAGCACTGCCCAGACGGCCAGCGACAGGCCCGCGGCCAGCAGCAGCGTGACGAGTTCGGGCAGCGGTACGAAGAGGCCGGCGATCTTGAAGTGGCGTTCACCGTAGCTCGACTCGAGCTTTCGGAAATCGGCGGTCCAGATCGACTGGATCACGGCCTCGACGATCCCGGTGAGCCCGAAGGTCACCAGCAGCGAATTGAAGGGCGAGAGCTCGAAGCGCGCCAGCGCCGCGTGCAATGCCGCCCCGAGGGAGAAGAACAGCGGCACGATGGCGACGAGCGTGAGCAGCGGGTCCATACCCATCGTCGCCAACTGGTAGCAGAGGTAGGCGGCCAGGAAGGCGAACGCGAAGTGAGCCAGGTTGATGAGCCGCAGCAATCCCCACGACAGACTCAGGCCGAGGCCAAGCAGGCCGTAGAGGGCGCCGACGAAGATTCCCGAAAGAATGCTCTGCGCCAGCAGCGTGGCGCTCGGGAGCAAGAACCCCGGCATCGGTCCGACTAAGACGCCGACAGCTTCGCGCCGCCGCTGGTGAACTCCTTGGGCCAGACCACGGTCCAGTGGCCGTTCTGCACTTGCTTGATGCGCATGAGGTCGTCGCCATAATTGCCGGGGCCGTTGAAGCGCAGCTTGCCCTGGATGGTGTCGACGGTATTGGCCTTGAGCCATGCGCCGATCGCCCTCTCGTCCAGGCTCTTGGCGCCGGCCACGCCGGCGGCAAGAATCTGCCACGCCGTGTACGACGCGCCGGCCTGGACTTCCACTGATATGTCGGGCAGCTTCGCGGCGGCGGCGCGCTCGTGGTAGAGCTTGACGAACTCTGCCGCTCCCGGATTGTTGATGAACGGCGGCTGATCTTCGAAGATCGTCACCGACAGCGCGTTCTTCGCCTCCGGCAGCGTGACCAGCGGGCCGGGCGATGGGTACAGGTAGAAGTGCTGCGGCGGCTGGTACTCGATCTTCCTCATCGCGTCGAGGAGCAAGTTGCCATCGAGGCCGATCGCGCCGACCCAGACGAAGTCGGGCTGGGCGTCCTTGATTCGGTTGGCGATCGGGCCGAAGTCGCGGTTGCCGAAGTCCCATTCGAGGAACAGCACCTCGGTCAGGCCGCGCTTCTTCAACACCTCGCGCGCACCGGCGCTCATGAACTGGACCGATGGGAACTTGCTCGTCACGACCGCCACCGTCTTCGGGGGCTTCGGGCCCGCGGCGAGTGCGTCGAACAGCGTGTTGGGCACGGTGTTGGCCGGGTCGGGGCCAAGCGACCACGCGGGGAATGCCATCTCGTACTTGACCAGCGACGGCACGCCGAATGTGTGGTGCACCAGCACCTTGTTGTAGCGCTGCGCCACGCCCATCGCCGACAGGATCGCGCCCGTTGCGTACGGCCCCATCAGCAGGTCGACCTTGTCGACCGTCACCAGCTGCTCGTACAGCGTGCGCGCAAGGTCGGGCTTGGACTGGTCGTCCTTGAGCACCCACTCGAGCGGGCGGCCGAGCCAGCCGCCGCGCTTGTTGGCCTGCTCGATGTAGATCTCGCCGACGATCTTGTGAATCTGTGCCGTGGCCGACAGCGGCCCCGTGAGCGCGAGCGTGCTGCCGATGCGGATCGGCTGCGGGCCCTGGGCCTGCGCCAGTCCTGTCGCGGCGGCGAGGCCGGCGACGCCAGCGCCGAGAACCGTGCGGCGGCTCAATGGATATGCATTCATGGCTTGTCACCTTTGGAGGCGTTGAGGATGAATTCGAAGTCCAGTGTCGTGAAAGGCAGGGCACTGGCGTGACCGTCAGGCGTGCGGCCCGGCGCATGATGGACCCAGTCGGCCACCAGCGAGCTGCGCACGCCGAACACGGCGTCGGAATCGAGGTACTTGTCGCCGTTGCGGAACACGTGCGTGACGAGCCGCTCGTAGCCGGGCGCGGTGATCATGAAATTCAAGTGCGCCGGCCGCCACGGGTGGCGGCCCAGCGAGCGCAGCATGCGCACCACCGGGCCGTCGTGCGGGATCGGGTAGGGAGCGGCGACGATGGCCTTGAAGTGAAAGCCGCCGTCCGCGCCGCTCGCGAGAATGCCGCGCGCGCGCTTGACCTCGCAGCGAACGCATGCAGGTGCTGCACCACGCTCGGCACGAGCTCGCACGCCGACGCGGGCAGCCAGCATGATGCTTCAGCCGCCATGCTCGGCGCGCAGGATGCGGGCGGCGCCCACCATCGCCTCGAGCTTGCCGACGGCGACCTCGCGCGGCAGGTACTTCATGCCACAGTCGGGCGCCAGGATCACGCGCTCCTTGGCAACGTAAGGCAGCGCGCGACGGATCCGCGCGGCCACCTGCCCGGGCGTCTCGACCGTCATGTCCGACAAGTCGATGCAGCCGACCATGATCTGCTTGTCGTCGAGTTGCGCCAGCACCGAGCAGTCGAGCTTGGACTGCGCGGTCTCTATCGACACCTGCTTGCAGCCGCAGCCGCGCAGTTCGGGCAGGAAGGAGTAGCCGCTCGGGCGCTCGTGGATGATGGCCGCATAGCCGAAGCAGATGTGCACCGCCGTCGTGCCGGTGACGCCGTCGAGCGCACGGTTCAGCGCCGCCAGCCCGTACTGGCGCGCCTTCTCGGGCCGCGCCTGCATGTAAGGCTCGTCGATCTGCACCACGTCGGCGCCGGCGGCGAACAGGTCGCGTATCTCGGCGTTGACGGCGTCGGCGTAGTCCATCGCCGCAGCCTCGGCGCTGGCGTAGAAGTCGTTCTGCGCCTGGCAACTCATTGTGAACGGGCCGGGAACGGTGATCTTGACCAGGCGGCGCGTGTGCGCCTTGAGGAACAGCAGGTCCTCGACCTCGACGGCGTGCCTGCGGCGGATCTTGCCGACGATTCGCGGCACGGGGTTCGGGTGGCCCGAGCGGTCGAGCGCGGTGCCGGGGTTGTCGAGATCGACGCCTTCGAGCGCCGTGGCGAAGCGGTTCGAGTAGCTCTCGCGCCGGATTTCGCCGTCGCTGACGATGTCCAGGCCCGCATCTTCCTGCGCTCGTATGGCCAGCAGCGTGGCGTCTTCCCAGGCCTGCTGCAAGTACGGTTCGGGAACGCGCCAGAGCTCCCGCGCGCGCACGCGCGGCGGGAAGCGGCCGGCGAGCTTCTGGCGGTCGATCAGCCAGTCGGGCTGCGGGAAGCTGCCGACGATGGTGGTGGGAAAGAGCATCGGGTTCTCACTTGCGCGTTGTCTGGGTGTGGAGGCAGGCGATGATGGCACCGGTCCAGTCCAAGTGCCAACCGGGGTGCACCTGAGCAAGGCCGGCGCGGCGCGGAAGACACTTCTCGGCGCTTCACACGTCGCGGCAGTGCTGGTGCAATCGCGCGCATGATGCCCTAACGCTGCGCCGCCTGCCCGCCGCGGGCAGTCTTCGGCGCCGGCGCGCTGCGGCAACCGGCCGCCGAGATTGAACGCATCGGCCGCTCCCGTAGACTCACTTTGAGGCTGTCGCCATGAGCACTCCAGAAACCTTGCGTGTCATCCGTGATGAGCACCATGCCCTGTCGGCCATGTTGCATTCATTGCAATCGCTGATTCGAAAGGGGCCGGCCTCCGAGCCCAAGCGCTTCTTCGACACGCTGCGGGCAATGCTGTTCTACATCGACGAATTCCCCGAGCGGCTCCATCATCCCAAGGAGTCGGAATTGCTGTTCCCACGCGTCGCAAGCAAGGTCCCGGCGACCGCCGGCGCCATTGCGCGTCTCGAGCAGGACCATATGCGGGGCGAGGCCGCCGTGCGGCAACTTCAGCACCTGCTCCTCGCGTGGGAACTCCTCGGCGACGGCAGGAAACAGGCGCTTGTCGACGCGTTTGGCCAGTATGCGGCTTTCTACCGCGAACACATGCAGCTCGAGGAATCCGAGATCCTTCCCGCGGCCGAGAAGTCGTTGACGCCGCAGGACTGGGCCGAACTCGACGCCGCCTTCAGCGCCAATCGCGATCCATTGACCGGCAGGTATCCTGCTGACGGCGTCTATGAGGAACTGTTCAAGCGCATCGTGCGCGATACGCCTCCCCCCATCGGTTTAGGCGGCTGAAACTGGACGTGACCAGATATGGGAAGTAGGCAGGTCCAGCACCCCCAAGACTAGCCGGCTCCCAATCTGGCTCTGCGCAGCGTGGAAGTATTCCCGTCGACCACTCAGGTCATCGGACGGGCCTAGTCTGAACCGGCTGTTGGCAGGCGTCCGCTCTTGGCCGGGAACGGCTCCCGCAGGAGAGCTGTTGAACGAGTGTTGACTGCCACAAAGCCGTCTGCCAGCGGCAACACCCCAAATCCAACCCGCGACCCCGTGCTTGCATCGAGGCTGTCAAGATACGTAGGTATTGGCCTTACACAAGATCGGGATGACGACCGGCACGTTGAGCACGATCAAGCGATGTTCAAGCCAGTGCCGGGTGAATGGGCCGTGCTGCGTCTGCCACTGTCGCTGTTCGCGCCGACCTGGCGCGGCCGTCCGGTCGGGGATGCGTCCACGTTGCGGCCGGAGAGCCTGCGCCAGCTGGGCCTCGCGATTGCCGATCGTCAGGCCGGGGCGTTTGCGCTAGCGCTGCGTTCGATCGCACTGGAGTGACCCGGCAT
>Ga0209048_10006132_pt1 | contig 11288 bp, 13 predicted proteins | sample FrelakmetCRP12CR_FD_187146 | JGI IMG/M metagenome (GOLD analysis project Ga0209048, IMG submission 187146) | Freshwater lake sediment microbial communities from the University of Notre Dame, USA, for methane emissions studies - CRP12 CR (SPAdes)... | ecosystem: Environmental > Aquatic >... | reverse complement strand
GGAAATTCTCGCGCCACGCGGCCAGCGTCGGCGCGTAGTCCAGCCCGAAGCCGTGCAGGTCCTCCGCACAAAAGAGCTCCCGCAGGGAAGCGTGGATCCGCGCGAGGCCGAAGAGCTCACCGTTCGGGAAGATGTAGCGGTTCAACCAGGGGTCGCTGCCCTCCCGCTCGGCGCCGATCGTGTGCAGCAGCCACAGCCCCTGCTCCGCGAGCAGGTCGTACACGATCTTCATGAACGGGCGGACGTTCTTGCGACCGATCGCCTCGAACATCGCGATGTTCGCGATCTTGTCGAAGCGCCGCCCGCCCGCGTACCGAGCGACGTCGCGGTAGTCGCACACGTGAATGGTGACCGGCCACCCGGCGCAGTGCTCGCGCGCGAACCGGGCCTGCGATTCCGACAAGGTGACGGCGACGACCTCGCAGCCGTAATGCTCCGCCGCATGCCGCGACAGGGAGCCGAAGCCGCAGCCGAGATCGAGTAACCGGTCGGTCCGTTTGAGCTCGAGCTTGCGACAGATCAGGTCGAGCTTGTTGCGCTGCGCCTCGTCGAGACTCGCGGCGTTGCACCAGTAGGCGCAGGAATAGGACATCGTCGGGCCGAGCATCCGCTCGTACAGCGTCGCGGGCAGGTCGTAGTGAACGTCGATCACCTGGCGCGCGCGGGCGCGGGTCTGCAGGTTCAGCAGCGCGAACGACGCATCGAGTGCCAGCGAGGGCAGGCGCAACGACCAGGCGCCACGCTGGGCGTTGCGCCACACCAGCAGGCGCCGGACGAATTCCGCCAGGTCACGGCAATCCCACTGGCCCTCCATGTAGGACTCGCCAAGTCCAAGCGAGCCATGCATCGCGACCCGGGCGAAGAAACGCGAATCATGGACGACGGGATCGAAGTCGCGCCCGCCCCCGATCTCGATGCCGGCGGAGGCGAATGCCCGCTGCACCCATCGAGACAGCCGTCCCGCGCCCGATGCATCACGGACAACGACCTGGCCGGTGGCACTCATGTCGCTTCCTCCCTCGACTGATCAGCGCACGTTCAGACAACGACTCCCGACACCTCACCACGCGAGCATCAGCGGCCGCGTGCGAAGACGCGAGGACAACTCGCCTGCGCGGCCGAGCAGGTGGTCCTTCGAAATCCGGAAGACCTCCGTCTCCTCGGGCTCTGGCCGCTGCTGTTCAAGCTTCTCTCACCGCGCGCACTTCAAAGCGCTTCACCCGCGTGCGCGTGCGTCGCTGACATCTCTGGCTCCCTGCTCGTGCCTGGCAGCCATCAGGACTCGGGGGCGGCCCGCCCAATGTCCAGGGGCAGCGCCAGCTCGCCAGCCAGATTGCCTTTGCCCGGAACGTGGTTGGCCTCGATCCGGATGCCGTCCGGATCTTCGAACAGCACCGAGTAGTACCCTGGGGCCCAGCATCCCTCCTCCGGCGGATGGACAATGCGCGCACCGATCGAGGTCAGGAACGCGTACATCTCATCGACGTCTTCGCGGCGCCGGGCGCGCAGGCATAGATGATGCAGCCCGATGCGTCGTTGCTGGAAAGCCGCGACGCGAAACTCGGGACTGGACGGGCTGATCGCGATGCCTGTCCGGCTGCCGACGCCATAGAACACCTGCGGCGAGTCGAAGATCACCCGCATGCCGAGCCAGCCGAACAACTTGCCGTAGAACTGCCGGCAGGCCGCATAGTCGTTCACCGTCAGTTGGATGTGAGCGATGCCGTTCATCTCCATGCCGGTGAGTATAGCCGCGCTGGTGATGGGCTCTAGCCGTCACGTCCTCTTGTGGCAATGCAGCATCGTGCCTCCCGGCACCATGATGGACCCGCTTCGCCGAGGTCCCGCGCCAGAAGACGCGCGCTCGGTCAGCTCGGCCGCGGCCCCTCCCGTCACAACGCCAGCAGTCGAACCGTCAATCTCCAAATCTCGGTAGTTGCACCAGAAATTGAGCAGGATCGATACCGACGGGTTTGTCAGGATGCTGCATGGCATCCCGCCGCTCTCGCCGTCCACACGCTCCGTTGCCGACTGCGCCCGTCGGTGCCGAAGTGACGCGAGCGTCCGTTCCACTGCTCGCTGCCCCGCCCGGCTCGCCAGCGCTCGGCCTCTCGCCAAGCCGAGCCTCTGACGACTGCGCGGCGTCGTGCCCGCGAGCCGAGACGGGTCATGACGCCCCGGATCGTGCGGATGGACCAATGACCGTGGCGGACGACGCGAACCGCCTTTTCGTGCGCGACGCGCGGGGCCTTGCGCGTGCGGCAACGGCGAAGGAGATCCTCGATGCCGCCCGAGCGATCCTGTCGCGCCGCGTCCGCCGCGGCATGCCGCTCTCCAGCCCGCGCGCGGCGCGCGAGTTCCTGCAACTACGCCTTGCCGGTCACGACCACGAGGTCTTCGCCATCTTGTTCCTTGACAACCGCCACTGCGTCATTGAATTCGTTCCGCTCTTTCGCGGCACCATCGACGGCGCCTCCGTCCACCCCCGGGAGGTGGTCAAGGAAGCGCTCGCCCGCAACGCAGCGGCGGTGATCCTCGCGCACAACCATCCTTCCGGCGTCGCCGAGCCCTCCCAGGCGGACGAGTTCATCACCTCGCGCCTGCGCGACGCGCTCGCCCTGATCGACGTCCGCGTGCTCGATCACCTCATCGTCACCGGCGACGCCATTGTTTCGTTCGCGGAGCGGGGGCTCTTGTGAGCCCTGGCCGGTTGCGGTGATGATCAGAAGTGACCACACTCGGTTTGGCTTACCCAGACCAGGCCATGAGCAGGATCACCAGCATCCACGAGGCCAGGACGCATCTCTCGCGCATCGTCGAGGACGCCGCGTCAGGGGCCGAAGTCGTCATCGCCAAGACCGGCACGCCGATGGCGCCTGATTCCTCTCACCGGCGTCCCGCGCCCGAAGAAGCGCGGGTTGCTCAAGGGCCGGATCACGGTGCCCGAAGACTTCAACGCCCCGTTGCCGGCCGACCTGCTCAAGGACTTCGAGGGACGTTGACGGTGCGCGTTCCGCTCGACACTCAGCTGCTGCACCGGGCGCTCAACGCCCCATCGCAGGGGCCATCCCGCGCATGCAAGCTCATCACGAAGGGCGCGGCATACGGCCTGACCCAAGACGCGACCCTGGCCCGATACGGCGGGATCGCCGTCCTCGTATAGCCGTGCAGCGCCTCCTGATCACGGCCGGTGTTCTGATCGCGCTCGCGGGGCTGCTTTGGCCCTGGGTGTCGAAGCTGCCGCTCGGACGCCTGCCGGGCGACCTTCTAATCGACAGGCCAGGCTTCAGGCTCTACGTGCCCTTCACCAGCATGATTCTCGTGAGTCTCGTGCTGAGCCTCATCGTCTGGCTGCTGCGCCGCTGACACCGAACGCGCACGGACGCGGCGCCAGGCGCGCCGTCGCCGCCAATGACGGGGCGGCGGTCACCGCGGCTACACCCCGAGCCGCCCCCGGCCTCACCGGCCGGGCATTGCCAGGCCATGCGCGATCAGCTCACGGGGCCGGCACGACCGTGTAGTAGACACCGTTCGCGCCGTAAGACGGCCTGAACCAGGTATTGCCGGACAGGTAATAGGTCTGCCCGTTGACGCTGGCCATCGTTGCGCCTGCCGGCAGCGCGCCGACGATACTACCCGCGGCGTATTGGGGGTTGCTGGCGGCGCCCGCGTTGTAGCCCTGGGCGTAGGCGTTCGTGGTCGCGGCGTTGCTGTTGGCCGAAGCGGCCGAATAACCGACCGCCGCGCCAACGGCGACGCCTGCCACAGCCGCGGCGGCCGCGTTGCCCGAGCCACTGCTGCAGTTGTAGCAGCCCGAGCTGTAGTAGTTCACGGTGGCGGGCGGATGGTACCCGTAGGCCGGTGCCACGTAGGTCGCCGGATGATACGCCGAGCCGTAGGCTGTCGTTCCGTAGGGTGTGGTGTGCACCGCGCCATAGCCCGCCTCGCCGGTCGTTGTTCCGCCGTAGGCGTTCGTGTGGCTCGTGCCTCCGTAGGCACTGTGCTCCGTGCTGGTGCCATACGCACTGGTGTGTTCCGTTCCCTCGCCGTACGAGTGCGAGGTGCTGCCGCCATACGCATTGGAGTGACTTGTAGAGTCGTAGCTGTGCGTGCTGCAGCCACCCCAGGAGTTCGCGTGGCCATACGCCAGGGCCGGGCTGCTGGTGAGCATCGCGAAGGGAAGGGCGGCGAGCCCAAGAAGAAGGTTTCTCATGGTGGTCAATCTCCTCGTCACGGCGACTTGGGTGGCGTGGTCGTTGCCGGAGCCGGTGCTCCCGTTGGCGGCCTCGCGCCTTTGGCCGGCTCGGGATGCGGATGCGCAAACGGCATGCGCTTTGCCGCGGAGGCATTGGCCGAACCGAACACGTCCGCGGCGACGGGCGCATCCACCTGCCAGTCGGACAGGATCAGGTTGTGGCGCAGGTGATCCGGATCGTCCAGGTAGATCACGTGCATCCCGCGCGGCAACTTGTCGTCCGCGCCGACCCACATCTGCACGAATACCCCGTTGCCGGCGAAGGCGACGATGTCCGTGGTCGTGCCACCGACGATCTTCGACTGGCCGATGTAATAGGCGTGCTTCAGGCCTTTCGCCATGTCACCGTACGGGTCAGCGACGATGAGGTCCGTGAAGGGAAAGTAGATCGCCGCCGAGCGGAAAGCGGACTCCAGCGCCGCGTCAATCGTCGGCGGAGCATCCGCAATGGCCACCAGGTTCTCCGCCGGCGCATACGCCATCATCGCCTTGCCGTCATAGTAGAACTCGGAGGCCGGGCCGTCGCCGGAGATGATCACGCGCAGCTTGTCGGGCCGCTGCACGATCACGTCGGACTTGGTCGCATACACCAGCGGCGCGCCCTGACGGCTCAGGCTCTCGAACGTTTCCACCGCCGTGAACTTCAGCGTGTTCGCCGCCGCGAGACGGCTGCCGACGGCCTTCAGGATGTCCATCGCCTTCGCCTCGAGCTCGAGCTTGGCGGGCGCGGTGGCCTCGCCCGGCGCGGCGGCCTTCTTCTTGGTGGTCTGCTTCTGCGGCGCGGGCGATGCATCCTGCGCGAGCGCAGGGCCCGTTCCCGCCACGAGAACCCCCAGCGCGATCCACGCCAGCGCGCAAATGCCATTGCTTCGAATCATCGGACACCTCAACAGATATCGAAATTGGACAGGCCCACAGAGATCGTCACGAACTAGTCCCACGTTCGAATCTCTGGTTGACGATCGGAGCGGCCGGCCTGACGAGGGCCACCGGCGCGCTAACATTTAATTTTACACTTGATGGGCAACCATGTGCCGCCACCCATCTGCAAGTGCATGATAAGCTTAACACTATCGTGTCAGCGGTCGATCCTCTAATCGTTCTCGCCACGGCGGTCGGCAGCCACAGTCGTCGCGGTCGGGCATTCGCCGGATTCGGTCGCCGCACCCTTTCCTGCCGCTTGATCTTCGCCGTCGGCGAATGCCCTGAAATGTCCACCTCGAACCCGGCATGCGCGATGGCGTCGCGTCGCCACAGAGCCGGCGCCGGCCGCCATAGCCGGTGCGCATCGCCAATGAGACAGGCGAGTCCCACGGTGCCATTCAAACGATCGAGCTGTCGTCGTATTCGCCCGGCTGCGCAAGGAGCCCGCGATCCCCACCGCGGCCGAACCGCGGGTCAACCACAACCAGGGAGTCTCCCATGAAATTGTCCACACTCATCGGCTGCACCGTACTGGCCGTCTCGACGGCCGCGTGGCAGGCCCCGGCCTTCGCCAACACCCAGCAGGACAAGATGAAGACCTGCAACGCCGACGCCACGGCGAAGGGTCTCAAAGGCGACGACCGGGAAAAGTTCATGAGCACCTGCCTGAGCGCCAAGCCGGCGGCTCCCATGACCCAGCAGGAAAAGATGACCGTCTGCAGCAAAGACGCCTCGGCCAAGCACCTGACCGGCGACCAGCGCACCAGCTTCATGAGCGAATGCCTCAAAGCCCACTGACGCACTGACGTCCGGGCGGCGGCTGAATCGGGCCCGGCCCAGCCGCCGGCGCGACGCGCTGCATTTCTGGGTGAAACACCCAGAAATTCAGCGTGCATCCAGGCCACCGCGCTCCCATTCTGCCAAGGCCGCCGGCCACGGGACCGGCGTCACCCATCAACGCAGAACGAGGAGCACAACCATGATGATCAAGGAAAACAGCGCTGCGCCGGAGCCCCGCACGGCGAGCGGCCCCGCCCCGGCCAGCCACCTGTACGCGTACACGGTCGAGGAATACGACGCCGGCAATGGCCGGACGGCCCGGTCCTGGACCCGTATCGGCGTCGCCTTCCCGCATAGGGACGGGACCGGTTTCAACCTCGAGCTGAGGGCCCTTCCCCTGGACGGCCGCATCGTCGTGTTGCCGCCGAACGACGACGCCCACGGCAGAGGCGAGGCTGCCGAGCCGAGCGATGCGCTTGCCGCGCATCGCGGCAACGCCGACCGCGACAACTGGTGAGCGAGGCCGCGAGCCGGGCCGGGCGAGGCAGGGAACTTGAGTCCCCCCTCCCCGGCCCGCTCGCTTGCCGGAATGGCCCGCAGAGGCGTTCTAGTGTGAACGTGTGTGTGAGGTCTCACACGTGGCGACCAATCTGTCCATCGACCCTGAGCTGATTGAGGCGGCCCTCGAATTGAGCGGCGAGCGTACTGAGTAAGGCGGCCGTCACCCGTGCGCTCGAGGAGTTCATCGCCCGCCGCCGGCAGAAGCGCCTGCTCGAGCTGATGGGCAAGCTCGAGTGGGACTCGAGCTACGACTACAAGGAGCAACGTGCGCGAAGATGACTCTCTTTTTCGACACGAGCGTCTGGTCGCTCGCGCTTCGCCGCGACGCCCCAGAGCCCGCTGCCGAAGTCGACGCGCTGACGTCCGCACTGCGCGGCGGCGAAGCACTGGTGACGACCGGCCTCGTCCTGCAGGAACTCCTGCAGGGATTCTCAAGGCCGCGCTGGCGCAAGCAGATCATCGACCGCTTCTCTGCGCTGCCGCTGATTGTCCCGGACCGCGTTGACCACATTGATGCCGCGGAGCTGCGCAATGCCTGTCGGCGCAAGGGCCTGCAGTTGGGCACCATTGACGCCCTGCTCGCGCAGCTCTGTATCCGTCACGAACTGCTGATGCTGACGACCGACCACGACTTCTACCGGGCAGCGAGACATATCGGCCTGCGCACCTGGTCTGCCCCGGCTCCCCGTCACTAGCGACGAATCTCGACCCGCCGCCGCCCACGCCGGCCTCAGGCACGCGAGGCGGCGCCTGCTTCCACAGGATCCGCACGCCTGCCTTATGCTTGCCGCCCGCGTGGCATCCATGCGTACGACGCCACGCCACCATTCGAGGGCCTTCGCATGATCAAGCTCGTCTATTGCATTCGAAAGCGCGCGAATCTCTCCAGCGAAGAATTCAGCCGGTACTGGCTCGAGCGGCACGCGCCCCTCGTCAAGAGCGTCGCGGCCTCGCTGAATGCGCTTCGCTACGTGCAAAGCCACACGATCCTGCCGGACATCAACCAGACCATCCGGGTCTCCCGCGGCTCGCAAGCCCCGTTCGACGGAATCACGGAACTCTGGTGGCAGGACGCGGCCACGCTGGGCGAGGTTCTGGCGTCGCCCGGCTTTGCTGCCGCGCAGCAGGCGCTGATCACGGACGAGGCGACCTTCATCGACTTGTCGGGCTCCTCGCTCTTCCTGACCGAAGAGCACACTGTTTTTGGCTGATCGACCAGTCTCGATCGCGCGCCGCTCGCCACGCGAAGAGCCCGGGACCCGCCTCTCAGGGCCCCGGTGCTCGTGCCCAGGCCGCCACTTACCATCGCCGGCAGCATAAGATGTCGACCCGAGCCGCTAACGGCCAACCCGCCTGAGAAGGATCCTCATGAGCAAGACCAGCACCGTGGCCGTGTTCATCGGCAGCCTGCGCAAGGACTCGCTTAATCGCAAGCTCGCCGAAGCCCTGATTGCGATGGCCCCCGCCTCGCTCAGGCTCGAAATCGTCGAGATCGGCGACCTGCCCTTCTACAATCAGGACTTCGAAGCCGATCCGCCGGCAGCGGTACGGGAATTCAAGCGACGGCTCGAATCCTTTGACGCTGTCCTGTTCGTGACACCGGAATACAACCGCTCAGTACCGGGGGCACTTAAGAACGCGATCGACGTGGGCTCACGCCCGTACGGCAAGAGTTCGTGGCAGGGCAAGCCGGGCGGCGTCATCACGCTGTCACCGGGCGCCATCGGCGGCTTCGGCGCCAATCACCACCTGCGCCAGGCGCTGGTGTTCCTCAACGTCCCAACCATGGCCCAGCCCGAGGCCTACATCGGCCAGGCCGGCACCCTGTTCGGTGCCGACGGAACGCTGGTCAACGACTCGACGCGCGAGTTCCTGAAGAAGTACCTCGAGGCATTCTCGCTCTGGATCGAGCGCAACACCGCCCGCTGACACGGCGCACCGCACGTGCGGCCAGCGTGGCGGCGCCTAGAGCTGCAGCGTCACCCGCAGCCACCGCCCGATGTCCGCGACCTCCTCCTCGGACACACCGTGCCCGACCGGATAGGTCTTGTAGTTCGCCGCATAGCCCATCGCGAGCAGAACCTGATGTGCCTGATGCCCAAGCAACTCCGGCACCAGCGGATCGAGGCTGCCGTGACAGATCTGGACCGGCAGCGCCCGATTGGCGGGATGCGGCACGACGGACCGCGCGGTCGCGAAATACGCCGACAGTGCAAGCAGTCCCGCGAGCGGTTTTGGGTAGCTCAACGCCACCTGGTACGCCACCACTCCGCCCTGCGAAAAGCCCGCCAGGACGATGCGCCGACTGTCGACGCCGCGCTCGATCTCGCGGTCGATCAATGCCGACACCGCTGCGGCCGACTCAAGCAGCTGTCGTTCATCGATGCTGCGCTCGATGCTCATCCCGCGGATGTCGAACCAGGCCGGCATGACCATGCCGCCATTGATCGTGACGGGAATCGCCGGCGCATTCGGAAAGACGAACCGGACGGCCGCATCTTTCGGCAGCCGAAGCTCCGGCACGATCGGCTCGAAGTCGTGGCCGTCCGCCCCCAGGCCGTGCAGCCAGACGATGGCTGCGTCGGCGGGCAGTGCTGGCTCGATCTCGACGCACGGCAGGTAGGACACGATTCGGTGGTCGCTTTGAGTCCTGGGCGCTCAGTATGCCAGAGCGCGACGTGTCACCTCACTGGACCCTCGTGCGCGGGACTGAGGCGGCCAGGCGCCTCTTGGTCGCATCATTGAGGTCGAACGTCGCCTGCAGGTTCATCCAAAACCGTGGCGAAGTCCCGAGAGCCTGGGCGAGGTCGAGCGCCGCATCAGCCGTGATGCCGCGCTTGCCCTTGATGAGCGCATTCAGGCGCGCCTTGGTCCAACCCACGTCGCGCGCGAACTCCGCCTGCGTCAGGCACGCCGGCCGCAGGAACTCCTCGAGCAACGTCTCGCCCGGGTGGATCGGATTCTCAGGCTGCAATACTTGCTTGTCCGTCATTGTCGTATTTCCTCCGAGCTCTCACGAGTAGTCGACCACCGCAACATGCTGCGCATTGCCGCGCACCCGGCGGCACACGTCCCGCCACTGGGCGCCGGAGCCGCGCCGCCTCACCCAGCTCCCCTCCAGTACACTTCCCGCACGAACCTTCTCTGGCCCTCCACCGCGCACTGCACCACTACGTCGACGAGCTCGTGTAACAGTGCGCGGATATCACCGCGAGGCATCTCCCGCCCCGCTGCAGACTCCTTCACCAGTAGTGTCAGCTGCTCGAACGCGAGCGCGGCCGAGGACGCGTGCACCGAGGTGATCGATCCGGGGTGCCCCGAGTTCACGTTGCGCAGGTAGTAGTACGCCTCCTCGCCCCGCAGCTCCGCGAGCAGGATCCGGTCGGGCCGCATACGCAGGCACGCCTCGAGCAATTGCTTCGGTGTCACGCGCGCGAGTCCTTGTCCGTCCTTCGAATAGAAGAGGCGCACCGCATTCGGATGCCGATCGAGGCGCAGCTCCGCAGCATCCTCGAGCGCAATGAGCCGTTCCTCGGCGGGTATTTCGAGCACCAGCCCCTTGGTAAGCGTGGTCTTCCCGGAACCCGTCGCCCCACTGACGACAATGTTCTTTCGAGCCCGCACGGCGAGCTTCAGGAACTCCACCCACTCGCCCGCTGCATACAGGCGCTTGAGTTCGGCGTCCGCTCGCGCCACAGCGGCGGTTCCAGAGGCGCCGCAGCGCTCAAACACACCGCCTGCCGCGAGTTCCTCCAGGCCCCAGACTCGATCGCTCGGCCGGCGAATGGTGATCGCCACCGTTCCGACCGCTGCCGCCGGCGGCAGTACTACCTGCACCCGCTCGCCCGAGGGCAGCGCGGCCGACAGCAGCGGCGTCTCGGGATTGACGCGCTGCTTCGTCGAGCCGGCCACCAGCCTCGCGAACTGCTGGCACCACATCTCTGTCGCAAACGGCATGAGCTCCCTTCGCCACCCGGCTGACCGCTCGATGAACGCCTCGCGCGGCCGGTTGATGCAGATCTCCGTCACCACCGAATCTGCCAGCCACGGCCGCAGCTGTGAGACGTACTGTGCGAGTGCCGTCGGATCGACCGTGCCCTCGGGACCGGCATCGCGCGCCGCGAGCGGCGCCGCCGCCGCCGACTCAACGGCGCCCAAGGGCGTACACCTTTGCAAAGTCCACGTCCCGGGCCACCAGCACCTGAACGCGCTCGCCCTGCGGGACGGAAATCGTCGGCGGAATGTTCACTGTCTGGCGCAGCACTTCCGCCACCACGTCCTGCGCACCCTGCGAGTTGATGATCACGCTGTCTCCGCCCTTGTTCTGCGAGGCCACCACGGCCGCAGCCCCAGCATCGATCAGCGAGATGAGGATCGCCGCGCCGAAGCGCGCGGCAAAGTGCGTATCGACGTCCCCCGTGACACCGCTGCGCCCCAGCGCGTCGGTGCCCGGCGAGGCGAGATCCACGATCACGCCGGCCGGCGTGCGTGCTTCATTCCACAAGACGAACAGTCGCCGCTGCCCCTGCTGCATGCCGCCCCGCGTTTCACCCACGAGCTTGGTGCCGCGCTCCATCAGCACCACCGAGCCGTCTGCGCTCCAGACGTCCGTGGCCGTAACGCACGTTGTCATGCCCGACAAGGTTGAATCGATCGCAGTCTCGAGCGTGCAGTCGATGAACGCGCCTCTCGGCAGCAGAAACCGTCGGTCCGGCATCACACCCGCCACCGCGGCGGCGAGCACCGTGGGTCGGAGCATCGAGGCGAG
>Ga0209048_10006131_pt1 | contig 11288 bp, 10 predicted proteins | sample FrelakmetCRP12CR_FD_187146 | JGI IMG/M metagenome (GOLD analysis project Ga0209048, IMG submission 187146) | Freshwater lake sediment microbial communities from the University of Notre Dame, USA, for methane emissions studies - CRP12 CR (SPAdes)... | ecosystem: Environmental > Aquatic >... | reverse complement strand
GCCCCACATCATCGACCGCATCAAGAGCCGGGAAATCTCCCTGCTGATCAATACCCCGGAAGGGCGGGAGACCACCGGCGATTCTCACTCCATCCGCCTGGTGGCCCTGGAACACAACATTCCCTATACCACCACCGTGGCCGCGGCGAGAGCCACCCTGGACGCCATCCGGGCCCTGAAACGGGGCAAACTGGAAGTCAAGAGCCTCCAGGAGTATCATGAGATGGTCAAAAACCCCTCGGCAACCAGGAGAGCCACCTACCAAGAGAACGGGTGATGAGAAGGCGATTAATGTAGCCGCAGGCTTTACCGTGAAAATCAAAATCCCCCTAAATCCCCCTTTACTAAAGGGGGACTTTAAAACCCCCCTTTGAAAAAGGGGGGCAGGGGGGATTTATATTCTCTGGAGCGAAACATTTGGGCTTCATGAACGTTGAGCCTGCGTCATGGAGCGTGCGCCCGGCGCACCGTAATGGGAGAGTAGCACGGGCTTTCCAGCCTGTGCCAAGAAAAGGACTGGTGGCACAGGCGGCTCGCCTGTGCTTATAGATGTATGGACGGAGTGTAGGGTACGCACCGCGCACCAACCATGGCGGGCCGTGCCCGCCCTACATTATTTCAAAAAATGTCGGGTGGGCACGGCCCACCACCCACAGGCCGGAGGCATGTGCCGCTGTCCGGCGCCGCGTTTTTCTTGTCATGTTATGTTAGACATCTGAGGCAAAATAGCATAATCTAGAAAATATAAGGACCAGATAAAGCCACCGCATCGACTGACCCAACTGACCCATGAATTCCACCGAAAACCGAAAACCGGAAACCGAAGCCCCGGCCGTCCGGCAGGACGCCAAACCCCGGGAGCACTGCGGCATCTTCGGCATTTACGGCCATCCCGACGCGGCCCGGATCACCTATTTCGGCCTCTACGCCCTCCAGCACCGGGGCCAGGAATCCTGCGGCATCGTCGCCGGCGACGGCAGCCGGGTCAGCATGCACCGGGGCCTGGGGCTGGTGCCCGAGGTCTTCAACCCCGCGGTCCTGGATCAGCTCCCGGGGCATCTGGCCATCGGCCACGTGCGCTATTCAACCACCGGCTCCACCATGCTCATCAACGCCCAGCCCTTCGTGGTGCAGCACGGCGGCCAGATGATCGCCATCGGCCACAACGGCACCCTCACCAACGCCCGGGAGATTCGCTGCCGCCTGGAGGCGGAGGGCTCCATCTTCCAGTCCACCATGGACACCGAGGTCATCGTCCATCTCATGGCCCGGCACCGGCGGGGCAACCTCATCGATTTGATCGACTCCCTGGCCGCGGCCCTGGCCGAAGTAAAGGGCTCCTATTCTCTGGTGATCTCCACCGCCGACCAGGTCATTGCCGCTCGGGACCCCCACGGCTTCCGGCCCCTGGTCCTGGGCCGGTTGAACGGCTCCTGGGTGGTGGCTTCCGAGACCTGCGCCCTGGACCTGGTGCAGGCCGATTACTGCCGGGAGGTGGAACCCGGGGAGATCGTGGTCCTGGACGCCAATGGCCTGAACTCCCACAAGCCATTTCCGCCGGCGCCGCCCCGTTACTGCATCTTCGAATACGTCTATTTCGCCCGGCCGGACAGCTTAGTCTTCGGCCAAAGCGTCTACCTGGTGCGCAAGCGGCTGGGAGCCGCCATGGCCCGGGAACACCCCCTGAAGGCCGACCTGGTGATGCCCTTTCCCGACTCCGGCACCTACGCCGCCCTGGGCTACGCCGCGGCCACCGGCATCCCCTTTGAAATGGGGGTCATCCGCAACCACTACGTGGGCCGCACCTTCATCCAGCCCTCGCAGAGCATGCGGGATTTCTCCGTCCGGATAAAACTCAATCCCGTGCGGGACATCCTCAAGGGCCAACGGGTGGTGGTGATCGAAGACTCCATCATCCGGGGCACCACTACCCGCTCCCGGGTCAAGTCGCTGCGGGAAGCCGGCGCCAGGGAAGTGAGCATGGTGGTGAGCTGCCCGCCGCACCGCTTCCCCTGCTATTACGGCATCGATTTTTCCAGCAAGGGGGAGCTCATCGCCTCCCAGCAGGAAATCCACGAGATCCGGGACTTCCTGGGTCTGGATTACCTGGGCTACCTGAGTCTGGAAGGGCTGGTGGCGGCCACCCACTTAAACCATAGCGACTTCTGCCTCTCCTGCTTTTCCGGAGAGTACCCCGTGCCCCTGGAGTCCGACTTCTCCAAGACCTGCTTCGAAGACGACGTCTGCTCCCCTTCCCACGGCGAGTCCCTCCTGCCCCCGGTCTGTGCGATGAGGGGAAAAGGTGAAGAGGCGAAAAGGCGAAAAGGGTAACCATATTCATAGGAAACACGACGAGGTGAACCGGGTTGACCGGCCCCCTCCCCTGCTCCTCCGCTCCGCCCCTATGCCGGCGCCGCCGGGGTTCCGCCTGGTTCCCGGCGACCCGCCTGAAGAAATCTAAGAACTTGTATTTTCCCGGCAGGATTAGTATGTTAGAGGTGTAATTGCTTTGATAATTAAGCCGATTACCCCATTTATGCATGGAACGGTAACTTTAGCCGGAGAGGAGAATCCGATGCCCGAATGCGCCTGCGGTTGCGGTGAGGCAACGAAGAAGGCCAAGTTTCTGGCCGGTCACGATCAGAAGTTGCGGAAACAACTGGAGAATGCCGCAGGTGGCCTGCCGCTCCTCTCCTCCCTGGTAAAGGTGACCGGGATGTACGCCCAGGGCCGCATGAGCCTGGATGACCTGGGCCGCCTCGTCAAGCTCATTTATCACCAGGATTAGCCGACTACGCCCCGGGAGGGCCGGCTCCTGGTTTCAGCTTTTCCCCGGTTAGTCGGGTCATTCTAGGCCCTGCCCTACCCTCCTCCCATGGCTGAACATTTAATCGGCGTCATCTCCGATACCCACGGCCTTCTGCGGCCCGAAGCCGTCAAGGTTTTGGCCGGCGTAGACCTCATCATCCACGCCGGGGATATCGGCAGCCTCAAAATTTGGCGCGCCTTGGAGCGTATCGCGCCGGTGCACGCGGTCCGGGGCAACATCGACCGGGGCGAGTGGGCCGCCGACCTTCCCTTCAACCGGGTGGTGGAGGTGGGGGACGTCCACCTCTACGTCCTCCACGAACTTTTCTGCCTGGACCTGGACCCCGCCGCCGCCGGCTTCGCCGCGGTCATCTATGGCCACTCCCACCATCCTCACCTGGAGCGGAAAAACGGCGTCCTCTACCTCAACCCCGGCAGCGCCGGGCCGCGGCGGTTTACCTTGCCGGTAACGCTGGCCCGAATTAAACTGCAAGGCACCTCCCTGCACCCTGAACTGGTGGAACTGAAGGTCTGAATGCTCAGCCGCCGACGTAGCCCCCGGCAATGTGGCTGGCATCCCACCAGTTGATCTTTTCCTTGAGTTCCTCTTTAAGTTCTTCGATCTCCATCTTGGCCTTGCTCCAGTCGGCGGGGCATTCCTGCAGCAGTCGGTCGATTTTCCGGCTTAGATCGCCCACCAGGATATGAAGTTCCTCGGTCTGGGGCCTGATCTTGGCCTGCTCTTCCCGGGGCATGCGCTCGATGACCCTCAGGATGTCATAAAGCCGGGCCTTCATACCGGTCAGTTCGCCGTACATGGAGTCGCAGTAGTCCCTGATATTCATGGTTTGAGACCCCTTTGTTCCCTTGTGATATTTTAAGTTTAGTCTTGGTCAATTACGTTGTCAATGGCCTTCATTGGCTATATAATGCCTATTGATAACCCAACCCACAGGGGACCGGCGTGATTCCTCCAGAAGAAGGGAGTAATGTCCCCCGGACGCACTCGGGATTGAAACCACCCATGACCCCCAAACGCCCTGTTTACCCCTTTGCGGCCCTGGTGGGGCAGGAGCGCCTGAAAAACGCCCTCATCCTCAATGCCGTCAATCCCCTCATCGGCGGGGTGTTGATCCGCGGCGAGAAGGGCACGGCCAAGTCCACTGCGGCCCGGGGGTTGGCGGAGCTCTTGCCCCCCATCGCCATGGTGGCGGGCTGCCCCTTTCACTGCCATCCGGAGTTGCCCGAGTTGATGTGCGACCCCTGCCGGAGGCGCCGCCAGCAGGGCGAGGTCTTGCCTCGCCGGGACCGGCCCATGGTCGTGGTGGATCTGCCCCTGGGCACCACCGAGGACCGGTTGCTGGGCACCATCGACCTGGAAAAGGCCATCAAGAGCGGCGAGAAGCATTTTGAGCCGGGTTTGCTGGCCTCGGCCAACCGGGGGATTTTGTATGTCGATGAAGTTAACCTTCTCGATGACCATTTAGTCGACGTGCTGTTGGACGCCGCGGCCATGGGGGTCAACGTCGTGGAGCGGGAGGGCATTTCGTTTGCCCACCCGGCCCGCTTCATCCTGGTGGGCACCATGAACCCCGAGGAAGGGGAGCTCCGGCCCCAGTTGCTGGATCGCTTCGGGTTATGCGTGGAGGTGACGGGCCTCCACAACCTGGACGACCGCATGGCCGTGGTGGAGCGCCGCCTGGCCTTCGAGGCCGACCCCGAGGGTTTTGCCGGCCATTGGCAGGGGGAGCAGGAAATCATCCGCCAGGGTATTTTAGATGCCCGGCAGCGGCTGCCCCGGGTGAGCTTTTCCCATGATCTCCTGCGGCTCATCACCGCCATCTGCGTGGACCAGGGGGTGGACGGCCACCGGGCCGACATCTTCATCCTCAAGGTGGCCCAGACCCTGGCGGCCTACCGGGGCCGGGAGGAGGTGAGCCCGGCGGACGTGCGGCAGGCCGCCACCCTGGTCTTACCCCACCGCCTGCGCCGCAAACCCTTCAGCGAATCCGAGATGGACGAGAGCCGGCTGGAGGAAACTTTTCGTAAGCATATCGAAGCAATGGAGTCGCGCCGATTGGAGCAAGCTCCCCCTCAACCCGGGGGCGCCTGCCCCGACGGGGACGAGGCGGGTTTGGTCGGCGAGGTCACGGTGGCGCCGGAAGCCACCTTCCCGGTGCGGCCCTTGGAGTTGCCCCCGGACCGCCAGAGGAAAAAGGCCCCGGGGTCCCGCACCCGGGCCCGCAGCGATGATAGTACCGGGCGGTATGTCCGCCCTACCCTTTTAAAGCCTGCTATCCCGGACCTGGCCCTGGACGCCACCCTCAGGGCCGCGGCCCCTTACCAGGGTCTCAGGGAGCGGGGCAACCTGGCCCTGGCCATCCGAGAGCCTGACCTGCGCTACAAGGCGCGTCAGAAGCGCATCGGCCGCAACATCCTGTTCGTGGTGGACGCCTCCGGATCCATGGGGGCGGACGAGCGCATGATTGAGACCAAGGCGGCAATCCTGTCGCTCCTCATCGACGCCTACCAGAAGCGCGAGCGGGTGGGGCTTATCGTCTTTCGGGGCCGCGAGGCCCGGCTGGCCCTGCCCTTTACCCGCAGTGTGGAGATGGCCCAGCGGTATCTGACGCATCTGCCCACCGGCGGCAAAACCCCCCTGCCCCACGCCCTCTTCCTGGCCCGGGAACTGCTGCGCCAGGAGAAGGCCCGGCATCCCCGGGACGCCTTTCTCCTGGTCCTCATCACCGACGGCCGGGCCAACATCAGCCTGGGCCAGGGGCGCCAACCCATGGACGAAGTCAAGGAACTGGCGGGACAACTGGGGACCCTGGGGATCAACGCCCTGGTGCTGGACACGGAGCGTTTCGCCCCCTGCCTGGATCTGGGCTGTCTGCCGGAGCTGAGCCAGATCCTTGGCGGCCGCTACCATTCGGTGCAGAGCCTCCGTGCCCCGGAGGTGGTGGCCCGCGTCACCGCGGCCCTGGAAGATGCCGCCGCCCCCTGAGCCGGCCGCCTGGGGTTTACTCCCGGAAATTGGATGATCCAGATTTTGCCGTGATTGTCCGAAGACCCTCCTGAAGTCCCCCTGTTCTCAAGGGGAATTGAGATGGATTATCAAGTGGTTAATCATAACCCCCTCCCCCTTTAGGAAAGGGGGGTACGAAATCTTGGGTTTAACGGTCACCTTAATGACTCGACGCAACCCTTTAAGCGGGGAAATATCATGGCGGAACCACAGCAAGACACCTGGCTCAAGCTGGCAGTCCTGAGCATCATCGTCCTGGCGGCGGCCGCCGGCATCTCGGCCTTCAAAGCCGGCGGTTATGCCACCCGGGTGCAGATTTTCGCCGCCCGGGAGGCCCGGCAATGGCAAGATTACCAGGTGGAGAGCCTCAAGAAGGATAATTTCGGCATAAACCGGGATATCCTCATATCCCTAAGGCCTTCGGAGGGCAAAGCTGCCAAGCCGCAAAAGCCCCTGGCCGCCAGGATCAAGGAATTAGAAGACGAAATGGGCCGCCTGAATCGGGAGCGGGACCAGATCAAAAAGGAGGCCATGGCCCTGGCCGCACAGCAGGAAGCGCTGGCGCAGAAGGCGGGAGAACTGGGGCTGGCCGTGATGCTCTTCCAGCTCAGCATCATGAGCTCCGCCGCGGGGGCGGTCACTCGCAAGAAGATCTTGTGGCTGATGGGATTGGGACTGGGGCTCTGGGGGCTGGTTTATCTGGTAAAAAATTTGGTCTTCTGAGGCAGGCGTGGGGTCAATAGTGTCAGAGCTTAGGTGTAATAGTCAAGATTTGACCAGACAACCTCTCCATCAAGGCCTGATATTATCGGACAAAAAGGATTCTGGAAATCCCCCCACAAAAGGTCAATTTCGCTATTCAGATCATAGTGCGCCACGAACGCACGTAGAGCCCGTAGGGCGGGAAAGCGGAGCGCATCCCGCCATTAGCATTAGCATTATTCCATCTCTAGACTTCGAAGGTTATCATCTGCCAGCCATTCAAGGTTATAAATGCCGCGTTCCACGTATCGATGAAAGCTTGAATACGGCCAATCCGCGAGCCTCGTAACATAACCAGGGTTTACCGGATTGTAGTGAAGGTAATCTACATGACGCTCATAGTCACCCTCATTACGGATGGCGTGTTCCCAAAAGCGTCGCAACCAAATGCCTCGTTCTCCCTTCTGCAAACGCCGGGCTGAAAGCTGAAGGCGGGATGCGTTTCACTTTCCCGCCCTACGGCAAAAAATAGGGGTCAGTAAATTTACACAAAATCTCTATAACAAAAATCGCTTGCGGCAAACTCACTGCCCTTTATCAACCCTGATAAAAACGATTAAAGTGGGTCGATAAAGAAAAATCCGGCTCGTCTCAATGCGACAAAAACGGCAGGTGAAAAAACAGAAAAAACCCGTTCAGGCATAACAGGGCGCCGATAATGGCAGCGGTGAGGGCCACCCCGAAGATAAACCGGGATTGGGACAGGATGGCCACGGTGGCCATGACGATGGCAATCTGCAGCAGGACCTCGGAGAAATCAAAATACGGGTCCTGGCTGCGGGCAATATCCCGTTCGCGTTCCAGCTTGCGGGCCTCATGCTCGATGTCCTGGCGCTCCTGGCCATAGCGCTCCTCCTCGGCGGCCATCTGCTGGCGCAAGGTCTCGTAGTGCTGCCGGATCTCCGGCTTCAGGGTCTCCTTTTCCAGGAGGTCGAGCTCCAGGCGCATCTTTTGGCCCCGATAGAAATGCTCCCGGCCCGCCTTGGCCTGGTAGTAAGCCCACTGGTCGGAAGCCTGCTGCTGGGCCAGGATCATCTCCTTCATGGCATTACTGCCGCCCAGGGAGCTGAAGGCCAGCATGACCGCAAAAATGGCGGTGGTGAGGGCAACCCGACGGGTAAATTTGTGACTCATGACCTCTTCCATCTCTTCGGGGTTGGGGAGTTCAACTTCATCCATATTGTTTTCCTCTCGGGATGTTATTTCACGAAAATTTTCCTGCCGTCGGCCAGGGCCCCATCCAGGCCCAGCTCATGGCCCCGTTCATCATAAACCTTTAGCCCGGCCTCGATTGCCGCCATCTGGCCGGCGTGAATTAAGGCGTGCTTCACCTGCATCCCCGGAGCCAGATCCACGGGTTTCCGGTTAACGTATACCCGCATGTCAGTCCACCGCTTGGCTGCGGCCATCGACCTTGGGGGCGATGGTTTTCCGGGCCTGGATCGCATCCATCACCAGGTCCCGCAGCCAGGTGCCGGGATCATTGTAGGTGAGGGCGCCACTGGTGAGCGCGCCCCCCAGGTTGGCATAATCCCCGGCTTTTTTCAAGGCGTCACCGAAAACCGTATAACCGCTCCCACCGGCGGCCAGAAAATCGATGGTGGCCACCGCGTACTCCTTATTGAGGTCCAGGGGGCGGCCGTCGACGGTGACGTCTTTCACCCGGGAGCCCACCGGGGCGCTGCGGCTGTAGGTAAAGGTGAGGCCCGAGACCTGGGGAAACCCGTGGGACGCCTTTTCCAGGTGGGAGACACCGTGCTCCAGCGCCTCCTTGAGCTGCGCCCCCGTCAGCCTGACGGCTACCAGGTAGTTGTCATAGGGCAGCGCCGTATAGACGTCCTGCACTTCGATCTTGCCCCGAGCAATACCGGCCTTGATAGCGCCGCTGTTGATAATGGCGGCGTCAGCCCCGGCGGTCTGCCGCATGACGTCGGCGATGAAATCACCCAGGTTGGTTTCCCCGGTGCGGACCCTTGGGGCGTCCAGGTCCAGCCGCGTTTCGCCGATGACCTGATGGATGATGGGACCAATCCGGCCCGCATAACGAGCCACAATCTCCTGGGTCTGGAGGTCGGCGCGGTCGGCGGCCGGGTTGATCTCCTGGAGGGCGCCCTGAAACTTGACGATTTTTCCATCTTTGACCTGGAGGTCCAGAACTCCCAAGGCCTTGGCGTGTTCCCAGGCCTGCACGATGATGGTGTGTCCCACCACCTGAGGTTGGAGCAATTTGGTATGGGTGTGGCCGCCGACAATGACATCAAGGCCCGGTATCTTATCGGCCAGTTCCCGATCCTCCGGATAGCCGCAGTGAGATACGACGACGATGATATCCGCCTGGCCTTTGAGTTCCGGCAGATACTTGCGGAGGGCGCTTTCCGGGGTGATAAATTTCAGATCGCCCAGATTCCGGGGGTGGGTGGTGAGGGTGTCCCGGGTAACCACGCCGACAATGGCGATTTTGATGCCCTGGAGATCTTTAATCACATAGGGTTTGAGGGACGGCAAACCCTCCACGTTGGCACCCAGGAACGGGAAGTTGGCCTGGGCCATCCTCTCTTTTAACACTTCCGGGCCGAAATCAAACTCATGGTTGCCCACCACCATGGCGTCAAATTTCATGGCATTCATCACGTCCACGAACGATTGGCCCTGGAAAAGATTGGCCGAGACATTCCCCTGGATCATATCTCCGGCGGCCAGCAATAAGGACGGCTGCTTTTGGCGAGCCCGGTCCACGGCTCCCGCCAGGCAGGCGATGCCCCCCAGGGCCGCCTGGCTGCCGGCGGGTTGATATGGTTCGGCAAACCCATGAAAATCATTGACATAGAGGATTCTCAGGTCGACCTGATTCGCATAACCCCGGGATGCCGGGCTCATAATCAGGAGAAGACTGATCAGGGCTATCCGGAAGCCTTGCATGGTGACATTTTAGAGTATGGAAAGGATGGCGCAAGGAAAACTTCCGTCCCGAGTTTCGGCGAATACCCAGGGGTTGCTGAAAATGGCCGCCAGCGCTTCAGGGCCGGGGGAGAAATCTCGTTGATAAAGCAGGGGCGGCAATCCGGAGGGCTCGGGGGATTATTGCCACTTCAATGGGGGTTAGGCCCTCCAGCTCCCCCTCCGCTTCCACATAAGCCGGGGGATCGGCTTTAATCATAATATGGCCGGCGTAATCCGCGGTAACCCGGGGGTGGTCCAGATGCTTGCCGAAGTAGAGTCGGGGCAGAAGGGTCAGCAACTCCAGACGGCTTAACTTTTGCCCCAGGACCACTTGAAAATGGCCGGCTTGCGGCGAAGCCCCCGGGGTTATCATCATGCCGCCGCCGAAATAACGCCCCAGCCCGAGGACCACCACCGCCGCCTCCGTTTCCAAGCGACGGCCGTTCAGCGACCCGGTTATCCGGTGATGCGTCAGCCGGCCCAGTTCCTTGAGGCCGCTGAGGAAGTAAGCCGTCTTGCCCGGCAGGCGCCGGCGCTGTTGCCGGAAACCGGCGATGACCCTGGCATCGAAACCCAGGCCCAGGACATTCACGAAAATCCGCTGTCGGGGTTGCCCGTCCAGCCCCTGGAGGCGAGCATGCCCCACGCTCACCGTCAGGGCGGCCTCCCCCAGAGCGGTAATCACCTTATCCCGGAGGGTCTGCCCGAGGTCAAAACTGCGCACGTAGTCGCAGCCCGTGCCGAAGGGGACCACCCCGACGCTGGGTTGCGGCCCTCGGGATTCCCACCACAAACCGTTCACCACTTCCAACAGGGTGCCGTCACCGCCCACCGCCACCACCCGGTCAAACCCCTGCCGGCGAGCCCGGGCCGCCAGGATTTCCGCGTGCCCGGGCCTCTCGGTCCACCAGGTGACCACCTGCGCGCCTGGCTCTCCCAGGGACGCCAGGAGGCGGGGCCAGACCCGGGGGGCTCGGCGGTAACCTGCGGTCGGGTTAACGATCGCCACGGTTTTCATGGGTGTCCCCTGAGAAGGGTGGAAACCGGTTTGGGATGCGGCGCGGCTCCGCAAGGAGGCCCACAAATTACTGCCGGCCGCCAAAAACCTGACTGCGGTTACCTTAGCAGATTTTGGCGGTGCCTTTGGGGGAAAATTTGCGTTCCGGGCCGGAAACCAAGTCGCAATCAAACAGGTGCCACAGGCGTCTCGCCTGTGCAAGCGCAGGCTAAAGCCTGCGGCTACATGCTGTCAAGGTACCCGCTTAACCCCGATTGCAACATGCCTGCAGGACAGCACTGGTTTTGTATAACATTTTCTCTCAGCTGATCTCGGCGTCGCTGAGATAGCAGGCGGGGTCCGGGGCCCAGAGGTCTCCGGTCAGGGCTTCGGCCCGAACCCGGAAGTTGCCGCCGCACACGTCCAGCCAGGCGCATCCGGCGCAGCGCCCGGTGACGTAGCGCTTCTTGTCTTTGAGGCGGGCCATGAGGGGGTTGCCAAGGTCCGTCCAGATCTGGCTGAAGGGCCGCTCCCGGACGTTGCCGAAGGAGTCGTGGCGCCAGAACTGGTCGGCGTGGACCTGGCCGTCCCAACTGACGCAGCCGATGCCCCGGCCCGAGTTGTTCCCCTCGTTCATCTTCAGCAGTTCCAGCACCTCCGCCGCACGCCGGGGGTCTTCCTGCAGCAGCTTGAGGTAGATATAGGGGCCGTCGGCGTGGTTGTCCACCGTCAGCACCTCTACGGTCCGGCCCG
>Ga0209048_10006130_pt1 | contig 11289 bp, 4 predicted proteins | sample FrelakmetCRP12CR_FD_187146 | JGI IMG/M metagenome (GOLD analysis project Ga0209048, IMG submission 187146) | Freshwater lake sediment microbial communities from the University of Notre Dame, USA, for methane emissions studies - CRP12 CR (SPAdes)... | ecosystem: Environmental > Aquatic >... | reverse complement strand
CTAGCGGTGAACGGCTTCTCGGTCAGCTGTTGGCTGATGCCAAGTGAGCCGGCCCCCGCCACCAAACTGCCGACGACAACCAGTGCGAGACGAGGTACCATGTCAGCGCTCCTCCGGGCGGCGGATAAAGGGCTGCGGACGGCTCGGATCGACCAAGGAGGCTACGATGCGAACGCCTCTCGTGGTTGCCTCATGCCTGGTTCTGGCGCTCGGAACGGCCGCCGGACAGCAGAGCACCTACCGAGCGAGCGTGGATCTCGTCGTGGTGGACGCGCACGTCGTGGACGCCGCCGCCAAGCCAGTCACCGATCTTCGGCCAAGCGACTTCAACCTCTCGGTCGACGGAAAGCCGCGGCCAATCGTCACAGCCCAATACGTTTCCGAACGTCTATCGCCGTTACGCGAAGGCGGCCCGTTTCAACCACGGCCGGAGGTTTCAACCAATGCCGTGGACGGTCCGATGGAATCGAGTCGTACGATCCTCCTCGTTGTTGACGCCATCAACATCAGAACCTCGGGCGGCAGGTCAGGTTTCGAGGGGGCCGGCAGGTTTCTCGATAGTCTGTTGCCGACCGACCGTGTCGGCCTTGCCGTTATTCCCGATGCGAGCCTCGGTGTCGAACCCACGACTGACCTCGCGCTGATTCGGCGGACTCTGGCCGGCATGACCGGGCGCCTCGTGCCTGTGCAGAGCGGCGTCATCCATATCGGGTTGCAGGACGCGTTCGCGCTCGAAGGTGACTGGCGCCGCTGGCAAGATGCCGTCGAACGCGAGTGTCACTTTCGCCCACAACGACCAGGCGATTCACCAAATCCGTGCAACGCGGAGATGGAGGCTCTTGCCAGGACCATTGTCGCAGACGCGCGGCGCCGTGTCCTGCGAACGCTCGATGCCTTGCGTGTGTACATGAACGCTCTGTCGAGAATCGAAGGGCCCAAGTCACTCATCCTGATCACCGAAGAACTTCCTGTTTCCGTGTTCGCCGGGCAGATGAAGGAATTCCAGGAGGAGGCGACCGTCGTGGCTGCGGCCGCCGCGCAGGCGAGGGTGACGCTGCATGTCGTCCAGTTGAATGGCGCACCGCAACTCATGGACGTCGAACGGCGAAGTCCGAACGACACGGCGGTCCGCGATGCGGAAGTTCGCGCGAACGGGCTCGAACAGATCACGCTGCTCACCGGCGGTCGTCTCCGAGTGGCGATCGGGGATTCGACAGCGCAATTTGGTCTTGTTGCGCGTGAACTGTCTGGGTACTACGTGCTCGGGTTCCAGGCGGAGCGCAGTGATCGAGACGGGCGCCCCCACCAGATCACGGTGACGCTGTCGAGGAAGGGCGCTGAAGTCCGTGCCCGGCGCGTGTTCTCCTTGGCGGAGCCGACCGCCGTCGACACCGGCGACTTGGCGCCGACCGAGTTGGTCAGGCGGTGGCTTCGGGACTCGAATCTCGCGACGGACCTCCGGGTTGCGGTGAGCACTTACACTATTCGCAACCCAGAAGACGAGCCAGGAGCCGTCCGGGTCCTCATCAGTTCGGAAATCGGACGCGTATCCGATCGCGAAGCCGATATGACCGTCGGCTACACGATCGCAGACGCAAACGGACGCAACGCCGGTGGGGCCATGGAGAGCGCTACGTTGAAGCGTGCCGGTGAAGGGGCCGAGGGTCCCTTGTCCTATGTCGTTTCGGCAGTGCTTCCGCCTGGTCGGTACACGCTCCGCCTTGCTGCGACAGACGGCGCGCGTCATTCAGGCAGCGTCCTACACCCGTTCGAGGCGCGATTGACGGAGACTCGCGACCTCCGCTTCAGCAGCTTGATTGTCCTCGACCCGAATGTCGCCGAGGCAGGCAAGCCGCGGCCCAGCGTGCTGGTGACGGTCGACGATACTCTCGCTTGCTACCTCGAAGTCTACTGGCCTGCTTCGAGCCCCGCTGCATCTCTTGTCGGACGACTGGAACTCATCTCGGGTGCAGACCGTCCCACTACCGCGTCTGTGGCGATGGTCTTGCAGCCGAGGGAGCCAGGCCGCGCCACGTTCGTCGGCTCGCTTCCCGTAGATTCTGTGCCGCCTGGCGACTATTCGGCCCGGGTCACGGTGTCCGATGACGGCCGCGACGTCGCGCGAATCGCCAGGGTCGTGACGGTCGCGCACGCAGCTGGCGGCGGTCGAATCCAGCTACAGGAACCGCGAGACGTGGTTCCACTCCCCGGCCCCGTCGTTCAAGGCGCGTTGACGGTGGGCCAGGTGCTGGAGCGCGCGGGTCGCTACGTCGTCCGGTACGGGGAAGAGATGTCGGTGGTCATTGGCATTGAGCGGTACTCCCAGTGGATGCAGAACGATGACTTCCTGCGCCCTGTGACACGAGTGCTGGTCTCAGAGTTTGCGCTGGTGCGCGTGAAGGACGATTGGCTTGGGTTCCGCGACGTGTACGAGGTGGAGGGGAAGCCTGTCGCCGATCGCAAGGACCGTCTGCTGACCCTCATGCGGCAGTCATCGGCAGGCGCGCTCGACGAATGGCGGCGGATTACCAACGAAAGTGCCCGCTACAACCTGGGCGCGATACAACGTAACTTCAATGTGCCGACGATGGCTCTCTTCTTCTTGCGGCCGACCAACCTGGAGCGGTTTCGCTTCACCAAGGACGGCGAGGATCGGATCGAGGCGCGTGTGGGCTGGAGATTGCGTTACCGAGAGACGAAGCGCCCCACCATCGTCAAGACGTCGCAGGGCAAGGACATGCCTGTCGAAGGAACGGTCTGGATCGACCCCGCGGATGGCCGCGTGCTCAAGACCAGGATGGAGATTAGCGCCGAGAGCCGGCTGGGCGGTCAGGGAGACCTGACCTCCAAGCCGGACGGTTTCGGAGACGTCGTCAGCCGCCCGACGCCGGGCCAGCCCCGGTCCGGTCTCGAGGGAGAGCGGTCGGTCCGCAGTAGCGCGAGCGTCACTGTGACCTATCGGCACGAGCCCCGTCTCCGTCTCTTGGTGCCGGCCGAGATGCTGGAAGAGTACCAAGGACCCGCGACGTCCCGATTCAGTGGTCGCGACACCGTCACGAGAATCAGGTGCCAGGCCACGTATTCGGACTTCAAGCGTTTCGAGACCAACGGCCGCATGGTCGTTCCGAAGTAGTTGTGACCAGCGGGGTGTCCAAGAAACTCTCCTGGATGTAGGTCGCGCTCAAGATATCCCGGGGCACCCGAATGATATCTTGGACTTCGAGCGGTTTCCGACACGGGCGGCTCGGCCGGCCTCCAATCGCGGGGAGGGCATCCACGAGGTCGGGTCCATGCCGCGTGGTTCGACAAGCTCACCACGCCCTGAGCGAGCCGAAGCGCGTCGCAGGGATCTGCCCGAAGCAAAGCCCTGGCCTTTCCCCGCGGCGCGGATCACCGCGGGGGGCTTTGCGGAGCGGCAGACCCGAGACGCGGCGTGCCCGGCCGGGACTCGGAATCGCGGACTCTCATTTAGCGGCGGCCCGGGCACGATCGACGTGAGCGCCCGCCCGCGTCGATCCCCCGTCAGTACCGCCAGCTCTTGAGGTCCGCGCCGCTCGGCGCGGTGTTCAGGATCCGCTGTTCGAGACTCCTGAACCAGTACGACTGGTCGTGGCCGCTCCAGCAGTGCTCCGCGCGGTCGCCGTACTCGACCACCGCGTCTGCCGGCGGGTTCGCGGCCTTCTTCAGGAACGCCTCCATCAGATACACAGCGTTGTTCAGGTACCACGTGTCCATGTCGCCCACGTAGATGTGGAGTTTTCCGCGGACCTTCGGGCCAAGGGTGGCCCAGTCGCGCTCGAGGATGGCCCGCAGGTCGTAGTGCTCGCGCCAGTAGTCCGCAACCGTGTGATCGATCGCGCCCGTCGCCGGGTCCCAGATCGGCCTTGGGTAACCGTCCGCGCCGGCCGGGCCGTAGACGGCCTCCCAGATCGCCCACTGCTCGCCCGACCGCGATTTGGTGCCGAGCACCTGCTCCCACCGTGAATCTTCCTCGACGGTGGCCTGCAGGTGGCCCAGGTAATTGCGGCCGTCGGGGTGCGGGGTCTTCTTCCAGTCGCTGTCGATGTAGAAGGCGTTCTTCTCGTCGTAGATGTTGATCGTCTCGTACTGGCGGAAGTCGATCGAGTCCGGGCACGCGCCCCACGCGCCGTTGTAGTTGTCCGGGTAGAGGATCTGGGACGCGAGCGCCTCCCAGCCGCCGGTCGAGCCGCCGAAGAGGCCGCGCGCCCAGCCCTCGCCTATTCCGCGGAACCGCTTTTCGATATAGGGGAGCAACTCGGCGTTGATGGCATCGCCGTAGGGGCCGACGTTGGCGGAATTCACCGCGTAGGAGTCGTCGTAGAACGGGTTGGCGTGCTGGACGAGGACCATGATCATCCGGGGGAAGCCCGGGCCCGTCCAGTCCCTGAAGAACTGCCCGCTGCCGGGCCGTCGTCCCGCCGGCGCGTCCGGGTCGGGCGGGAAGGCTCGAAACTCGCGGGGGAAGTGCCCGTGGTTGATCATCAGCGGGTACCGGGCGTCCGGGTGATCGTCGAACCCCTCCGGCAGAACGACAATCGCCCCCAGGTGCATCGGCCGGCCCCAGAACTTCGTCAGGAGATCGCTCTGGATCTTCACGTACTTGACGTACTTCGTGTCCTTCGGCTCCGGCAGCGGGGGGATTTCGCTGTCCAGCGAAATCCTGATGACATCACCCGCCCGAGGGTCGATGTGGACCTTCCGCGGCGCGTTGAGCAGGTTCCCCGGCGCGCGGTTCCAGTGCTGGCCCTCGCCGCGATCCATCGGCATCTTCACCGTGTGCCCGTCGCCGCGGCGGAACGTCTCGTATTTGTGCAGGACGGCCTGCACCCAGTAGTCGCCAGGCGGGATCTCGCCGAGGCTCTCCAGCGGGTAGCCCGGCGTGCGGCCGTCGATCACCGCCTCCTGCCCCGGCTTCAGGCCGTCAACGTCGATGCCGAACGACAGCTGCGTCCGGGGATTGTAGACGTCGTTCTGGAAGCGCGGCTCCTGCCGGTCGTTGTTCGACACGACGAGGATGATCCGGCCGTCCAGCGGCTGCGCGCTGCGCGCGGCCGGAAAGGAGATTGCGAAGCGGAGCCGCGTGGGCGCCGCGCCCGCGGTTGACTGACGATCGCCCGCGACGAGCCCGGCGCCGAACAGCAGCGCCAGCGAGAGGCCAACGAGGAGTCGATTGATCACGATGCCGTGTCCTTGTGTTGTGACGAACTAGTACCGCCAGCTGAGATCCGCGCCGGCCGGCGCCGTCATCAGCATCCGTTCGATCATCTTGGGAATGTACCGCTGCTCGGGCCGCTGCCCGGGAAACTCCGGCGTGCCTGCAAAGCAGTGCGGCTGGCGCTTGCCGATCTCGAAGCTTCCCGCGTAGTACGGGTCCTTCGTGCTCTCGAGGAACTCCTGCAGCTTGTATGCGGCCTCTTCCAGCAGGAATGTGTCCTGGTCGCCCACGAAGATGTGGAGCTTGCCCGCGAGCTTTGGGCCGAGCGTCTTCCAGTCGCGTTCGACGATGTACCGGAGGTCGTAGTGCTCGCGCCAGTAGTCCGTCACGGATCGGTCGATGACGCCGGTCCACTTGTCGTAGAGCAGCTTCGGGTAGCCGTCGGGGCCGACCGGGCCGAACGTCGCCATGAAGATGTCCATCTGCTCGCCGGAGCGCCCACGGGTCCCGAGCACTTCTTCGTAGCGGCTCGCGTCGAGCTGCGACATCTGCGTCTGGTCGTCGAGGCCGCGCGACCACGGCCGCGCGGCCGTCTTCTTCCATTCGCTGTTGGGATAGAATGCGTTCTCGTCCTTGTAGATGTCCACCATCTGGAAATAGCGGAAGTCCACTGGGTCCGGGCAGAACGTCCATGTGCCGTTCAGGCGGTCGGGATAGAAGATCTGCCACGCGAGCGATTCCCAGCCGCCTGTCGATCCACCGTACGTCATGCGCGCCCAGGCCTGCGGGATGGCCCGGAACTCCCGCTCGACACGGGGCACGAATTCCTGCCACAGCGCGTCGCCGTACGGGCCGTTGTTCTCGGAGTTCACCGCGTACGAATCGTCGTAGTACGGCGTCGGGTGTTGGATGAGGACGACGATGACGCGACCCATCCTGCCGGAGATCCAGTCCTGGTAGAACCGGTAGGCGCCCGCCTGCTGCCGCTGCTGCGGCTCGGGAGCCGAAGAGTCCGGGGGCGTCTCGCGAAGGCCGGCGAACGTTCGGGGGAAATGGCCGTGGTCGTAGATGACCGGGTAGTGCACATTCGGATGATCCGACCATCCCTCGGGGAGTAGCGCGACCGCGCCAAGGTAGATGTCCGTGCCCCACCATTTGCTGAGGATGTCGCTCTTGAACCTGATGTGCTTCACGTATTTCGTGTCCTGCGGCGGCTCGACGGGCGGGTTCTTCCGCGCGAATGCGATCTTCACGATGCCGCCGGCCTTCGCGTCGATGCGTACCTTCTCGACATTCGTCACGAGATTGCCGGGCGACGTCCGGTAGTTCTGGCCCTCTCCCCGGTCCAAGTGGACGTCGATCGTGTGGCCGTCCGCCCGCGTGACCGCGGTATAGACATTCAGCGTCGCCTGCAGGTAATAGTCGCCTGGTGGAATGTCCCGGAGGCTCTCGACGGGCCAGCCGCGCGTCGCGGCATCGATGACGGCCGCCTGGCCGGGTTTGAGGCCCTTGACGTCTACGCCGAACATCGGCTGGGCGTTCACGCCCGTCATCTGCGCAAAGCGCGGCTCGGGCGTCCCGCGGCGCGACACGACCAGGATCACCCGGCCGCTGAGCGCCTTCGACTCGAGCGACGCAGGGAACGACACCTCGATACGGAACGGGCTGGGCCCGCGGGATTCGAGCGGCGCGGTGCCGGCCGCCAGGGCCGCGGCAACAACGAGCCCTGCCACAACGCGTGAATGGAACATCGATGCCTCCTCGGACGGTCTGCGAGCGTACCACAACGTGCAGGCCCTCGAGCATGGTGCCACAGTCGATTCCCCGCGATCGGGCCGGCGGCCTGAGCTACCATGGCGCCAACGCGTGCCCGCCGTTACCCGGAGACGCCAGACGACAGCCTGGAGGAGCTCATGCGCCGCTCACGCCGGCAGATCATGTCAGCCTGCCTAATCGTAGCGGTGACGATCGCCGCGGTCGCGACCGTCGCAGGCCTTCGGCGCGCCGCGCCCGCCGCCAGCCGCTACGAGGATCTCCTGGCGCTGTTCTCTGACTGGCGCGCCTTCCAGAAGCCGAAGCTCGTCAACGGCGTGCCCGACTACTCCGTGGCCGCGATGGCGGCGCAGCACAAGGCGCTCGCGGCCTGGCAGCAGCGCCTGGCCGCGATCGATCCGAGTGGCTGGCCGGTCCCCCAGCAGGTGGACTGGCACCTCGTGCGCGCCGAGATGAACGGCCTCGATTTCGATCACCGCGTGCTGCGGCCGTGGGCGAACAACCCCGCGTTCTACGTCACCGTGTTTCCGAGCCAGAGCGACCAGCCGGCTCGTGAAGGGCCCTTGGCCGAGGGCGCGGTCGAGTTGTGGGGCTACACGTTCCCGCTCACGGCGGAGGCCGCGCGCCGGATGGACCCCGGCATTCGAGCAATCCCGGGATTGCTCGAGCAGGCCAAGGCGAACCTGATCGGAAACGGACGGGATCTCTGGATCCTCGGGACGACGAGCATCAAGTCCCAGAGCGTGGACCTCGAGAGACTGGCGATGCGCCTCGGCGATCTGGACGGACCGTTGAAGGCTGACGTCCAGCGCGCAAACGAGGCCACCGACCGCTTCGCCGCGTGGCTCGACACGCAGGCGCCGTCGAAGACGGGGCCGTCGGGCATCGGCGTCGAGCACTACGACTGGTATCTGAAGAACGTGCATCTCGTACCGTACACCTGGAAGGACGAGGTCACGCTCATGCAGGGCGAACTGGCCCGGGCGCGTGCGTTCCTCGCGCTCGAAGAGCAGCGGAACGCCGCGGTGCCGGCCGCGGTGCCGGTGGCGTCCGCGGAAGAGCATCAGCGCCGGTTCAGCGAGGCCGTCACCGAGTACATGGCGTTCCTGAAGGAACACGACATCCTGACCGTCCGCGACGATATGGAACCGGCCCTCCGGGCCCGAATCGGGCGCTTCACCCCTGGTCCGCGCGAGTTCTTCACCGAGGTTGACTACCGCGACCCGGTGGTCATGCGCACGCACGGCTATCACTGGTTCGACCTGGCGCGGATGGCCAGCCTTCCGCACCCCAGCCCGATCCGGCGCGGGCCGCTGCTCTACAACATCTTCGACTCGCGCACCGAGGGGCTGGCGACCGCCTGGGAAGAGCTGATGCTGCAGGCCGGTCTGTTCGACGCGCGTCCGCATTCGCGCGAGCTGATCTACATCCTCGTTGCGCAGCGGGCCGCGCGGGCGCTGGGCGATCTCCGGATGCACGCGAACGAGGTGTCGCTCGAACAGGCGGCGGAATTCGCGGCGGCCAACACGCCGCGCGGGTGGCTTCGCCTCGAGGGCAGGACGGTCCGCGGCGAGCAGCACCTCTACCTGCAGCAGCCCGGGTACGGCACGAGTTACCTGGTCGGCAAGCTCCAGCTCGAGATGCTGCTGTCCGCACGCCGGCAGCAGCTGGGCGACGCCTTCCGGATGCGGCGGTTCATGGACGAACTGGAAGGGGCCGGCCTGATTCCGGTGTCGCTCATCACGTGGCAGTTGACCGGTCGCGCGCCCGACGACATCGCGCGCATGCTGGCGCTGCCGCGTTAGGTCAGGCGGAACCACTCCCGGCAGGAGCTCGCAACCGGCCGCAAGCCGCTGGTCGCAAGCCGGATGCCGCATTGAGGCTGGCTATTCCGCGCGCAAAGCCGTCACCGGATTCACCAGCGTCGCGCGCAGGGCAGGCACGTAGCTGGCCAGCGCGGCGGCCGCCGCCAGGCTCAGGCACACGACCAGGTAGGTGCCCGGGTCGATCGGGCTCACCTCGAACAGCAGCGACCCCATCAACCGCATGAACGCCACGGCCGCCGCGAGTCCGGCCGCGATCCCGATCGCCGCCAGGCCGAGGCCATCGCGGAGGAACATACGTGTCACCACCTGCCGCTGGGCGCCGAGGGCCATGCGGATGCCAATCTCGCGCCTGCGCTGGGACACCGAGTACGAAATCACGCCGTAGATGCCGGTGACGCCGAGGAGCAGCGCCATCGCTCCCGCGATCGCGAGCATGACCAGCGTGAAGGACGTCCGTGCCATCGACGCGCTCACCACCGCGTCGAGCGTTCGCACGCCGGCCAGCGGCAGGTTTGCATTCACCGACCAGACGGCGCGGCTCACCTCGCTCACGAATCCGGCCGACCCCGTCCGGTTGCTCCGAATCATGTACGCCATCGTCCGGCGCACGAACACGTCGTCGCCTTCGAAGTGCGTCATGATCATCGGCCAGAACGCCACCGTCGGCGCTTTCCGGTTCAGACCCTCGTCGCGCTCGTCGCCGACGACGCCCACGATCTCACGCCACTCGGAGTTCTGGTTCTCGCGAATCCGCTTGCCGATGGCGGCCGCCGGCTCCTTCCACAACTCTCGCGCCAGGTTGTCGGACACCAGCGCCACCGGCCGCCTGTCGTACACGTCGGTCCACGTGAAGTCGCGCCCCGCGACGATCGTGTTCCCCATTGTCTTGAGCAAGCCTGGCGACAGGAACCTGAACATGCGAAGCGGCGGAATCTGGGATGCCTCGTACGTCTTGTCGGCCGCGAAGATGGGGTCGTGCCAGCCGGAGTCGGTCATAGGCACGATCGACGTCAGGCCGACGGACACGACACCGGGAATCGCGCGGATCTTGTCCACGATCGCCTGGTGCATCCGGACGACGGCCTCCGGATCCTTCACCTGGGTGGTGGGAATCCCGAGGCTCAGCGTCAGCACCTCGTGCGGATTGGCGAAGCCCGCACTGACGTGGCGCAGCGCCTGGAACGTGCGAATCATGAGCCCCGAACCGACCAGCAGCACGAGCGCCAGCGCGACCTGCACGACGACGAGCGTGCTGCGCGCGTAGTGGCGTTCGCGGCTCGCGCTCGACGTGCGGCCGCCGGCGTGGAGACCCGTCGTGATGTGCGGGCCCGCGTACTTGAGGGTTGGGATCGCGCCGAACAGGACGCCGGCCAGCAGCGAGATGGCGAGCGTGAACAGCAGGACGGTGGTGTCGATGGAGATGTTGTCGAGCCGTGGGAGATTGCCAGGGGCGAGCGCGACGAGCGCGCGCACCGCGGCGTAGGCCAGGCCGAGGCCGACCACGCCGCCGACGAGTCCCAGGACGAGACTCTCGACGAGCAACTCGCCCGCGATCCGTCCGCGGGTGGCGCCGAGCGCCGCGCGGACCGCGAGCTCCTGCTGGCGCCCCTCGGCGCGCACGAGCAGCAGGTTCGCGACGTTCGCGCACGCGATCAGCAGGACCATGCCGATGGTCCCCATCAACACCCACAGGACCGACCCGACGTCGCCGATGACGTCGGTCTTCAGCAGCCGCAGGTTCGGCGCGAGCTTCGCTTCCTGGAACATCTTCGCGCTGAAGCCGGGGGACGGCGGAAACTGCGCCAGGGACAGCGGGATGAGTCGCGCAACGTCGGCCGTCGCCTGCTCGAGGGTCGCGCCGCGCCTCAGACGGCCCAGCCCCGTAAAGCTGAAGTTCCCGAGGAAGACTTTCGCGCGGTCGAGGCGCAACGGGAGGACGAGCAACGGCTTCTCATCGAGAAACCGGAACGTGTCCGGGAGGACGCCGATGATCTCCCGTGCGCGGCCGTCGAGCAGGATTCGGCGGCCGACGGCCGCCGAGGCGCCGCCGAATCTCTCCCGCCAGTAGCCGGCGGTGAGCAGCACGGTCTCCGGCCCCGCCGGCGAGTCGTCTTCCTTTGAAAAGAGGCGGCCGAGCGCGGGCTTCACGCCGAGCAGCGGCAGGAGGCCGTCGGTGACGAGAACGCAGCGCACCTCCTCCGGCTCCGCCAGACCTGTGACGCTCACCGTGTCCGGCGTCCACATCGCGACGTCCTGAAAGACGCGGCCGCCCTCCCGATACGCGAAATACAGAAACGGCGCCGCGCCGGTGCTCTTCAAGCTCACCCCGGGCGCGGAGTGGTCGAGTACGACGAGCTGGTCGGGCTCCGGATACGGCAGCGGCTTGAGGAGAACGCCCTCGATGACGCTGAAGATGGCCGAATTGGCGCCGATGCCGATGGCCAGGGTGAGGACGGCCACACTGGTGAACACCGGCAGCTGCAGCAGCCGTCGGAGGATGTGATTCAGGCGCAT
>Ga0209048_10006129_pt1 | contig 11293 bp, 10 predicted proteins | sample FrelakmetCRP12CR_FD_187146 | JGI IMG/M metagenome (GOLD analysis project Ga0209048, IMG submission 187146) | Freshwater lake sediment microbial communities from the University of Notre Dame, USA, for methane emissions studies - CRP12 CR (SPAdes)... | ecosystem: Environmental > Aquatic >... | reverse complement strand
CATCCGCCCGGCCACCGCCTCGGCGATGCGCCGGCCGGTGGGGTACGAGCCGGTGAAGAAGACACCGTCGATGTCGGCGTCGACGACCGCAGATCCCACCTCCCCGCCACCGATCACCGCGACGAACACGTCGCCGGGCACGCCCGAGTCGTGCCACAGCTCGGCGATGGCGAGGCCGGTTAGCGACGCGAGCTCGGACGGCTTGTACACGACGGCATTGCCGGTGAGCAGGGCGGGCACGAAGACGTTGGCGCCCACGAACCAGGGGTAGTTCCACGCCGAGACGTTGGCCACGACCCCGAGGGGCTCGTGGGTGATCTCCTCGCGGAGGCCCTGCGCGGGGTCGTCGAGCGGCGTGTCGGTCCTGAGCACCGCCGCCGTGTGATCAGCGAAGAAGTCGAGTCGCGGCAGCAGCCCGGCGAGCTCGTTTCGGGACTGGGTGATGGGCTTACCCGTCTCGGCCGTGAGCGTGGCGGCCAGCTCGCCGGTGCGGGCCACGACCGCCGCCCGGAACCGGGCCAGCGCGCCCAGGCGCTGGTCGAGGGGCACGGCTGCCCACGCGGGCTGCGCGGCCCGGGCGCGGGCCACCACTCGAGCCACCGATCCCGCCGTGTCCTCGGCGAGCTCGGCGACGACCGCACCGGTCGCCGGATCGACCACGTTCACGCGATGCCCTCCTGCACCCGATCGAGGAACTCGCCGAGCAGCGGCCCCGTGGGCAACAACGTGTCGCCGGCCGAGTACATGAACTCCGGATGCCACTGCACACCGACGGCGTAGCGATCGCCGTCGAAGCGCAGCGCTTCGATGATGCCGTCCGCACTCGACACGGCCTCGACGACAAGCGCGGTACCGGGCTCCTTCACGGCCTGATGGTGGACGCTGTTGACGGTGGCGGTGGCCACCCCCGGGTAGAGCGCCGCCAGGCCCGAGCCAGGGGCGATATCGATCTCGTGGGCGTTCGTGTCGTAGCCGTCCCAGTCGCGGTGCACGAGGGCACCGGGCACCTGGGTGGTGATGTCCTGGTAGAGGCTGCCCCCGAAGGCGACGTTGAGCACCTGCGCCCCCCGGCACAGCCCGAGGATGGGCTTGCCGGCCTCGTGGAAGCGACGCACCACCTCAAGCTCGTAGCGGTCGCGGGCCTCGTCACCCTCCCACTCGGGCCGCAACGGCTCCTCGCCGTAGGTGCGGGGGCAGACGTCGGCCCCACCCTGCAGCACGAGGCCGTCGAGGTCGGCGACGAGGTCGTCGAGGCTGGGTGAGCCGGGACCGGGCCGGGGCACGAGATAGGTGAACGCGCCCCCCGAACCGATCCAGTGCGACATCGACTCCTCGAGGTAGAGCAACGTCTTGCCCTTGAAGATGGGCCGGTCGGGATCGGCGTGGAAGAAGCACGCCGACAGCCCGATGCGGGGTAGCCGTCGGGACCGGGAGGTGCCTCCGGCGCCGGGCGCCCCACCATTCATGCGAAGGCCTCCTCGAAGATCGCCCGGAAATCGTGCTCGGCGACCGGGCGGGGATTGTTGGCGTGACAGGCGTCGGCGGTGGCCAGTGAGACGAGGGCGTCGATGGCCGACTCGGGCACGTCGGTCTCGGCCAGGTTGGCCGGGATGCCGACTTCGGCCTTGAGCCCGGTCAGCCAGGCGATGAAGGAGTCGGGATCGCCCTCGTCCAGGCCCACCACCCGGGCCATGCGCCGGAACTTCTCCGGGGCCGCGGGCAGGTTCCAGCGCAGGGCCACGTCGATCATGACGCCGTTCGCCAGGCCGTGATGCATGTCGGCGGCGGTGCCGAGGGCATGGGCGCACGAGTGCACGATGCCGAGGCCCTTCTGGAACGCGACCGCCCCCATCAACGACGCCATCAACATGGCGCTGCGGGCGTCGATGTCGTACGGCACGGCCACCACCTGGGAGAGGTGTTCGGACGCCAGGCGCAGGCCCTCGAGCGCGATGCCGTCACACATCGGGTGGTAGGCGCGGGCCAGGTAGGCCTCGATGTTGTGGGTGAGGGCGTCCATACCCGTCGCCGCGGTGATGTGGGCCGGCAGTTCGAAGGTGAGCTCAGGGTCGGCGAACACCACCTGGGCCATCAGGTGCGGCGAGAAGATGATCTTCTTCACATGGGTGTCGTCGTCGGCGATGACGGCCGAGCGACCGACCTCGCTGCCGGTACCCGCCGTCGTGGGAAGCGCCACGAGGTAGGGGACGTCCGGGCCTATGGGCCGGGTGCCGGGCATCTCGTCCTCGTACTCGAACAGGTCGCCGGGGTGGGTGGCCAGCAGGGCGATGGCCTTGGCCACGTCGAGGGCCGCCCCACCGCCGAAACCGACGATGGCGTCGGCGCCGTGCGCTCGAAAGGCGCCGACGCCCGCGAGCACCTGCGATCGCAGCGGATTGCCCCACACGCCGTCGAACCGGCCGGGAGTGAGTCCGGACCCGGCCAGGTCGTGGGCGAGCTCGTCGCACATCGGCAAGGCCGAGACGCCGCGGTCGGTCACGATCAGGGGCCGAGTGACGCCGACCTCGCGTAGGTGGTGGCCGGCCCCGCGGCGGGCACCGGGGCCGAACCGGATGTCGGTGGGGAAGCTGAAGCGGGCGATCTCCGTCACGCCGTGCAGGCTACGGGTTCCCCGCCCGAACCTGTAGGCCCGGCGCGCGCCATGGCACGCGCCCGCCCTACCGGAAGGCGGGGTGTACGGCGTCAGATGATCTCGAAGTAGCGGCGGAGCTCCCAGTCGGTGACCGAGTCCTGGAACTGGCGCCACTCCCATTCGCGGGTGGCTACGAAGTGGTCGACGAACCCCGCGCCAAACAGCTCACGGGCCACCGACGACTCGGCCAGACGCCGGGTGGCCTCGAGCAGGGTACGGGGCAACCGCTCGACGGACGCGTCACCGTAGGCGCTGCCGACCGAGGGCGCCGCGTCGAGCGTGAGGCCCTGCTCGATGCCCCACAGGCCGGCGCCCACCGTGGCCGCGACCGCAAGGTAGGGGTTGACGTCGGAGCCGGGTACCCGCATCTCGAGGCGGGTCGATGCCGCGCTGCCGGGGATCACCCGGCAGGCGACCGTGCGGTTGTCGATGCCCCAGGTCGGCGCGGTGGGGGCCCAGAACCCATCGACCAGACGCTTGTAGCTGTTCACCGTGGGGGCCCACATCGCCAGCAACTCGGGCAACAGATGCAGCACACCCGCGAGGTAGCTGCGGAAGCTATCGCTCATGCGGTACGGGTCGTCGGGATCGTAGAAGAGGTTGGCCTCGCCGTCGGCGTCCCAGAGGCTGACGTGCGCGTGACCCGAGCAGCCCGGCAGGTCGGTGTTCCAGCGGGCCATGAAGGTCGGCAGGATGCCGAAGCGGTGCCCGATCTCCTTCACCGAGGTCTTGAACAACACGCCCCGGTCGGCGGCCTCGAGCGCGTCGCCGTACAGGATGGCGGCCTCGAGCACGCCCGGGCCGGTCTCGGTGTGCAGACCCTCGAGCGGCACACCGAACGCCCGGAGGTCGTGCAACAGGGCGTCGAAGAACTCCTGGTTGTGGGTCTGGCGCAGCACCGAGTAGCCGAACATGCCCGGCGTCAGGGTCGTGAGCCCACGGAACTCCTTGTCGTGCAGCGAGTGGGGGGACTCCAGGAAGTTGAACCACTCGAACTCGAGCCCCACCTTGGCCGCGTACCCGAGCGAGGTGGCGCGATCGACGACGCCGCTGAGCATCCGCCGCGGGCACACGTCGAGCGCCTGGTTGCCGGTGCCCACGAAATCACCGATGAAGAAATCGCGGTCGCCCTCCCAGGGGATGCGCCGGTGGGTCGACAGGTCGATGCGCACCTCGGCGTCGGGGTAGCCGCTCTGCCAGCCGGTATAGGTCGTGTTGTCGTAGCACTGATCGGACGAGTCCCACCCGAAGACGACGTTGCAGAACCCGAACCCGTGACGGGCCGCCCCGAGGAACTTGGCCTTGTCGAGGTACTTGCCCCGCAGCACCCCGTCGACATCGGCGACCGCCACCTTCACGTAGTCGGCGGGTGACGCCTCGAGCGTGTCGAGCACGGCATCGGTGGACAGGTTGGCGCTCATGGCGCCCGAGCCTACGCGGGAGCGGGAAGCAGGGCCGCCGAGCGACGGGTCTGGGCGATGCGCACGAGGATCGTGATCGACACGGCCATGAACGTCACGCCGTAGCCGATGACGCCGGGGTCGTGAACGACCAGGCCGTAGGCGCCCCACAGGGAGGCGTCGACGATGCCCATCCACCACGTGCCGGGCGCCAGACCGTCGAGGTCGTCGTTGCGCAGGGCGGTCCAGAGCTGGGGCCCGTAGTTGACGAAGACCGCCAGGGCGAGCACCGCACCCAGCCCGCCCACGGCGGTGGCGGCGAGGATGACGGCCAGCCAGAGGCCCGCTCCGAGGACGTCTCGACGGGTGATCTGGCGCCACAGGAGCACGACGGTCCAGACCTCGATGATGACCGACGGCACCGACACCGCCCAGACCGGCACGAGGCCGGCCGCCAACCCGTAGCCGAGCCAGGCCAGCTCGGACAGGGCCATGTTCATGAGGGTGAGGGGCGACACGCCGTCGGGAACCCCGGTGCGGATCAGCCGCACCGGCTGGGGCAGCAGGCGCGCGCAGAAGGCGATCGATGCCGCCAGCCCGAGCGCCGTCACTGCAGTCACAGCGCCGGATTCTACCGGGCGATCAGCTCCCCTTGGCGAGCTGGCGCTCGGCCTTGCCGAACTGGAAGCCGCCGAACATCAACAGCAGGCCGACGACGATCAGGTAGATGCCGGCGAGGATCGCGACCACGTGCACCGTGGCCGAGGGCCACACCAGCACGATGACGCCGAGCAGGACCCGCACCAGTGCACGCAGGTAGAAGCTCGAACGCATTCCCGATTCCTTCGGCACCTGGGTCGCCGCGAACACCAAGATGGCGGCGCCGATCAGCAGGCTCAGACCGATCAGCAGCACGATCACCCGCACGGTCGGGCCGGTCCAGAAGATCAGGATGAGGCCGAAGGCGAGGTCGATGAGCCCGTGGGCGAGCACCAGCCCCCAGTACGAGCCCGGGGCCCGACCGGCGATGGCGCCGAGGATCTGGCCGAGACCCATGATGGCGAAGGCGATACCGGCCACCACGGCCACGACCTTGATGGTCTCGCTCGGCCAGACCAGCACGGCGATGCCCGCAGCCAAGGCGATGAGGCCGCCGAGGATGGAGGCGATGCGCAGGATGGAGAGACTTGCTCGGGTGTCATCATCGTTGGACAGCGCAGGATCCATGGGTCACCTTCCCAGCTCGCGGGCAACGGTCCGTCCGCCCCACGTCGGAAACCCTAGGTGACCGCAACCTGACCACCGCGGAGCCTCGACGCGTCCCGGCCTGATCCGATCCGGCGCGATCAGCCGATAGGGGTTGCCGCGACGAAGTCGGCGACGACCGCGGCCAACTCCGGCCCGCGGTCCTCCTGGAGGAAGTGGCCGCCGCCGACGATCGTGGTGTGGGGCTGTCCGGCCGTGCCGGGCACGAGCTCGAGGAAGACGCGGCTCGATCCGCCGGTGATGGGATCGCCATCGCTGAACGCGCACAGGAACGGCCTGTCGAACCGGGCCAGCACCTCCCACGCGGCGCGGTTGGCGGCCGCGGCCGGATCGTCGGGCGCGGTCGGTACCAGCGTCGGGAAGATGCGGGCCGCTTCCTTGTAGGTGTCGTCGGGGAACGGGGCGTCGTACGCGGCGACGATCTCCGGCGCGAGGTCGGTGGTGCAGCCCGTACCCACGATGAAGCCGACGGCGAAGTCCTCGACCTCCTGGGAGAAGCGCTGCCAGCGCAGGAACGCCTCGCCCGGGTTTCGGTCGCCGGTGGGAAGGAACGTGTTGGCCGCGACCACTCGGGCGAAGCGGTCGGGGTGCTCACCGACGAGACGCAGCCCCAGCAGCCCGCCCCAGTCCTGACCCACGAGGGTGACGGCGGTGAGGTCGAGTTCGTCGAAGAGCGCGGCCCGCAGCCACTCCACGTGACGGGCATAGGAGTACCCGGCGCGGTCGGCCAGCTTGTCGGAGCGGCCGAAGCCGATGAGATCGGGGGCGATGCAGCGGAGCCCCGCCGCGACGAGTACCGGGATCATGGTGCGGTAGAGGAACGACCAGGACGGCTCGCCGTGCAGGAGCAGCACGACCTCGCCATCGGCGGGCCCCTCGTCGAGGTAGTGCACACGTAGCGACCCCGGGCTGTCGTCACCGAGGCCCGAGGGCACCTCCGCGTAGTTCGGCGCGAAGCCGTACCCGGGAAGGTCGGCGAAGCGGTCGTCGGGAGTGCGGAGGATCTGCATGGGCGCGCCTCATCTGGTCGGCGGGTAGAGCAGAATCCTGCCATCGACCACTCCCGAGCGCGCCCCCCAGGCCCCACGAGCACCCCCCACCGGCCCCGACGATCAGGACCGGTCGCGCTCGTGGGCGTGCTGGCGCTCGCCGTCGCCACCCTCGGCTGCGCGAGCGGCGGAGGTTCGCCCCAGGCGGCGGCCACCGAGGGACCGACCACGTTCGCCGACGTCGACGCCGCCATCCAGACCCACGTCGACACCGACCACCTGCCCGGCGCGGCGTTGCTCGTCGTACGCGACGGCAAGGAACTGCGGCGGCGGGGCTACGGCGGGTACGACCCTTCGACCGTGATGCCCATCGCCTCGGCGAGCAAGTGGCTCACCGCGGCCACCCTCATGACGCTGGTCGACGAGGGCCGCGTGGCGCTCGACGCCCCGGTGTCGACCTACCTGCCCGAGTTCACGGGCGCGGTGGGCACACCCACGATCCGCCAGCTGCTCTCGCACACGTCGGGCATCGGCCAGGACAGCTGCATCTGGCAGCAGGACAGCAGTCTGCGCGCCTGCGCGGCCGAGGTCGCGACGAACGGGCTCGACTCGCAGCCCGGCGACCGCTTCTCCTACGGCAACACCAGCTTCTCGGTGGTGGGACGGGTGATCGAGGTGGTCACCGGCACCAGCTTCGAGAAGGCCTTCGAAGCCCGCATCGGCGGCCCGGTCGCCATGACGTCCACCCGCTTCGACGGCTCCTCGTACCAGACCGCAGCCAACCCGGTACCGGCCGCGTCGGGCGAGTCGAGCCTCGACGACTACGGGCGCTTCGTGCGCATGATCTCGAGCCGGGGCGAGATCGACGGCCGGCGGGTGCTGTCGGAGCAGTCCGTGCTCGAGATCGAGAAGGACCAGGTCGCCGGCGCCAGCAACCGGGGCGACGCCGCGGTGCAGACAACCGGCATCCCCACCTACGGCCTGGGCGTCTGGCGTGACGTGGTCTCGTCGGCCGACGACGGCGTGATCGTCAGCGGCAACGGGGCCTACGGCTTCTACCCCTGGATCGATCGGGCCCGCAACGCCTACGGGGTGCTCGCGGTGTACGACGCCCGCCACGGCTCCGAGCACGCCGTCCCCGCGGCCCAGGCACTGGTGCACCAGGTGTGGGCCGCCCTCGACACCGAGACCGGTGCCCCGAGCGGGCCCGCGACGACCGTCTACGGGCGATGACGAGCGACTAGGCCGGTGGAGCGCCGACGCCTGCGGCGTGCTGGCGGATCCAGGTGTGCATGGCGATGCCGGCCGCGACCCCGACGTTGACCGAGCGCGTCGAGCCGTACTGCGTGATCGAGCACACCCGCTCGCACGCCTCTTGGGCCGCCGTCGACAGACCCGGGCCCTCCTGGCCGAACAGGAGCAAGCTGCGCTCCGGCAGGAGCACGGTCTCGAGCGGGACCGAGCCGGGCACGATGTCGATCCCCACCAGCGCCACGTCGGCCGCCGCGGCCCAGCCGACCAGATCGTCGACGGTGGGGTGGTGACGAACGTGCTGGTAGCGGTCGGTGACCATCGCCCCCCGGCGGTTCCAGCGGCGGCGTCCGACGATGTGCACCTCCGCGGCCAGGAAGGCGTTCGCGGTGCGCACGACGGTGCCGATGTTCAGGTCGTGCTGCCAGTTCTCGATGGCCACGTGGAACGGGTGACGACGAGTGTCGAGGTCGGCGACGATGGCCTCGTTGCGCCAGTACCGGTACCGGTCCACCACATTGCGCCGATCGCCGTGCTCCAACAGGGCGGGATCGAGGCGGGGGTCGTCGGGCCAGGGCCTCGGATGGGGTCCCACCCCCACCTCCACTCCGGCATCTACGTCGTCCATCGCTCCCATTGTGGGTCCACCGCCCGCGCGACGGGAGAATCGAGTGGGCGCACGGCATGCTGGGCGGATGCCGCACCGTGCCCGCCGCCTCACCCGGGCCGCGCTCGCCGGCACGGCGCTGACCCTCGTGGCGGCGCTCGCGGGTTGCACCGGGTCGACCTCGGCGACGGCCCCGATGACCGGGGATTCGTTCCCCGGTGCGGCCGACCCCGACACCACCTACCCGTCGGTGCCCTTCTCACGGGTCGACGACCTGCTGTCCCGACGGGTGACCTCGGCGGGCCTCGAGGGCGCGGTGCTGCTCGTGAACCAGGACGGCTCGACCCTCCACCGCGCCGAACTGGGCACGGTCACCGCCGACACCGTGCTCCCGATCGGCGAGGCCGGTCGCTGGCTCACCGCGGCGACGGTGCTGTCGCTGGTCGACGCCGGCCTCCTCGGCCTCGACGACCCGGCCGGCCGCTACCTGCCCCAGCTCGCTCCGGCACAACACGACATCACGGTGCGCCAGCTGCTGGCCCACACGAGCGGGCTCCCCGACACGGTCGACTGCACCGCGGCCCCGGCCGGCCCGGCCGTGCCCATCGGTGCGGAAGCCGGCACGCCCTGCGACGACGCGGTCTCGAGAGCGACGTTGACCTCCCGACCGGGTGAGGAGTTCCGGGTGAGCGACGCGGGGTACCACGTGCTGGCCCGCCTGGCCGAGACGATCGACGGTCGGGCCTGGCCCGACGTCTTCCGGGCCCGGATCGCCGAGCCCCTCGGCCTCACCACGACCCGCTTCACCTCACCGACCGGAGCCGAACCGGGCACGACGCTGCTCGGCTCCGACGCCGAGTCGAGCGCGAACGACTACGGACGCTTCCTCGCCATGATCCTGGCCGGGGGGTCGGTCGACGGCACCCGTGTGCTGTCGACCGCGTCGGTCGACGCGATGGAGCGCGACCAGACGGTGCGCCTCGACACCCATGACGAGCCCTGGGTGGGGTACACGGGTGTGCCCACGTTCGGCCTGGGCGTGTGGCGGGACCGGCTGCGGGGCGACGACACCGCGGCCATGGTGTCGAGTCCGGGACGGTTCGGCTTCTACCCGTGGAGCGACGGTCCCCGCGGGGCCTGGGGCGTACTGGCGCTGGTCGACCCGACGCTGCCGCCCGGCGAGCCGGTGCGGGCGTCGGCCACGCTCGTGCAGGGCCTGATCCCGCCCGCGACCGACACCGAGGGCCGGCCGCTGCGCCGGCCCGGCTCCACCGTCGCTCCCCCGCGCTGAGTGACCGGCCCGGCACCGATCAGCGGGGGCGGGTCAGTGCGGCGTCGAGCTCGGGGATCCCGCGCTCGATGCGCCGGCCGGCATCGCCCCACAGCACGAGGAACACGGCCAGGCCGTAGCCGGCGGCCAGCACGGCGCCGGGCGTCCCCGTCCCGAGCCACAGGAACGACAACGCCACCGCTCCGACAGCCGGGAGGCCCAGCACCACAGCCAGCGCGAGGCCCAAGAACACCAGGGCCACCGCGCCGAAGGCGATGCCCGACCGGCCCCGCTCGCCCGGCTCGGGCAACGGGTAGGCCGCCCGCACCGAGATCTGGTCGCCGACGCCCATCCAGATGAACCACATGGCGGCACAACCCGCGAGGGCCCCCGGGATCTCGGCCGGGTGCCCCTTGACGATCCCCAGCACGATCGCCAGCACCCCCACCACGGGCCCCACGAGCAGGGCGACGGCGAGATCCTTGCCGAGCAGGTCGCGTCGGAGCCGACCGCTCGCGACGGCGTAGCCCCAGAACGCCTCCCCGTCGATGCCGTAGAGGGCCCCGGCGACCTGGATGAGGAGGAAGAAGGCCACCCATACCGCGGTGTAGGGCACGGTGACGCCGTTCTCGGTCATCGGCCGCCAGGTGAACACGGCCGCGAACACGAGGCCGAAGACGAACTGCTGCATCTGCCGGGGCTCTCGGAAGAGGTAGTAGCGCACCTCCTTCACGCAGACCGCCCACGTCCGGTTGGCGGGCAGGACGCGCAGGAGCCGGGGGTACAGGCTCAGCCCGGCCTGACCGGCACGCGTCCTCGACGGCGCCGAGGCTGGGGGCCGGCCGGCGCTGCGCACCACGACGAACCGCCACGCCCAGAGGCAGGCGACGACCGCGACGACGCCGTAGGCGAGCAGAGCCACCGACAACAACCACGACCCGTCACGCGCGGCGACGATCGATCGGGCCAACGCGGCCGGCGGCAGGATAGCGAGCAGTTGCGTCCCCACGCCGGGCTTCAGCCGGGCTGCGTCGTGCACCAGCTCCTGCATGCGGTTCGACAGGAGGTAGCTGCCACCGGCGATCGCCCCGAGCATCAGGAAGCCGAGATCGCGGCCACGCCGTGACCGCAGCACCGACGACAGGGCCGAGCCCAGGGCTTTGGAGGCGAGAACGCACAGCGCCACCTCGGCGAGCACGGCGAGCACGACGAGCCCGGCGCCGGCGTTGGCCGGGGCGTAGCCGGGCAGGGTGCCGGCCAGCGCGATCAACGTCACCAGCGGGCCGACGCCGACGAAGCCGGCGGCGGCGAGGCCGGCGACGAGCCGGTTGGGTGTGAGGGGCAACTGCTCGAAGTAGGTCGGGTCGACGGTGTGATCGCCTCCGGTCATCAGAGGGCCGACGAGCCACACCGAGAACACGGTGAGGAACACCACCATCAAGAAGGGCTCGCGCACCTGGTCGAGCCCGCGCAGCCCCGCGAGGCCGGCGAAGACCAACACCGCGAACGCCAGGCCCCCGACCAGTCCGAGCAGGGCGGGCACCCGGTTGCGCCGGTCGAGTGCGCCGTGAAGGAGCAGGCGCAGCTTCAGTCGGAGGAAGACCCCAACCATCCCAGCTCACCGTCCCCGAGATCGCCCCGCCCGCCGACGAGTTCGACGAACACCTCCTGCAGCCGCCGGCCCCCGGTGATGCCGGCCACCGCGCCCTCGGTGACCACCCGGCCATGATCGATCACGACGATCCGGTCGCAGAGGCGCTCGACCACGTCCATCACGTGGCTGGAGAACACGACCGTGCCGCCCGAGGTGATGAACCGGGTGAGGATCTCCTCGATCACCTGCGTCGACACCGGATC
>Ga0209048_10006128_pt1 | contig 11294 bp, 9 predicted proteins | sample FrelakmetCRP12CR_FD_187146 | JGI IMG/M metagenome (GOLD analysis project Ga0209048, IMG submission 187146) | Freshwater lake sediment microbial communities from the University of Notre Dame, USA, for methane emissions studies - CRP12 CR (SPAdes)... | ecosystem: Environmental > Aquatic >... | reverse complement strand
CAGGAGATGGCGGTGATGGGGCCGTTAGTTTTCGGCATGAAAAATTTATTGATAAAGGTGGTCCTGATGGCGGTGATGGTGGTAACGGCGGCGATGTTATACTGGTAGCAAGTCGTAATCATAATACCCTCGCTAATTTTCGTTATCAAAAAGAACTAACAGCTGCTTCTGGAAAAGCAGGCTCTAAACAACGGAAACATGGCAGGAGTGGTGCACACCTTACCGTATTAGTGCCTGTTGGTACATTGGTGAGCAATGATCGTACTGAATCTATTGCTGATTTAATTCATGACGGCCAACAAGCTGTCATTGCCAAAGGCGGACGTGGTGGATTCGGAAATGCTCACTTTGTCTCGAGCACACGACAAGCTCCTCGAATTGCCGAGAAAGGCGAATCAGGTGAAGCGCTTACAGCTCACCTTGAGTTAAAGATGATTGCTGATGTTGGTTTAATTGGATTACCAAATGCCGGAAAATCGACGTTACTTGCCAGTTTAAGTAATGCCCGGCCAGAAATAGCTGATTACCCGTTTACGACACTTAAGCCAAATTTAGGTGTTGTTCAAATTGACAATGAAACTTCGCTTTTATTTGCTGATATCCCCGGTCTTATTGAAGGCGCAAGTCTGGGCAAGGGTCTCGGAGATGAGTTTTTGAGACACATAGAACGGACAACAGTCTTATTACATCTTATCGATATCTATAATGATGATATCGTAGGTGCCTATCAAACCATTCAAAACGAACTTGCCGCATATACCATTGATCTCACTCATAAGCCGCAACTTGTCGTGTTGAATAAAATAGATGGTCTAGATGAAAGTATTGTCCAGGATAAATTACATAGATTACGATCTAAGGTTACAGATGGAACTCCATTGTATGCAATATCAGGTCAAAGCAAAGCGGGGATAAAAGAATTATTATTTGCTATAAAATCGATAGTTGCTGATGCGCAACAACGAGACGTCGAAACAGAAGATACCGCGTCAATACCAGTTATACAACTTGAAGACCAAGATAGCTGGCACGTTACAAAGGTCGATAAAGTCTACAATGTAACCGGACGTAAAATTGAACGGTTTGCAGCTAAAACAGACTTTAGTAGTTTTCATGGTACCCAGCGATTACGTGACATTATGAAGAAAATGGGAATCATGCATGAACTTGTACGAAAAGGAATTGAAGCAGATGACATTATTAGAGTTGGTGAACATGGCCAATTCAAATACTAAAACAAACAATTGCTTACTATCATACATGTGAGAGATAAACTCATATGGTGGCCGTGCATTGTACATTTGTGATATAGATAGTTATGCTAGAAAGATATGACAACTTTTTTCTTTTACGACTTAGAAACAACTGGTTTTAACCCTCGTGAATCACGAATCGTGCAATTTGCAGGTCGGCGAACCGATCTTTCATTACAAGAAATTGGTAAGCCGTATAATTATTTAATCAAATTAACTGATGATGTTGTACCAGACCCTGACGCAGTATTGATTACGGGTATTACACCTCAAAAAACATTAGCGGAAGGTATAACAGAAGTTGAATTCTTAAAAATATTTCACGAGGAAATAGCCATACCTGATACTATTTTTGTTGGTTATAACACCATACGGTTTGATGATGAATTCATGCGATTTTTACACTATCGCAACTTTTATGATCCTTACGAATGGCAGTGGCAAGATGGAAGATCACGATGGGATCTTCTTGATGTTGTGCGAACGGTTCGTGCATTACGCCCAGATGGAATTAACTGGCCGGTTGATAATTTTGGAAAAGCCACCAATAGATTGGAATTGTTAACGAAATTAAATCATATTGAACATAATAATGCTCACGACGCTTTAAATGACGTTAATGCGGTGATTGAGCTCGCTAAATTGATTAATAGCCATCAACCAAAACTATTTCATTATTTATTAAAAATGCGTGACAAAAAAGAAATTGCCAAACTAGTTTTAGACGGTACCCCATTTGTGTATGTATCAGGTAAATATGATGGCAATAATGAAAAGACGACTGTTGTTGTAGTTCTAGCTGAACATCCAAAAAGACAAGCTGTACTCGTCTACGATTTACGATATGATCCTACCCCTTTTATCGATTTAACAACTGAAGAACTCGTGCAAGCTTGGCGAAAAAGAGCAGATGAACCAGGCTTTCGTTTACCGGTAAAAACCCTTCAATTCAATCGTTGCCCGGCTGTTGCGCCCCTGTCAGTACTTGAAGAATCAAGTCAACACCGAATCCATCTATCACCAGCAACGTACACTAAAAATTACCAGATACTAAAAGCGGTACAAGATCTACTTCGTGACCGTGTTTTGGAAGCTTTACAAGTACTTGATGACACTCAACAGGACAGATTTTTAAAAGAAGAAGTTGACGTTGATATGCAATTGTATGAAGGTTTTTTTAATGCAAATGACAAAATTAAAATGAGTGTTGTTCGTGCCACCGACAAATCTGAATTGAACACATTGGACGTTACATTCGAAGATGATCGGTTGCGGTCTTTGTTACCGCTATACAAGGCTCGAAATTACCCGATACTTTTAACCGAAGAAGAACGAAATGTATGGGAACAATTTAGAGAGCGTAAACTGCTGGGTGGTAAACTCGCCAGTCGTATGAGCCGATATTTTACTCGTATTGATCAACTTGAAGCAGATCCAAATATTACCGGTAAAACAAGGTTTCTGTTGGACGAACTAAAACTCTACGGTGAGAGTATTATGCCTGTAGAGACAGGTTTTTAGTATAATGTTCGGTACGCTCCGTTTGAGTATCACGTATCCTCATACGATATACACGCCGCTTCATTAACGTATTAATTTCATACAATAAAAGTATTCCAGCAATTAGGAATAATACCCAGTTAAAGGTGATTTGAAGATGAGTTCCTGGTATGTATCCGAGGACTAATAATACTAACATAACATTCCCTAACTTATGATTATAATATTACACTATTTAGTAAAAAAAGCAACAATATTATATATAAGCTTATGCTAAATTATTTATTCTTTTTATGAGAAATCATTGATACAATAATGTTAACGGTGAGGGTATTAATAAAAATTTGTATTAAGGGGTAGATTTTGCGAAAAAGGCCGAACCAAATCCGATCTCAATTATATTCAGATCGGACGTTTCAACCTGTTTTAGGAGCACGACACAAAGTTATAGAAAGTGAAGATGTAGAGATCTTTTTCAGCGGTTTGCGAGATAATCTTGTAAATGTATTACCGAAAGTCAGCAGGAATCTACTTTCTCATCCAGAACAGGAGAAGTTAGGCGATGAACTTAGCGTACGACGAAGAGAACGACACCCATTTTTAATATTTGATGACCCTGATAAAATGGCAATTACAATTTTAGAACAACGCTTAGCCCGAAAGCACGCCCAGCGAAATCGAGTGCGATGGAATCAAAAAGATGTTGGTCGAATAGTTGGTCAAATACAAAACAACCTCGCACGTTTAGACTTAACAGGGCGACCACTTAATGTAAGATTTGATAACGTTGTTCGTCTAGCTGACGCTGATGACAAAAATGGAAGAAAAATCGCCCTTTTACCCGAACAATCAAGCCGCATTGCCGAATTTTTTTGTGAATCACACGAGATAGCAGTAAACGGTTTATCTGGATCACTCAGTCGATTTAAGAATCCTTATAGTGGATCGTTTATACCGCATTTCACGGTTGCTAGAATATTTAAAGAAGTACCATCGAAAAACTTAGATAAGTCACTAGAAGTTGTAAAAAATATGCTGCCATTTCAAGTCACCGTCGAGCCAATTAGCTTCATTTCACAACAAAATATAACACCGAATAGTGAACCGAACCCCGACGATTACACGGCAGAAGATTTCGGTTATAGTCAAGGCTACGGCGGAGAACAAGCTGACCCATTGGATGAACCTTGGGTGTAGATTTTTTCTCTGTTTTTACGTATAATTAATCGACTTATGAGCGAGAAAATTGTAGTTAAGGGTGCTAGAGAACATAACCTCAAAAACATTGATGTTACACTCCCAAGAGATAAATTAGTCGTTATAACCGGACTATCTGGTTCAGGTAAATCGTCATTAGCATTTGATACGATTTATGCCGAAGGTCAACGCCGTTATGTTGAGTCTTTGAGTTCATATGCTAGGCAGTTCTTAGGAGTAATGGAAAAACCGGATGTTGACCAAATTGATGGTTTGAGCCCGGCTATAAGTATCGATCAAAAATCCACATCGCGTAATCCCCGCTCAACGGTTGCAACCGTAACGGAAATATACGACTACCTACGATTATTATTTGCACGTATTGGTATTCCCCATTGCCCAATTTGTGGGAAACCAGTTGAACGACAAACAACTACCGCAATTGTTGATAAAGTGGCAGGTCTGCAAAAAAACGCCCGTTTAATGGTGTTAGCACCTGTAATCACTGATAAAAAAGGGGCATTTGAACATATTCCAGAACAATATATGCGGTCTGGCTTTGCAAGAGCTCGAGTCGATGATGTTGTTTACGCGTTGGATGAATTTCCTGAGCTCGATAAAAACTATAAGCATAATCTTGAAATTGTCGTTGACCGATTAGTCAACGATGATGACAGTCGGGGTAGACTGACCCAATCTGTTGAACAAGCCCTTGATATTGCCGATGGGAAACTAAAAGTGGTGAATGTTGATTTAAATGAAGAATTTGAATACAGTCTCATGTACGCTTGTATTGATCATCCTGATGTGACAATACCGGAGTTAGAACCGCGAACATTTAGTTTTAACAGTCCTCATGGTGCCTGTCCGATTTGTACAGGCCTGGGTTCGCGCTTAGAAGTCGATCCAGATTTAGTCATACCAAATGGTCGGCTTACAATTGCAGAAGGCGCTATTCGTCCCTTTAATCGATTTAATGCAGATGCGTGGTATATGAAAAAGTTACAAGCGGTCAGTGAGCACTATAATTTTTCACTACATATACCAACCGGTGAATTACAGCCGCCGGCCATTGAGAAAATATTGTACGGGACTGGTGAAGAAAAATACCGGATTAGTTTAGGCGGTGGTCGTCATTTCGAAACAACCTACGAAGGTGTAATACCAAACTTAGAACGACGTCAAAAAGAAACCGAAAGTGATTTCATGCGTCGAGATATTGAACGTTTTATGCGCGAGCGTCCATGTAATGCGTGTAAAGGTCAACGATTACGGCCGGAAGTTTTGGCAGTAACGGTGGCCAATAAATCAATTATGGATATTTGTGGTTTGTCAATTGATGAAGCAATTTTGTTTTTTAACAATTTAGTATTAAATCCCAAGGAACAACAGATATCTCGTCAAATTAATAAAGAAATCTGCGCTCGTCTTATTTTTATGCAAAATGTTGGGTTAAATTACTTAAGTTTAGCTCGTAGTGCCGTCACATTATCTGGTGGTGAAGCACAGCGTATTCGCTTAGCTACCCAAATCGGTTCAGGCTTAATGGGTGTGCTGTACGTTTTAGATGAACCATCTATTGGCCTCCATCAACGGGATAATAACCGTTTAATCACTACTCTGAAACATTTGCGTGACCTAGGGAACACAGTACTTGTTGTTGAGCATGACGAGGAAACGATTCGAACCGCCGATTATCTTATCGATATTGGACCTGGAGCCGGTATACATGGTGGTCAAGTCATTGCCGCTGGTACACCAGAAGAGGTGGCAAATGTCGAAGCTAGTATTACTGGATTATACCTTCGGGGTAAGAAAAAAATTGAAACACCCAAAAAGCGTCTGAAGGGCAACGGTAAATCATTGATTATTCGCGGTGCTAGAGAAAATAATCTTAAAAACATAGATGTTACTATACCGCTTGGCAAAATGGTGGTGGTGAGTGGTGTTTCGGGATCTGGTAAATCAAGTTTAATTAATGATATTTTAGCCAAAGAACTATCAGCGCGGTTAATGCGAGCCAATGAAGTCCCCGGCCATCACGATGAAATTGAAGGCATCAAAGAGCTCGACAAAGTTATCGATATAGATCAATCCCCCATAGGGAGGACGCCACGATCAAACCCAGCAACTTATACTGGCTTATTTACTCCGATTCGAGAATTGTTTTCATCAGTGCCCGAAGCAAAAATACGTGGTTATAGCCCAGGTAGATTCAGTTTTAACGTTCGTGGTGGAAGATGCGAGAATTGTGCTGGTGACGGGATTATTAAAATAGAAATGCATTTTTTACCCGATGTATATGTACCTTGTGAAGAATGTAAAGGCAAACGTTATAATCGTGAGGCATTAGAAATACACTATAAAGGTAAAACTATAAGTGACGTGCTTGAAATGACCTGCGAGACAGCCTTAGATTTTTTTGGTAATATCCCTATTATTGCTCGAAAACTGCAGACATTAGTGGACGTTGGATTAGGCTATATTACACTTGGCCAACCGGCTACAACATTATCGGGTGGTGAAGCACAACGGGTTAAATTAGCCACCGAACTATCAAGACGGCCGACCGGTAGAACACTTTATATACTGGATGAACCGACAACCGGATTACATATCGATGATGTCAATAAATTACTGGGGGTACTACATGCACTCGTGCAAACAGGTAATAGCATGATCATCATTGAACATAATTTGGATGTAATCAAAAACGCTGATTGGTTAATTGATATGGGTCCGGAGGGTGGTGATAACGGTGGTCAAGTTATTGCTGAGGGGACCCCTGAGCAGGTTTCAAAAGTTACTAAATCATTTACTGGACAATACTTAAAGCGTATGCTTTAAGAATGGAAATAGACCGCCCGAAACATTTATTTGAAATGTGGAAAAACCCGGAAATGGCGGTGTCTCTTTTTTCATGGGACTTACATTATGTGGACGTTTTATATCGGCCGAACCATTACTTCGTCGGTGGAACTTACACAGAAATAATAGCTGATGGTTTTGGAGGCATGTCGAAAATTGATATCAATCAAACTACTGTTATACACGAAGCTACTAGCTCGATGACACATTCTTTAGCTAGAATCGCTGTTCACAATCGTTACTTCGAACATGAAATCGGCGAGGATTGGCAATTAATCATTGCTGAGAAGGGTTTAGTGTTGAGCGGGTATTATGAGCAACCGGAAAGTGGACCATATATTTATCATCCTAACCCTCTTCTACAAACGATGTTTATTGAAAAACTTAATAACGTAATCAGTAGCTACCCAAATTCCTATTATTCAAGATTATCGATTCAAGAACTATTGGATGGTGTACCTGTCGCTACGAGCTTACGAGAAAAATAGCCAGTAAGGTTGTTACTCTTTGGGGTTGTTTGATCGTTTCAGGCTACTTATGAGACGGTTACGAATCTCTTTGTCAGATAATATATGCCATACTGTAGGCCCAAAGGTGAACAGTGTTGCCAATAATAATACCGGGAAAATATATTGATCTATGTTTGGTATCTTGGCTCCTAACCAATAACCAAGCATAATTATAGTGATACCCCATAAAATTGCTCCAATAGTATCGAAAAGGACAAAACGTTTACGAGGCATTTTGCTAGCGCCAGCAACAACCGGTGCAAATGTTCGAACGATCGGTACAAATCGAGCCAGCAACACCGTTTTACTACCATGTTTTTCATAAAATTTTTCGGCTTGTTCCAGGTATTCTTTTCTAAAAAAGAGACTATCTTTCTTTTTGAAGATACGATGTCCTGTATGCTCTCCTATAGTAAAGCCAACATTATCACCAACAATAGCGGCAATAATAACCACCAAGATTAAAGTAATCAACGGCAACCGACCAGTCGCTGCAAAAAATCCAGCGCTAAAAAGGAGTGTATCTCCCGGTAAAAAGAATCCAACTAACATGCCTGATTCGGCAAAGACAATCAGACCAATTAATATCAAGCCACCACTTTGTATGATGTGTTGGATGTTAAACATTGCATATTAAGCCTACCTGTTTTAGCTTTGTAGGTCTAGTCTTTGCTATAATAGATTGATAGAAAGAGAAAAACCTGGAGGAAACAGTGTCAAATCAAGATATTTTATTGCAATTGCAAGAACGCGTTGTGTTACGTAAAGGCCTACAAACCTTACGAAAAAAGGGTAAATTACCTGCCGTCATACATGATCATGGTCGGGAATCAATGCATGTTATGGGTGACACGATCGCTGTTAATAAAGTCTATAACGAGGCTGGAAAGCATCACCCAGTTTATTTGCTCATTAATGGTAAACAACACATGGCGTTGATTAAAGACGTTGATATTGAACCAACAAAGCACAAAATTAGACATGTGGTTTTTCAAGCCATCCAACAAAATGAAAAAGTTACCGCTGAAATTCCGGTTGTACTGGAAGGAGATCGTCCAGCAGAAAAAGCTAGTTTACTGGTTCTTACGCAATTAGATCATGTGGATGTTGAAGCACTGCCGAATAATTTACCAAATTTTTTAACCGTTGATGCTACCAAATTAGTAGAAGTTGGTGACCATTTAACGGTCGCTGATATTATTGTTCCAGAGGGTGTGGTCATTCTCACTGAACCAGAAACGCAGATAGCTATCGTTGAAATGCCACGTGACCAAATTGCTGCAGCAGAGGAATCTGCAGCGGAATTAGCTGCTCATGCCGGTACCACTGTAGCCGAAACAACCGAAGAAGTTACAGCAGAACCAACTGAAAAAGAATAGGTGCATTATCTCTAAACGGTGTTTTGTCATATGAATTCTAGCTGATTTTACGACTAAAAACAGGGGTGTGATATAATTGACGCGCATATGGAAAAGATTATTTTATATTACAAATTTGTGCCTATTATTGATCCAGAAACGACGAAGTTGTGGCAATTAGAGCTCTGTGCTCGTTTAGGACTGAAGGGTAGAATTATTGTCAGTACGCACGGTATTAATGGTACACTTGGCGGTAATTTAATTGCTTTACGGTCGTATAAAAGTACCATGAATAAGACAACGACCTTTAAGGGTATTGTCTATAAATGGAGTGAAGGACGCAGCCAAGACTTTCCACGATTAAGCGTTCGGGTAAGGGACGAAATCGTTTCATTTGGTGCCGCCGATGAATTAAAAGTTAGTGAAAAAGGCATCGTTAATGGCGGCATACATTTAAAACCAGAAGAAGTTCACCAACTCATCAAAGAACGTGGCGACGAAGTAGTATTTTTCGATGGTAGAAATAAGTATGAAAGCAACATTGGTAAGTTTAAAAACGCTATAACACCGTCAGTTGATTCGTCACGCGATTTTATTACCGAGCTAGAGAAACCCGAATACGATGACTTAAAAAACAAGCCAGTCATTACCTATTGTACCGGCGGTATTCGATGTGAAATTATAACCGCATTGATGAAAAACAGGGGGTTTAATGAGGTCTATCAAATTGATGGCGGCATCGTTAAATATGGTGAGAAATATGCAGATAATGGAAATTGGGAAGGAAAGTTATTTGTTTTTGATAACCGAATGTCATTAGCCTTTTCTGATACATCGAAAGATATTGGTATCTGCATCCATTGTTCAAACCTCACGAGTAATTATATAAACTGCGCGAATAAGCAATGTAACAAATTAGTCTTGGTATGTTCCAACTGCGCCCAACAAGATAAATTCTATTGTGAACAATGTCAATCTATCGCTTATTCAGTCACCATATAATAGATAGCGTGAGAGATCCTAAGCTTGCCGAAAAGTTACAACAATTACCGAAACAACCCGGTGTCTATTTTCATAAAAATGCAAAGGGTGAAATTATATATATTGGCAAGGCTGCTATCTTACGGAACAGGGTACGTCAGTATTTTCAAAAAAGCCGAAATCGCGACCCTAAGACTGAAGCTCTTATAGCTGAAATTGCTGATATTGATTGGGTTGTAGTTGAAACTGAATTAGATGCCCTTTTTTTAGAGGCTGAATTAATAAGACGCTATTTGCCTCGCTATAATATATTGCTTCGTGATGATAAAAGTTTGTCATATATTCGCATAAACTACGGCAGTGATCATCCAACGATAAGCATGACTCATCGTCCACTGGATGACGGGGCAAAGTATTTTGGTCCCTATTACAGTGCAATGAGTGTTAAGCGAGCGTTGAAATATCTTCGGCGTATTTTTCCGTATTCTACGCACACTAACGCCATACCAAAAAGGGCATGTTTGCAATATCATTTAGGTTTATGTCCAGGTATAGAAGAAAATAAAACTGATTTGAAGCTTTACCGAGCGAATTTACGTATGCTGATGCAATATCTCAAGGGCGAACGGGTCAAGTTAATGAATGAAATCGAAAGGGACATGAAACGTGCTGCTAAGAAAAAAGATTTCGAAGCGGCTGCTTTGTACCGTAATCAATTGTATGCCCTCAAAGGGCTCACCAGACAAATCGTATTTTCAGATAGTGAATATCTCGATATTAGTAAAGACCAAGGATTGAGTGAATTAACTGACCTGCTGGGATTAGACTCATTACCAAGACGTATTGAGGGTTATGATATCAGTCATATGTCTGGAACCGATAATGTCGCTAGTATGGTGGTGTTTATGAATGGAGTGCCTGATAAAGCAGCCTACCGTAAATTTAAATTGCGTATACCTGGCAATAATGACTTTGCCCATATGGAAGAGGCAATAACGCGTCGACTAAGTGAAAAAAATCGTAAAGCTTGGGGAGTTCCGAATATATTTTTAATAGATGGTGGTAAAGGACAAGTACAAGCTGCTATCAAAGCCAGAGATAGACAAGACATGCCTTATCCATTGATTGGTCTGGCGAAAAGGGAAGAAGAAATTGTTATTCATAAGCAAAAATCTCATGTCACCATTGATAAACAAGTATTGCATCGTTTGAATGCAATCGTCCATGAGTCTGATGATTTTATGCTTATTCTGCTTCCAGAAAATTCTCACATCGTTAAGTTGTTACAACGAATACGTGATGAGTCACATCGCTTTGCAGTCAGCTATCACTCGGTATTAAAAACAAATCGTCAAACAGCCAGTTTACTTGATAATATCCCCAGTATTGGTCCCCAAACACGTAAGAAATTGTTAAAAACTTTTGGCAGTATTCGTGGGGTCATACAAGCGAGAGATTTTGAACTCATTAAACTTGTGGGTGATAAGAAAGCAGCAATACTTAAACAATATCTACGAACCTATCGTTCAGAAACAGAGCCAGCCGATCATTAATAAAGGAATCGTTATGAAAATATTTCTAAGTATCGTGCTTATTGTTGTTGGACTTATGTTGTTCGAAGGGCTTAG
>Ga0209048_10006127_pt1 | contig 11294 bp, 5 predicted proteins | sample FrelakmetCRP12CR_FD_187146 | JGI IMG/M metagenome (GOLD analysis project Ga0209048, IMG submission 187146) | Freshwater lake sediment microbial communities from the University of Notre Dame, USA, for methane emissions studies - CRP12 CR (SPAdes)... | ecosystem: Environmental > Aquatic >... | reverse complement strand
AGACGCATCCTTTCAAACTGGGATTCGTCTCGAATCTTATCATGCCCAAAGACCCCCTTTAAACCGTATCAACCCACACCGAATGGAAGAGAACCAAAAAGAAAGACTTTGAGAAATAGGCTTTTGCTGTGAAATGCCCCAAGTGCCATTTTGACAATCCTGCCGATACCACCTATTGCGGGAAGTGCGCGACGCCGCTCCCTCCGTCCAAGGAAACCCCAGATTCCCATACTGAGACGATCAGGCAGCCACTCAAAGAGCTGACCACGGGCTCAACCTTCGCCGGCCGCTATCAAATCATCGAAGAACTGGGCCACGGCGGGATGGGACGGGTCTATAAGGTCTTCGACCAGGAAGTCCAGGCCAAAATGGCCCTGAAGCTCATCAGGCCCGAGGTGTCCGTCGACAAGAACACGATCGATCGTTTCCGCAACGAACTCAAAATTGCCCGGGATATCTCTCATAAGAATATTTGCCGGATGTATGACCTGGGCAGGGAAGCCGGCAATTACTTCATCACAATGGAGTACGTGTCCGGAGAGGACCTCAAAAGCTTTATCCGGAGGTCACGGCAGCTCGTCGTCGGAACGGCCATCTTGATCGCCGAGCAGGTCTGTGACGGGCTGGCCGAGGCTCACCGACTGGGGGTCGTTCACCGCGACCTGAAGCCGGGCAACGTCATGATCGACAAAGAGGGCAATGCTAAAATTATGGATTTCGGCATCGCCCGGTCCATCTCGGCCAAGGGGATCACGGGCGCCGGAGTCATGATCGGCACTCCCGAATACATGTCGCCCGAGCAGGTGGAAGGAAAAGAGGTCGATAGGCGCTCGGATATCTATTCGCTGGGCATCATCCTCTATGAGATGCTGACCGGGCAGGTGCCTTTTGAAGGCGATACGCCCTTCACCGTCGGGGTGAAACAGAAAAGCGAGGTCCCCAAGGACCCCAGGTCGTTGAATGCTCAGATTCCGCAAGACCTCAGCCGCCTGGTCCTCAAATGCCTGGAGAAAGACAAAGAGAGACGTTATCAGAACGCCGACGAGTTGAGGGCTGACCTGGAGAAAATCGAAAAAGGCATCCCCACCGCAGAGCGCCCGGTCCCAAAGAGGAAGACCGTCACCTCAAAGCCGATTACCTTGACCATCAGCCGGAAGAAGCTCTTTGTTCCCCTCTTCCTACTCGTCGCAATCGCCATTATCGGTATCGGACTCTGGCGTTTCCTGCCCAACCGCCATGCTGCTGTCCCTTTGCCCTCGGGCAAACCTTCCCTGGCCATCGTCTACTTTGAAAACATCTCCGGGGACAAGGGTCTGGATGCCTGGAAGACCGGGCTTACCGAGTTGCTCATTACGAAGCTCTCCCAATCAAAATTTATCAACGTTCTGAGCAGCGACAGAGTCTTTAGTATTTTAAAAAGATTGAATCTTCAGGAAGCCAGGAAATATTCCACAGAAGACTTGGTAAAAGTGGCCGACGAAGGAGGGGCGGTCTACACCCTGAGCGGGAGCCTCATGAAAGCCGGGAAAAATATCATCATAACCTTAACGCTGCAGAAACCGCGCAACGGAGAATCCATCAGTTCGCTCAATATTGAATGCAACGGCGAAGAAGAGATATTCCCTAAGGTGGATGAGCTGGCCAGGACAATTAAGTCAGACCTGAATCTTTCCACTGATCAGATCGCCAATGACATCGATAAGCCGGCAGCTAAAATTACCACGAATTCTCCCGAAGCTTATAAATATTATAGCGAAGCGAGAAAATACGATAGCAGGGGAGATCCTCGTAAAGCCATTCAACTTTATGAGAAAGCAGTCGAACTGGATCCGGAGTTCGCCTCAGCCTATCTATTCATGGCCGCATCTTACTTTAATCTTGGTTTGAGGTCTGAGGCGAACAAATTATTTCAGAGAGCCTTCGAGCTAAAAGACAGAATTTCCGATAGGGAGCGATATCTAGCCGAGGCAGAGTTCTACAGCTCATCAGAGAAAACATATGACAAGGCCATCGAGGCGTTTAACAAGGTGTTAGACCTCTACCCAGATGATCCTTTGGGAAATGGTGACCTTGGATGGCTGTACTGGAGTATAGAGGAGTGGGACAAGGCTTTAGAGCGGTATGAAGTCTGCATTAAGAATAGAGATGATTCTGTTTCGGCACACGGCGTGCTTGCAGTTGTTTATAGGGCCAAGGGACAGTACGACAAGGCCACAGAAGTTCTTGAGTATTATCTCAAGAATTTCTCAGAGAACGCACGAATGCATGAGTTGTTGGCTATGAATTATCTGTGTCTAGGCAAATATGAACGTGCCCTTCGAGAGGCGGACAGATCTTTTTCCCTTGATTCAACATATTATTCTGCTTACTTAACTAAAGGGGCTATCTATTGTTGCCAAGGAGATATGGCAAAAGCCGAAGAGGAAATTAAAACCTATCTCGAGAAAGAAGAAAAAAAATTTCAGAGATTCGGCTTCGAGTCTTCGGGCAATATTTATTTATCTCAAGGACAATTTGAAAAATCAAAAGAGCAGTTCAAACATGGTGTTGAACAAGCCGGGATATTGGGCAAGGAAGCGGAGTCGGCCAGCCATATCAGTTTAGCCTATGCGCTTCTGAGATCAGGGAATCCCGAGAAAGCATTGAAAGAGTATGAAGAGGCATGGAGAAGTGCTGTTGAATGTGAAAATCTGCCGTTGCAGAGATCTGCCTTATATTTTAAAGGAGCTGCATACATTGAGATGGGAGCCATAGACAAAGCTCAGAGAACGGCAGATGAACTTAGAGAATTAATCCAACAGGGAATGAACAAGAAAGAAATAAGACTTTACTATTTACTTTTGGGGAATATAGAGCTTAAAAGGAAGAATCATGCCCAAGCCATAAAACATTTTAGTGATGCGCTGGCTTTGATCCCTTCTCAATCTTCTCTATATTCTTACTATTTTCAGCGTTGGAGTGATAATCATGCCCTTTTTCTAGAGCCCTTGGCTTTTGCCTATTACCAATCAGGAGATTTGGGAAAGGCTCTTGGAGAATATGAAAAGATTATTTCCCTCACAACAGGAAGAATAGCTTATGGCGATATCTACGCCAGGGCATACTATATGGTGGGGAAGATCTCTGAGCGGGAGGGGGATAAGACGCGCGCCCGCGAGAATTTCCTAAAATTCCTCGACCTCTGGAAGGACGCCGATGAGGGCTTGCCCGAGGTCGCGGACGCGAAGAAGAGGATGGCAGGCCTTGAGTTGAAATGATCCACGAAAGGGAGCGAGGTTGAAATAGAGAGCGAAAAATGAAATGCCCTCAATGTCAGACCGATAATCCCAAGGACTCTAAATACTGCAAAGAATGCGCGACGCCGCTTCCTGCGTTCAAGGATATTCTTGGCTCTAAAACCGAAACTGCAAGCACACCTATCAAAGAGCTCACGACCGGCACGACCTTCGCCGGGCGCTACCAGATCATCGAGGAGCTTGGCCACGGCGGGATGGGCAGGGTCTATCGGGCGTTGGATAAGAAACTTAACGAGGAAGTCGCCCTTAAACTCATTAAGCCCGAGATCGCCCTGGACAAAAGCACCCTGGAGCGCTTCCAGAACGAGCTGAAAGTCGCCCGCAAGATTGGCCACCGGAATGTCGGCCGCATGTACGAGCTCATGGAGGACCAGGGCCTCCACTTCATCACCATGGAATATGTCCCGGGCGAGGACCTGCGGAGCTTTCTCCACAGGTCCAAGCAGCTGTCTATTGGGACCACGGTAGCCATCGCCAAGGAAGTCTGCGAGGGGCTCGCTGAAGCCCATCGCCTGGGCGTCGTTCATCGGGACCTGAAGCCTTCCAACATCATCATCGACAAGGACGGGAACGCCCGAATTATGGACTTTGGGATCGCCCGTTCCCTCAAGGCCAAAGGGATCACGGGCGCCGGGGTGATGATCGGGACGCCGGAATACATGAGCCCGGAGCAGGTCGAGGGGAAAGAGGTCGACGAGCGCTCGGATATCTACTCGCTGGGGGTCATCCTCTTCGAGATGGTGACCGGCCATGTGCCGTTCGAGGGCGACACGCCGCTCACCATCGCCGTCAAGCACAAGAGCGAGCGGCCGCGTAACCCGCGCGAACTCAATGCTCAGCTTCCCGAGGACTTGAGCCGCTTGATTTTGCGGTGCCTGGAGAAAGACAAAGCAAAGCGTTATCAGACGGCGGAGGAGTTGCGGACCGACCTCGAAAAGGTCGAGCAGGGCCTGCCGACGACCGAGCGCGTTATCGCTCCAAAGAAGTCTTTCACTTCCCGGGAAATCACCGTTAAATTCAACTTAAGAAAGCTCGGCGTCCCTTTGTTGGCCGTCATCATCCTGGCGGCCTCCGTCGTCATCCTTTGGAAATTCATCCCTCACAAAAATCTCCCTGCCGCGCCCAAGATCGAGAACTCCATCGCCGTCATCAGCTTTGAGAATCAGACAGGAGATAAAGCCTTCGACTACCTGCAAAAAGCCATCCCGGACCTTCTGATCACGAGCCTGGAGCGGAAAAGCGGGCTTTATGTGGCCACCTGGGAACGGATGCTTGACCTTCTTGAGCAGATGGGGAAAAAGAATGTCGAAGTCATCGACAGGCAACTCGGTTTCGAGTTGTGCCGAAAAGAAGGAATCAAGACCATCGTTTTAGGGAGCTACATCAAAGCCGGAGAGACCTTTGCCACGGATGTGAAAGTGTTGGATGTGGACACCAAAAAACTGCTCAGGAGCTCCAGCTCAAAGGGAGAGGGTGTTTCCAGCATTATCAATAAACAGATCGATGAACTGACCAAGGAAATCTCTGAGGGTATAGGCCTGGCGAGCAAAGGCATTGAATCTGCAGAGATGCCTACGGCTGATGTCACAACCAGTTCGATGGAAGCTTACAGATATTATATGGAAGGGAGGGAGAATTTCCGAAAGTTCTATTACGATGATGCACGGATCGCTTTCGAAAAAGCTGTTAAGCTTGACCCGGATTTTGCCATGGCTTATTTTGACCTCGCTTATGCAAATTTTAATCTTGAAAATATTGAAGCGGGAGCCGCCGCCCTTAAAAAGGCCAAAGCTCTATCGCTCAAGACAACTGAAAAGGAGAGGCTCTATATCGAGGAATATTATGCCGACGCGGTAGAGAAAGATACGGAAAAATCAGTCCGCATCCGCCGGCAGATGGCCGAAAAATATCCTAAGGAAAAAGGAATATTTCATAGTCTGGGGATTTATTACAGGAATATAGAAGCCTACGACAAAGCCATTAAGGAGTTTAATAAGGCCCTGGAGTTGGATCCCAACTATGGGCGGGTCCTTAATGGACTGGGTTATGCATATCTCTTAATGGGGGATTTTTCAAAGGCGGTTGAGTATTTTAAAAAATATGTGTCTTTAAGCCCGGGTGAGGCCGCCCCGCTTGATTCTTTGGCTGAGGCCTATTTTGATATGGGCCAACTGGATGAGGCCATAGCGAATTACAAAGACGCGTTAAAGATAAAATCTGATTTTTTTGGTCCCTATTTTAGTGTCGGGTACATTTATGCCTTGAAGGCGGAGTATGCTGAGGCGATGAGATGGATGGATAAATTCATCGCCACGGCCCCTTCTCCGGAGAAAAAAAGGACGGCTTATCTTTGGAAAGGGTTTTGCCGCCTTCTGTCGGGGAGTTTGAAGGACTGCGATTTTTACTTTCGTGAGGCCGAAGAATACGCAGAACCAGGGTACTTTTGGGGACGGCCCTATACAAACTTGCTCAAGGCCTTCATTTATTACGACCGGGGGGAGCTGGATCAAAGCCGCAGGTATAATGAAGCCTGGCTTAACGATTTTATTAAAGATAATCCTGAAAACAAACTATTCTGGCAGGGAGTCTATAAATTTCTATCGGGGCTATTGGAATCGAAGGCTGGGCATATGGATTCTGCCAAAAACACCTTAGGGGAGCTGGAATCACTCTATGCCAAGATGCCGCCCTGGCGGAAAGAATGGGTGACGTTCTATATCAATTTCTTAAGCGCCGAGTTGTCGCTCAAAGCCGGATCCCCCGAAAAGGCCATCGCCGTGTTCGAGAAACAAACACCCTTGCGCCCACTTGATTTTAGTTGGAAAGACACGCTGATCTTGTACAACATGCCCATGATGAAGGACGTTTTGCCCCGGGCGTATGAGCAGAAAGGAGATATCGACGGAGCCATAGCCGAATATGAGCGACTGATCACGTTTGACCCCAAAAACCTCTCGCGCTATCTCATTCATCCCAAATACCATTACAGGCTCGCCCGGCTGTACGAAAAGAAAGGCCTGAAGGCAAAAGCGGTTGAGCAGTACCGGCGCTTCCTCGATTTGTGGAAGGACGCTGACCCCGGGCTGCCCGAAGTCGCGGATGCGAAGGCCAGGTTGGCTCAATTGGGGAATAGCTAGGCCGCCCTTACGATTGAAATCTGCACTTTATAGGAATTGAATCGCGTTTATGGCAAAGATATAATGACCTCGAAAAGGGAGAAAGCCATGAAGTTGAAATATGTCATTTACCGGGAAGGGAAATATTACGTCGCCCAATGCCTTAATGTGGACGTCTCATCCTTTGGGCAATCCGTCCAGGAAGCTCAGAACAATCTCAAAGAAGCGCTTGAGCTGTACTTCGATGATAAAGATAAAAAAGCGGAATATCTTGAGATTGAAGAAGTGCTCTTGGGCGAGACCATTTTGAATGTCTAAACTCCATTCATCGAAAGACATCATCAAGGTTCTTCTTAAAAACGGGTTTGTCCAAGTCGGGCAAAAGGGGAGCCACAAGAAATTCAGGAGGGAGGACCATACGGTCATTATTCCTGATCCCAGAAAGGAGATCCCCATGGGCACTTTCTATTCCATATTGAGGCAGTCCGGATTGAAAAAGGAAGACTTTGAGGAATAGAGTTTAGCTATGAAGTGCCCCAAGTGTCACTTCGATAATCCTGCCGATACCAACTATTGCGGCAAGTGTGCCACGCCGCTTCCTCCTTCCAGGCATATTCCTGACTCCAGAACCGAAACTGCAAACATGCCCGTCCGTGAACTAACCACAGGCTCGACCTTTGCCGGGCGATACCAGGTCATCGAGGAGCTTGGCCACGGAGGCATGGGCCGGGTTTATAAGGTCTTCGACACCGACATCAAGGAGAAGATCGCCCTCAAGCTTCTGCGGCCCGAGATCGCCCTGGACAAGGATACGGTCGAGCGTTTCTCGAACGAGCTCAAGCTCGCCCGGAAGATCAGTCACCGCAACGTTTGCCGGATGTTCGACCTCGGAAAGGCCGAGGGCACCACCTTCATTACCATGGAGTTCGTACCCGGGGAGGACCTGAAGAAGTTCATCCGGAAGACGGGTCAGCTGGGAGCGGGGCGGACTGTATCGATCGCCAAGCAAGTGTGCGACGGATTGGCGGAGGCCCATCACCTCGGAGTCGTCCACCGCGACCTGAAGCCCCAGAACATCATGGTGGACGAGGACGGGAACGCCCGAATTATGGACTTTGGGATCGCCCGTTCCATCAAGGCCAAAGGGATCACGGGCGCCGGGGTGATGATCGGGACGCCGGAATATATGTCCCCGGAGCAGGTCGAGGGGAAAGAGGTTGATGAGCGAACGGATATCTACTCGCTGGGGGTCATCCTCTTCGAGATGGTGACGGGCCATGTGCCGTTCGAGGGCGATACGCCGTTTACCATCGGCGTGAAGCACAAGAGCGAACGGCCCCGGAACCCGCGCGAGCTTAATCCCCAGCTTCCCGAGGACCTGAGCCGGGTCATCCTCCGCTGCCTGGAGAAGGACAAAGCCAAGCGTTATCAGACGGCGGGGGAATTGCGGACCGACCTCGACAAGGTCGAGCAGGGCTTGCCGACGACCGAGCGCGTCATCGCTCCAAAGAAGTCTTTCACTTCTCGGGAGATCACCGTTAAGTTCAACTTAAGAAAACTTGCCGTCCCTTTATCGGCCTTCATCGTCCTGGCGGCATCCGTCGTCGTTCTTTGGAAATTCATCCCTCACAAAAGGCCGCCTGCCGCGCCCAAGATCGAGAACTCCATAGCCGTCATCAGCTTTGAGAATCAGACGGGGGATAAAGCCTTCGACTATCTGCAAAAGGCCATCCCCGACCTTCTGATCACCAGCCTGGAGCGGGAAAACAAGCTTTATGTGGCCACTTGGGAACGGATGCAGGACCTTCTTGAGCAGATGGGGAAAAAGAACGTTGAAGTCATCGACAGACAGCTCGGCTTCGAGCTGTGCCGGAGGGAAGGCATCAAAACCATCGTTTTGGGGAGCTACATCAAAGCCGGAGAGACCTTCGCCACGGATGTGAAAGTGTTGGATGTGGACACCAAAAAACTGCTCAGGGGTTCCAGCTCAAAGGGAGAGGGCGTTTCAAGCATCATCAATAAACAGATCGATGAACTGACCAAGGAAATTTCCGCGGGCCTAGGCCTGGCCGGAAAAAACGTTGAATCCGCAGAGAAGCCCATAGCCGACGTCACAACCAGCTCGATGGAAGCCTATAGATATTATTTGGAAGGGAAGGACAATATCAGGAAGTTCTATTTCGGTGATGCCAGGATTGCTTTCGAAAAAGCTGTTAAGCTTGACCCGGATTTCGCCATGGCTTATTTAGGACTCGCCAGGTCAAGTCTTTACCTTGAGAATATGGAAGCGGAAGCCACCGCCATCAAAAGGGCTAAAGCTTTGGCGCTCAAGACAACCGAAAAGGAGAGGCTCCTTATCGAGGCGTATTATGCCGACGCGATAGAGAAGGATCCGGAAAAAAGCTGCCGCATCCGCCTTCAGATAGCCGAAAAATATCCCAAGGAAAAGGAAATATTCCACAGTCTGGGGATTTATTACAGGAACATAGAAGCCTATGACAAAGCCATATTAGAGATTAATAAAGCCCTGGAGCTGGATCCCAACGACGGGGAGGCCCATAATGAACTGGGTTATGTCTATATCGTTACAGAGGATTTTTCAAAGGCGGTTGAGCATCTGAAAAGATACGTGTCCTTGAGACCGGGTGAGGCCAATCCGCTTGATTCTCTGGCCGAAGCCTATTTTGAAATGGGCCAATTGGATGAGGCCCTGGCGAGTTACAAAGAAGCGCTAAAGATCAATCCTGCTATTGAAAGTTCTTTCAGCGTCGCCTATATCTATGCTTTGAAAGCGGACTATGCTGAGGCGATAAGATGGATCGATAAGTTCATCGCTGCGGCCCCTTCTCCAGGGTTAAAAAGGATGGCGTATCTTTGGAAAGGGATTTGCCGCTTCTTATCGGGGAGTTTGAAGGACTGCGATTTTTACTTTCGTGAAGCCGAAAAATATTCAGAACCAGGTTATGTTTGGGGACGACCCTTCACAAACTGGATCAAGGCATTTATCTATTATGACCGGGGAGAGCTGGATCAAAGCCGCAGGTTCAATGAAGCCTGGCTTAATGACTTCATCAAAGCCCTTCCTGATAGAAAATTACACTATCAGGCGATCCATGACTTCCTATCGGGACTCTTGGAATTAAGAGCCGGGCGCATGGATTCAGCCGAGAATATATTATCAGGGATGAAATCTCTCATGGAAAGGATGCCGCCCTGGCGGAAAGAATGGGTGGCGTTCTATATTAAATGGGTATCGTTCTATATGAATCTCTTAAGCGCCGAGTTATCGCTAAAAGCCGGATTCCCCGACAAAGCGATTGCTGTTTTCGAGAAACAGACACCCCTGCGCCCCCTGGATTTTAATTATCGAGACCATTTGATCTTGTATAACCTGCCCCTGATGAAGGACGTTTTGCCCCGGGCTTATGAGCAGAAAGGAGACATCGACGGAGCCATTGCCGAATATGAGCGGCTGATCACCTTTGACCCAAAAAACCTTTCGCGCTATCTCGTCCATCCAAAATACCATTACAGGTTGGCCCAGCTTTGCGAAAAGAAAGGCCTCAAGACCAAAGCGATCGAGCAATACCGGCGCTTCCTCGACCTCTGGAAAGACGCCGATGCGGGCCTCCCCGAGGTCGCGGACGCGAAGAAGCGGCTGGCAGGCCTTGAGTTGAGATGATCTGAAAAAGGGAGCGAGGTTGATCGAGAGAGCGAAAAATGAAATGCCCGAAGTGCCAATTTGACAACGCCGCTGATACCAATTATTGCGGAAAGTGCGGGACACAGATGGCCTCAGGCAGCGACCAGAAACCCCGCCAGGGGAAGGCGAAACCACTCGATTCTCGTACCGAAACGTTTCAAACTGCCATCAAGGAGCTGACCACCGGCTCGACCTTTGCCGGCCGTTACCAAATAATCGAAGAACTGGGCCACGGCGGCATGGGCCGCGTTTACAAGGTCTTCGATACCAAGATCAAGGAAAAGGTCGCCCTTAAGCTCCTCAAGCCGGAGATCGCTTCTGACGAGGACACGATCGAACGGTTTAGCAATGAAATTCGGCTGTCTCGCAAAATCGGGCACCGGAACGTCTGCAAGATGTTCGACATGGGCGAAACGGATGGGGCCCATTTCATCACCATGGAATACGTCCAGGGTGAGGACCTGAAGAGCATGATCCATATGTCGGGGAGCCTGAGCCTGGGCATGTTGTTGAGCGTCGGGAAGCAGGTTTGCGATGGGCTGGCCGAAGCCCACAGCCTCGGCGTTGTCCATCGGGACCTGAAACCCCAAAACATCATGATCGACAAGCACGGGAACGCCAAGATCATGGACTTCGGGATCGCCCGATCACTCAAAGATAAGGGGATCACGGGCGCCGGAGTGATGATCGGGACGCCGGAGTACATGAGCCCGGAGCAAGCCGAGGCCAAGGAGGTCGACTCTCGCTCGGATATCTATTCGCTGGGTGTCATCCTTTACGAGATGGCCACAAGCCAAGTCCCTTTTACAGGGGAGACGGCCCTCAGCATCGCCATGAAGCATAAGGGTGAGACGCCCAAAAATCCAAAACAGCTCAACCTTCATATCCCTGACGACCTGGGCGGGGTCATCCTGAAATGCCTGGAGAAGGATAAAACCAAGAGATATCAGAGCGCCGCCGCCGTCCGTTCAGAGCTCGAGCGGGTCGAAAAAGGATTGCCGACGACCGAGCGGGTCGCGCCCGAACGAAAGCCGTCCACGTCGAAACAGATCACGGTCTCGTTCAGGCCCGCAAAACTTCTCATCCCGGCCGTGGCGGTCATCGCGGTTATCGCCGCCGCGATCATTTTCTGGCCAAAAAAAACTTCGGACTTGGATCCCAAACGAGTCGCCGTGGCGG
>Ga0209048_10006126_pt1 | contig 11297 bp, 5 predicted proteins | sample FrelakmetCRP12CR_FD_187146 | JGI IMG/M metagenome (GOLD analysis project Ga0209048, IMG submission 187146) | Freshwater lake sediment microbial communities from the University of Notre Dame, USA, for methane emissions studies - CRP12 CR (SPAdes)... | ecosystem: Environmental > Aquatic >... | reverse complement strand
CGTAAGGCTCCCCGGTTCCTTCATCTGAGAGAATACGAATGATACAAAAAACAGTAAAACAGCAAATGAACGCAAAAGGAGTAAATTCATAGAAACTCCGCTGTTAAGTTAGGGGGTATGTTAATATGGTTGCAGATATCAAGCATATTATACTCAATTTAGGGAAAAATGTTGCGTCAGCGCCCCGAGTGCTCCTTCAAAAACTCTATCCCCTTCTCCAGCACCTCGTCCCTCCCCTCACCCGTCCCCCGGATGGTGGGGTATACCCTCACTTCTGGCTGTATCCCGATGCGCTCCAATTGCCGCCCGTCTCCGTGGCGGACATCATGGCCCGTGAAGTTAACGATAATCCCCCCAGGCAAAAAGAGTGTCGTTACATCCCCGTTCGTCCCGTTTGTGGGGCTGCCGATAAATGTCACATCTCGGGCGGCCTCCAGGAACAAACAGGTATGCTCCGCCTGACTGATGGTTTCCTCGTTGATGAGGACCACGATTTTCCCGTCGTATCGCAATTTTTTACCAGGTTCCACGCTCTGCGAAAATTGCACCACCGATGAAACAGATGTGTCCGGTCCGTTCAGCTCGGGCCTATGGAACCTGGCTGCAACGGCCTTCTTTTTGGCCAAGCGGGGTGCCAGATCCCATGCAGTACCGTTTGAATATCCGCGTATGTCAAATATTGCGCCCTTTGTGTTTTTAATCTTTTCAAAGGCAGCATCCATCTGCGACACGGTGAGCCTTGTGAGATCAAAATATCCGAAACCCTCGGGCAGAACAGAAAATACCGCGTTCTTCCTCTGATGTCCCATGGAGGTGATCAGCCTCTTGACCTTGATTTCGGTTTCAGTTCCATCCTTTTTCCTTATTTTCAGCGTTGCGAAGCTTTTCTCGGGGCCGCGCAGGACATTTTGATCCACACGCCACTCAAGCGCCTGTGGAGTCGAGGCTGCCATTGTCAGGCCGATCCTCTCCCTCCTTTTCCCGATCTCCTCGCCATCCACAGAAATTAGTGCATCTCCCGGAGCGATACCCCGCGATTTGCCTATGGAATCCGGAACATATGTAAATATAGTCTGACCCTCCGTGAATTTGACTTCCAGAGGGGGTAAATGCGTCCCGTAATATTTAGCCAGCGTCCCGCACTTTATAAATCCGTGCGTGTCCTGTATGTTTTTGACCATCTCAGCCACTCTCAAAACATACTGGAGGGTGTCGGCCGCGGCCTCAAATTTCGGGATGAACTCCCCGAGCACGCCTGACCATGGGCGGTCTATGAGGTTTTTGTAGGGATAAAAATAATTAATCACATTCCAGAACCTGAAGAGAGCCAGCAGCCTGTACTCAAGCGGTGGATATGGAGTTTCACTGTACAACTTGTCTGATTTTTTCAGGGGAGGAACTGCCGTTTGCCTGCCGCCTCTTACGGGATTGCGGGCCGCACCAAGCGCCGCCTGCATGGCGGGATTTGAAGCAAGGGAAGTGTCTGGCGAATATGGCACCAGGATGTCCGGTTTAAACCCCAGTGATCCGTCTGAATTAACGATCTCTGTCGTGCGGATCTGGGCAGCCACACCATCGGGGAGTTCCATCAGGTAAGTCTCGATACCGGTTTCCTCCTTGATATCCCCCTCCATGACAACCGTGGCGGCTCCTGCAGATTGTAGACCGCCCAAAAGGGGGGTGCAACTGACTGTTCCCTCATTAATCAGAAACACCAGTTGCTTTTGCGCAATATTTCCGGGCGCAGCCTGCATCACAACTGCCTCTCTGGTGACAAATCCTGAGTAGTAAAATCCCACCTCGGGAATCTGGGGTGTGTAACCAGAATGCATGAGATGACGCGATGTCGACAATGGGACATTCTTGCAGATGAGGCCCGGCAGCGACCGGTATAAAAGATAATTAAGCCACTCGTCGGAATGCTCCCTCCCGGCAAATGCCCTGATGTCAAAGAGAACGGCCCTGGCCTTTCGGGCCTCGGCAAAAATATTCTGGAAATCCGAATATTTAAAGAAATTAGTGAATTGACCGTAGTCGGTGAGGGTAATGATTGCTGTGCTATCCGTTGTCCAGGTGATGTATGGCTGTGCTTTCTGCGAAATCCTTTCTGAATGTCGAACGGGAGGCTCCGCCTCCCTTATTATCCGCGTGACGGGATCTTTCAGGAAACCCAGCATGTAATCGGCCGCAGAGGCATATTCGCCAGCCGAGACAGCACTGTTGACCCTGGGGATGGTCATAGCAAGAGCTGAATCCCAGTCTATCTCACTGTAGGCGAGATAGGGATGAAAGTATTTGACCGCTCCCCATAGAAGGCAAATTCCGGAAAGGCGCTCTATCCTTGCGGAATCAGGTGCTAGGGGTGCACTCCCCTCAAATCCACAGGCGGCGCAGGAGCAGACTGAGGCAAGCAGGCAGATAAAAGTTCTAATTGCCAAGACTCGATCCCTTTCAGATGACCCCATAAGATATTAAAATACTTTCATCATGCAAAACGGAAATTCCGCGCCCAGATTGAAGCGCACGCTCAGGACCCGTGTGCACTTCTTCAAAATAAATGATCGGGGCCGGCCTTGCGCAGGAAACTGGCCGCCAAGAGGGGGACAGGTTTATTTGAATTTTACCGAATAATTTGGAATATTTGATTTCACGCCTCAGATAGTTAAAAAAATCTGACGATTCTCTTTCTCGGGTTTCCATGGGGAAAGGGAGCATTAAAGGGCGAAGCCGACCGTAAGCGCTTCATCGACCACGGACCCAGAAGCTAACGATCGCATCTCATGCGTCCGAAGGTCTGGTGGCAGTCAGAAGCCTGATACAGGGGGAAAATCGGCAATGCAGCTTAAGCGCGGCTTGGCAGGCAATTGTAATGATATGCCTGGATATTCATGCGCGGGCAGCGTAAATAAAATCTGGAAGGAGAATTCAAATGAACCAAGATGAGGTTAAAAAAACTCAGAAGGCTTCAAATTTGACTGAAAATCAGACTCAGAATCAAAATCTGGAGGCAAACGGAGAGGAAAATATCAGCGAAGTGCCACTCTACCGAAAGAAACGGGTGATAATTCCGAGCGCCATACTGATCGTGATCTCGGCCCTCGCTATCTGGTACTGGTACTCTTGGATCCGCGGATACGATTCGACAGACGATGCTTACATAGACGCAGACAGGGTTTCTGTAAGCTCAAAAATGCTCGGCCGGATCATACAGCTTGCCATCGGTGAAGGTGACTCTGTCAAAGAGGGCCAGGTCATTGTCAAGCTCGACGACTCCGATCTGCGGGCTCAGGAATATCAGGCAAATGCTACATTGATCTCCGCACAGGAAAATGTGAATCTTGCAAAAGTCAATTTGGACAAGGCCATCGACGATTATCGCCGCGCAGAGAAGCAGTATTCTGACAAAATCATCCCGCAGGAACAGTTCGACCATGCTCAGAAGGCCCGCGACGTGGCTCAGGCACAACATTCCATAGCACTTGCCCAGGCGGGGGCTGCCAGAGCATCCCTCGGAGTGATCCAGACAACCCTGCAAAATACGCTTATCGCGTCATCCATGAACGGCGTTGTATCAAAAAGATGGGTGCTCATTGGAGACGTAGTTCAGCCGGCGCAACCTATATACACGATCTATGACCTCAGGAATGTCTGGGTAACCGCCAATTTCGAGGAAACCAAGCTCTCTTCCATTGGCCTTAATGACTCTGTGGAAATCTCCGTAGATTCATACCCAGGGCGGCAATTCCACGGGCGGGTGATAAAGTTAGGCTCCAACACCGCGTCTCAGTTTTCCCTGATACCGCCCAACAACGCTGCGGGAAATTTCACAAAAATAACGCAGCGCATCCCGGTTAAGATATCCATTGAAAATCCCCGAGGCAAAGAGTTACCGCTCTTGCCCGGCATGTCAGCCGAGGTCAGAGTGAAAGTTAAATAGACGATGGCGAAATCACCACATCATTACATCCGCTCGAAACTGATGGGGCGGTACGAATCGCTCCACCACGAGCACGAGTCGTATAAATGGTGGGTGCTGGCCAATGTCATGATCGGGACTTTCATGGCTGTGCTGGATGCGACGATCGTGAACGTCGGGTTGTCGAAAATAATGGCTGCCTTCGGCGTGAGCGTTGATAAGGTGGAGTGGGTTTTAACCGCATACCTGCTTGTTTTTGCAGTAATGCTTCCGGCCTCGGGATGGGTCGCAGATCACTTCGGTTACAAGCGGACTTATTTTTTTGCGCTATCTCTTTTCACGCTGGGTTCGTTTCTCTGCGGGCTTTCATGGGATGAGGACGCCCTCATTATCTTCCGCATCATTCAGGGTGCCGGCGCAGGCTTCCTGATGCCTGTAGGCATGGCCATCGTCACAAGGGAATTTCCTCCGGAAAAAAGGGGCGTAGCGCTCGGGTTCTGGTCGATCGCTGCGGCAGCCTCCGTTTCCCTCGGACCGCTGATCGGGGGATACCTGATCGACAACTTTGACTGGCAGGCGATATTCGACGTCAATGTCCCTGTGGGAATGGTTGCTCTGTTTGCAACACTGGTAATCCAGCGGGAATATAAAACCGAACATGTCCGCTCATTTGACATGGTGGGTTTTGTTTCCGCTACCGTTTTTTTGGCTTTCCTCCTGCTGGCTCTGTCCGATGCAAATGCTGCGTGGAATGTGGGCGGGTGGACTTCATCATTCATACTAAGTTGCCTGGCGCTGGCCGCCGTCGGATTATGTGTGTTCCTTGTAACCGAGTTCACGGTGGAACATCCGCTGCTTGAACTGCGGCTTCTCAAGAACTTCAATTTTGCCCTGGCAAATACCGTTTTGTTCATCTTCGGGCTCGGGATGTTCGGGAGCACGTTCCTCCTTCCCCTCTACCTCCAGAACTCGCTGGGCTACACGGCTCTTCAGGCCGGCTCAGTCTTCCTGCCTGTGGGGATACTCCAGGGCCTGACTGCCCCCGTGGCGGGGATCCTCTCCGACAGGGTGAACCCCAAGATACCCGCATTCATCGGGATAGTTCTGCTGGCGCTCAGTCTGTATCTCAACAGCTCCCTTTCCCTGTTCAGCGAGCGGGACCAGATTATGCTGTCGTTGTATCTGCGCGGCCTGGCACTCGGCCTGCTTTTTACGCCATTAAGCACAATCGCACTTTCCGAAATCACCAGGAATAAAATGGCTCAGGCATCCGGGTTATTCAATGTGATCCGCCAGCTGGGGGGAAGCTTCGGAGTTGCAATTCTCGGGACATTGCTCACGCAACGCACGATCTTCCATACTGCAATGTACGGCGAGTCTGCGGATCCCTTTTCGCCCGCTTTTCAGCAGACATCCTACGCCCTCAGGGACTATGCTCTGCGCGCGGCAGGAGGAACACAGGCCCTGGCCGCACTCAGGGCAAAAGCAATATTAACTTCTCATATTGGACAGCAGGCGTTTGTCCAGGCGATTAACGATGATTTTTTAATTGCGGCGGGTATCACGATCCTCGGAGCAGTCCCGATCCTTTTTTTCAGAATACGCAAAAGGTCACTGCCCGTTAAAACAGCCCCTTTAAAGTAAATTTTCGCACTTAAGAAAGGTAAAAGTTTGAATGAAACACTTATTTATAATTTTTTCGGCCCTTCTGCATGCGCAATTTGCCGTTGCCGCATCAGAACCATCCGATTCTCTCACGGTGGATCAGGCTATACGGCAGGTCGTTCAAAACCATCCCCTGGTCCAGGAGGCTATTGAAACGGCTCAGGCCTCACGCGCGCACCTAGCGCAAAGCGAGAGCTACTATTACCCGGCCGGCGATTTGGAGCTCGGCTATGCGCGCCTTGGCCCCGTGGCTGAGCTGGGATTTCCGGGATTGGGATCCTTTAAGCTTTTTCCCGAAAACAATTACGACGAGCACGTTTCCTTAAGGCAAACGCTCTACGACTTCGGAAAAACATCCGCTTCCGTGGAGCTGAGCCAGCGCAGCACGGAATCTGCCGATAAAAACATTGAATTGGTAAAAATCGGCCTGGCCTACCAAACAATCCAGTCATTCTATTCGATATTGTTCTTCCGCCGGAGCATCCGGGTGCAGGACCAGCAGATAGGCGTATTGAACCAGCACCTTGACCTCACGCAGAAGAAAGTACAATCCGGGACGGCGACAGATTTCGAAGTCCTCACGACACAGGTGCGGATTGCAGCTGCACAGAACAAAAAATATGAACTGCAAAACGAGCTTCAGAAACAGGAAGCGGTCTTTCACCGGCTGATGGGGACCACGACGGAGGAAGATATCCGGCTGAGCGGGGATTTCGTTCCAGTACCGGTGAACCTGAACGCAGATTCTCTCGCTCTCGTTGCTTTGCGCGAGCGCCTTGAAATCAAACAATCCCTCCAGTACGTGAAGATCGCCGAAGCAAGGGAGGCAGTCGTATCCAGGCGCGACAGGCCGGCTCTGAAATTAAACCTGGAGTACGGAATCAAGAACGGTTACATGCCGAACCTGGATGCCGCCCGTGGAAACTGGCTCGTGGCTATCGGAGCGAGCGTTCCAATATTCAACGGCTTCCGCACGCGCAGCGAGGAAATGGAGGCCACAGCCACCCGGCGCGCAAGCGAGGCGCGCAGTAAAGACCTGGAGCGTTATGTCGTCCTGGAGGTAAATCAGTCCGTTTCGGACGTGCGCACGAACGGGGAAAAAATTCAGACTTCCGAGCTGCAGGTGGAACAGGCCCGTCAGGCCCTGGAAATCGCCAAAGTCCGCTATTTAAGCGGTGTCATAACAAACCTCGATCTTCTGGATGCGGAGACAGCCCTGGCGCAGGCGGAACTCTCGCATCTGGACGCATTATACAGGTATGTCCTCAGCACCTATGCCCTGAAAAAAGCTATCGGGGAAGAATTTTAATCGCCACCACCGTCATGTCATCGTGCTGCGGGGCTGAGCCTGAAAATGCTTTTACGGCCTGAATTACGGCGTCTTTGATCTCTCTGGCCGAAAGATCCGCTGTGTTCATCTGTGAGATAAGATCCTTCAGTCTCTCATCCCCGAAAAATTCTCTAGTGCGGTTCTGGGCTTCGGGAATCCCGTCAGTCATAAAAATCAGCAGATCGCCGGGGTGCAGCTGCACGGTTTTTTCAAGATAGCTGTTCTGGGAGGCCATTCCGAGCGGATGAGTAGCGCCTGCGGCCTCCAGGTAAGTGACCGAGCCTTGAGATTTGAGCAAGGGTTTCGTGAGTCCGGCGTTTGTGAATGTAAGTTCTTTTGTGTGGATGTTGATCGCGGCCAGGCAGGCGGCAATAAAAACATCCTTTTCAGTTTTCAGGTACAGCGGCCCATTGATCCGCGAAAGTATGTCACCCACAGGGTGAGAGTCACGTGCCCCTGAATGAATCATGCCGCATGACATAACCGCCGTCATTGCCGCTTTCATTGCCTTCCCCGAAACATCCCCCACTACTACTCCGAACCGGTGTTGATCTTCGCCCACCCAGAGATAATCGAAGAAATCCCCGCCTACCTCATTCGCAGGGATACAGATTCCTGAGATGTCGAATCCCTCGACAGCCGGGTCCTTTCCCGGCATAATCGACATTTGGGCATCGTGCGCTGCCCGCAACTCCGCTTTCATCCTGACGTTGTTTAACCTCCTGCGGTATGATACGAATACCAGGGTTGAAATAGCCAGAATAACAATCAGGTTAAAATACGGTGTTTTCCAGAACGGGGGAGTTATTGTCAATCTGATGGCCGTACCCTGCTCATTCCAGATGCCGTCATTGTTTGAACCTTTTACCTTGAATATATACTCGCCGGGAGGGAGGGTCGTGTAATGGGCAAACCGCTTCTCGGCCGTTGTGAAAATCCAGTCTTTATCCAAGCCCTCCATCTTATATGCGTACTGGTTTTTTTCGGGGGCAGTGTAATCAAGTGCAGCGAATTCGAATGAAAACACATAATCCTTGTAGGAAAGGGCGAGCTCCTGTATTTCCGGAACAGGTTTATCCAGCTTTACCAACTCGTTGAGCTTCCGGAAGGAAGTAATCACGACCGGAGGCACATAAAGATTGTCTTTGATATCTTCGGGGAAAAAAGCGTTGAAGCCGTTGATGCCTCCAAAGAACATCTCCCCCCTCTTGCTTTTGAAATACGATCCACCGTTGAATTCTTTGCTCTGGATCCCGTCGGTTTCGGTGAAGTTCCTGAAAGTCCCGCTCTTCCGGATGAACTTGGACAGCCCATTAACCGTACTCAGCCAGAGATTTCCCCCTTCATCCTCAAGAATACCGTAGATCGCATCGCTCGGAAGCCCGTCTTTAAGGGTGTATCGACTGAATGTATCTGCCTTCCTGTCGAAGCGGTTCAGCCCCCCTCCCCAGGTAGCCAGCCAGAGGATCCCTTCCCTGTCTTCGTGGATCGCAAAAATATAGTCGTTCCCCAGGCTGTTTGCCTCATGTGGGTTCGCGCGGAAATGAGTGAATTTTCCGGATTCGGGCTCAAATTTCTCCAATCCTCCGCCATAAGTGGCGACCCAGAGGACACCCGATTTGTCCTGGTATATCTGCCTGATATAGTCATTGCTCAAGCTGGCCGGGTCTTTGGGGTCGTGGCAGTAATGCAGGAATTGCGTCCTTGATCCACCCAAGCCTCCCTCCACTATCTTATCGATCCCACCCCCTCTGGTACCGATCCAGATATTCCCGGATTTGTCTTCAAACAATGATCTTATCTCGTTATGAGAGATGCTATTAGGGTTCGCAGGATCATGCATATACCTCGTAAACTTGCCCGTGGCACGGTCGAATTTATTCACACCACCGCCATCTGTGCCGATCCAGAAAGCACCACTTCGATCCTCGATTACGAGTCTTACGACGTCATTGCTCAGGCTGTTCGGATTGCTTGGATCAGACCTGAAATGAGTGTATTCATTTCTCCTCCGATCGAACCGGTTGAGCCCTCCCCCGTGAGTTCCGATCCAGAGAATACCATCCTTGTCTTCGTATATGCACCATACTATCGCTTCATTCAGGCTGTTGGGATTGTCCGGATTCGGCCTGTAATTCTGGAAGGCCTTCCTGGCCCTGTCGATCTTGCTTATCCCTCCCCCGTATGTTCCGACCCAGAGGTTTCCCGAGCGGTCTTCGTATATGGAACGGATTTCATTGTAGCTTAATGTTCGCGGATCCCGCGGATTGTTGATGAAGCGGGTGAAGATGCCCATCTTCCGGTCCAAGTTGTTCAGCCCGCCGCCGTTTGTTCCGATCCAGAAAGCACCCTTGTGATCCTCGAAAATGGCATAAACCTGGTTATGACTGAGGCTGTTTGTATCCCGGGGGTTGTAAAAATATTTCTGAAATGCCTGCCCGCCGCTTGTTTTATAACCTTCCCCACCCTCCCTGATGAGTTTGTTCAGGCCGTTGGCCGTACCGATCCATAGGGCGCCGTCCTTATCCTGAAAGATTGAACGCACCCTATCATCGCTAAGACTGTTCGGATCGCCCTTTGAGTGTCGGTAGTGTACAAATTTCAGAGAAGAATACCCGTTGGAATCCTGGCCCCGGGTAAAGACAAGCCTGTCCAGTCCCCCGTCGGTACCGATCCAAAGGCTGCCGTCGCGTTCCTCGTATATCACCCTCACGGCATCATCAGCCAGGCTGCCCGAATCGTTGGGATCGTGATAAAACCTCTGAAACCTGGTGGCAGAGAGACTATCCCCGGCCGTCTTTGCAAGCCTGTTTAATCCCTTTTCCGTGCCGACCCATATGGAACCGTTTCTGTCCTGGCGGAGAGCCCTTACTACATCATGGCTTAAACTGTAGGGATTTTGTGGATCGTGCCTATAGCGCACAAATTTTTCAGTCTTCGGATCATACTGGTTCAAACCACCGTTGAATGTCCCGATCCAGAGTTTCCCTTCCATGTCCTCATACACAACGGTGTTCTGGTTGTGGCTCAGACTGTTGGGATCATCTGGATTATTCCGCAATACTGTGAACTCGTAGCCGTCATATCTGTTCAAGCCATCCTCGGTACTGAACCATATGAACCCCCTTCTGTCCTGGACGATGCTTTCCACGATGCTCTGCGACAGGCCCTGCTCAATGGAGATGCGCTGAAAGCGAACTTCATCTGACTGGGGAGTCGCCAGTATCATCGTGGTGAAAGCATCTAGCAAAATAGCGGCCAATATCGAAAAAAGGTGCGTCTGATTGAAAAGGCGACCTGATTTCGGTTTACCCCGAAGTGGGCTGCTGGGATTGGGTAAATGCAAAACTATCGATCTAATCATATAGCTCCCGGCACTGGTAATGTGCCTCTGAATAATATGAAAACTCATAAGTTTAAGGACTTTGCGCGTAAGCTTATTCCATCAACACTCGCAGATAAACCCGCCCGGGAAAGATTACTCGGGCGGGTTTGGGACCTCACACAAGATTTTTCCGCCGGCTCACACCTGCTTGAGACGGTATGGCTATGAAAGTATCGGGTCTCTCAAAAAAAATTAATTGCAGAACAGAATACCCGCCGAACCAGGATCTGATATTTTGTTATACGGAAAAAAGTAAAAACAGATACATTGAAGAAGGCATTAAAGTATTCGGGAAGGAGGTTTGCCGTCAAATTTCTGCAGACCCGGCTAGGGGAGGCATGACGGCCCTATAGATCGATAATTCACTCAATTACAATCTCATCCACGAATATCCAGGCTTTTCCCCCCGAACCGGGGTGCCAGGAGGGGCAAACCCCTACGTTCTTTGCAATCACTTTCAGATACCTCCCCTTCAGACCCTCAACCTTCTGCGAAAATGTCCTGATGCTAACCTGTCCCGCCTGAGATGGGACCGGGTACTCGGTCCTCCCGATGGGAATATATTTAATACCATCCGCAGAAATACTGTATTCGACGCTAGAGGGAAGAAAAATCCAGGATTCTGTGTTTTGCAGAAAACCGGCCTTGACATTTAAGATTTCAAGTGTATCTTCCAGATCGATGGTGCAATCTAAATCTGTTCCCTCATATCCCTGCCAGTGGCCGTCATGGAAGTCATTTGAACCTCTAATGCCGTCCAGCAAGGCATTCTCTCCCCCCATATAGCGCTCGGAGGGTGCGTTAACTGTTGTCAGCTTCTTGCCGATGCCGCGGTGTTTTATGAACTCCGCCGTCGTGATTATCTGGGACGCAATCTGGCCTTTATAAGCGCGAGCTTTCACAACAGTAGATTGACTTAGCCTGATTTCCCCGTTGTAAACGGGGGAACCGGCCGAAGGATCGCTCCCGTCCGTTGTGTAATGGATGTCAGCTGAGGTGTC